>Ga0102925_1000833_pt1 | contig 16819 bp, 15 predicted proteins | sample SalPonR1_A_D1_MG_FD_78216 | JGI IMG/M metagenome (GOLD analysis project Ga0102925, IMG submission 78216) | Salt pond soil microbial communities from South San Francisco under conditions of wetland restoration - Salt Pond MetaG R1_A_D1_MG | ecosystem: Environmental > Aquatic > Marine > Intertidal...
AATAATGATTTAAAGTTAAAAAAGAAACTAAAAAATGCACGTATGGAAATATCTAATGAGTTAGTTATTGAAATTTCAAAACTTGAACGTATACAAAAGTTAAAAGAAGAAGATTTTATAGTGAGAGTTTTTAGAATCTTTTTTAAAGCTTTAAATAAAGCAGATTTTGGATCCGTTTATTTATCAAATGATGGAAACGTAGTTTTTATTGATGCCATAGGGCATGATTTAGAAGCTTTGAATAATGAAAAATTCAAAATTAAAGATTTTGTGTTTCCGGAATCTCAAGTGGGGCTTATTGAGAATATTAATTCGGACTTTGTTAACGCCATTGAAAAAGAAAATAACCAGTCCATTAGATTAGCCAAAGAGACAATAGTTATTAGTATTATAGATGATAATGAAATATATGGTGCTTTAGCTTTGGATATAAGTGTGGATTCAATTAAGAGCTTTAATGAAGATGATCTCATCATTTCTAAAACAATAGCAAAATTGATTAATAGTTATTATAAAAACATAAAAGAACAGTTAGTGATGAAAGAAAAAATGAGATTAGAAAAAGAAAAATTAAAAAAACAGATAAACATTGATAATTTAACCCAACTGTTTAACAAGAAATATTTTTTTGAAGTATATTTAACAATTTATAAGAAGATGAAATTTTTAGAATTACCTTTAGGTGTTTTATTAATTGATATTGACAACTATAAAAATTATAATGATACCTACGGTCATATGGCCGGTGATGAGTGTCTTAAAAAGGTTGCCAATATTTTTGATCAGTATACTAGAAATAACGATCTTGTAGCTAGGTACGGTGGTGAAGAGTTTATTATTTTAGTTGAAAAACAAGATACTAATCAGTTAATAAAAATGGGAGAAAAACTTCGGAAAGCTGTTGAAGATATGAATATTGACAATTTTATTTCAAGTGAACAGACAAAGCTAACCATAAGTGTTGGTATTTGTTCTGTTATACCCAAAGATACAATAGAACCATTGAAAGTCATCCACGAAGCAGACCATGCGTTATACCAATCCAAAAGAAATGGTAAGAATCAAACTTCAATAATTGAACTCAAGGAATAAATAAGGAGGAGCTGATGAACTGGACAAGTGAACAAAGAAGAGCCTTTGAAAGCCGTAATCAAAATCTATTATTGTCAGCTGCTGCTGGGTCTGGTAAAACAGCAGTTTTAGTTAAGCGTATAATATCACTAATAATTGAAGATCATATTCCAATCGATGAAATGCTTATTATTACGTTTACTAAAGCAGCAGCCGGTGAAATGCGAGAACGTATATTAGAAGGCTTGACAAATTTACTAAAAGAAAAGCAGGAGAACCAAGAATTTATTCAAAGACAAATTTCTATGGTTGGTAATGCTAATATTTCAACGATTCATTCCTTTTGTATGGAAGTTATTAAAAGAAATTTTCATAAGATTAATATTGATCCTTCTTTTAGAATCTTGGATACCACTGAAAAAGAATTATTATTTTTAGAGGTAGTGAATGCGGTTTTAGAAAACGCTTATTCAGAAGAAAATGAAAATTTTATAGATTTAGTTGAGTCATATACTAGTAATAGAAGTGATAAAAAACTAGTTGAGATTATTGACCAACTATACAGTTTTATGCGTTCAAAAGCTGAACCTTTTAAATGGTTAGAAGACAAAATAAGTTATTACTCAATTACGCCTGATAATTATGAAGGGCACCTATGGATCAAAACCTTCAAAAATTTACTAAGAGATGATTTACTCGTATCTAAGAAATATTTAGAAGAAGCCGTTAGAAAAACTGAATTGGTCGGTGGTCCTATAGAATATAAAAAAGCTGTAGAATCTGATCTAAAGATGGTCTGTTTTTTAGTTGAAAATTTAGAAAAGGGGATGGTGTTATTCATTAATAGCATTAGTGACCTTTCTTATGAAAGACTAGGAAGAATTTCAAAGAACCGTAAAGCTGAAATAGATGAAGGGATTCAAAGTCAAGTAAAGGAACTACGAAAGTTATCCAAGGATAACTTAAATAAAATTGCTGGAAAGATTGGTAATAAAGCTTTTATAGAGCAAATAGAAGATCTCCAAAAGATCAAACCAATGATGTTGGCTTTAGAAGATTTACTAAAAACAGTTGATGAAAAGTTTAAATTAGAAAAATTAGAGGAAAATGTTGTTGACTTTAGTGACTTAGAACAATATGCATTAGCATTATTAAAAGATGATGAAATTAACGAAAAATATAAGAATAAATTCAAATATATTTTTGTTGATGAGTACCAAGATACAAATAGTTTGCAAGAAGAAATAGTAAATCTAATCAAAAGGGAAAACAATGTATTCTTAGTGGGTGATGTAAAGCAAAGTATTTATAAATTTAGATTAGCTGAGCCAGAACTTTTCTTAGGAAAATATCGGGATTATAGTTCGGATAAAAGTGCAATTAATAGAAAAATCAATTTGACTAGAAACTTTAGAACCCGTGTAGAAATTTTAAATGGAATTAATTTTATCTTTAATGAGTTGATGTCAGAAACTTTTGGTGAAATTGAATATAATAAAGAGGCTTATTTGTATAAAGGGTTAGATTTTTTACCAATAGAAAATGCTAATATAGAAATCAATATTGTTAATGGGGATAAGAAGTTACTTGATACCGATACAATTGATGATGAAATTTTAGATCTAAAAACAAGTGAAACAGAAGCTCTAGCTATCATACAAAGGATAAAAAAACTCATTGGTCAAGAGACCTTTGATCGAAAAACTGGTGAGTTGAGACCAATAAAATATAGTGATATTGTTGTACTCATGAGGGCAACAAGTGGTTGGGGTCCTATTTTTGAAGAAAAATTTATTAAAGAAGGGATTCCTTTGTATTATGAAGGCGGTACCGGTTATTTAGAAAGTATAGAGATAGAGATTTTTTTAAATATCCTAAAAGTCATTGATAATAGAAGAAATGACGTTGCATTACTTTCTGTTTTACGGTCATCTTTTGGTGGATTTTCCATTGATGAAATTATAAAAATACGATTAGAACACCCAGCTGAAGAGTATTTTGATAGTTTGCTCTACATATCAAAAGGGGATACTGAACTAGCAGAAAAAGCTAATATATTCATAAAGAAGCTTGATTTTTGGTATGAAACATCTAGATACTTAGCCATCGATAGCTTTATAGAGAAGTTATTGAGAGAATCAAATTTCTTAAATTATGTTTCAGCTTTACCAGGGGGAAATTTGCGTAGAGGTAACTTAAAATTATTGATTCAAAAGGCTAAAATATTTAATAATAGTTCGTCAGCGGGTTTATTCTATTTTGTAAAGTTTATCGAGAAAATGGGTAAAATTAGTGCTGATTTTGATACAGCTAATGTCATATCTGAGAAAGAAAATGTTGTACGCTTGATGAGCATTCATAAATCTAAGGGGCTTGAGTTCCCAGTGGTATTCATTGCTAGAGGGAATCGACAAATGCGATCCATGTCTAGTAGAAGTGCTTTTTCTTTTCATAAAAATTTAGGAATTGGTACAGATTATATAGATCATAAGAATAGGGTGAAATCTAAGACTTTTGCTAAATACGTTATTGACAAAAAAATACATGAAGAAAATTTAGCAGAGGAAATGAGAATATTATATGTAGGTATGACCCGTAGTATTGATCGTTTGTTAATATTTGGAACTTATACGCGGGGATTTGAGAAGGCTATCAAAGAGTGGACAATCAAACAATCGAAGGACTACTTAAGGAAGTCTAAAAGTTATATGGAATGGATTATGAAGATTATTTCCAATAACGCAGATGCAAAGATAATATATGATTTATTAGATAAAGATTTTATACCAGACGGAAATGATTTGTTTAAGATTAATATTATTGATTTGTCAGAAATACAAGATGAAAATGAAAATGAAAGTCAAAAGAAGATTAGAATTAAAGATGTTTTGAAAAATAGAAGGATTGAAAACAGTCACAAAATAGATGAGTTGTTAAATACACAAAATTCAATTACAGAAACTAAAAAACCATTGAAATTATCTGTGACTAATTTTACATCAAGTGACAAAAACAATAATCAATTTAGATTATTTAATAGCATTCCTCAGATGCAAAAGGAACCTAGTTTTGTAACAGAAAAAGTAGGGTTATCACCTTTTGATATTGGAAACACGTACCATTATATAATGGAACAAATTGATCTTACTAAGGTTTCTCCGATAGAAGTTAAAGAACAAATCGATGAGATATATTCAAAGGGTTATATTAACAAAGATCAAAAAGATGTACTAAACATTGATAGTATTGTATCCTTTTATGATTCGACTATTGGTAATAGATTAATTAAATCAGGAGAAGTTAAGCGCGAGGTACCTTTTACTTATAAATATAATGAGGACTTGTTTATTCAAGGAATAATTGATTTATACTTTACTGAGAATGACTCTATTATTATTGTTGATTATAAGACAGACAAAATTAATTCATCAAATGAAGAATTACTAGTAGAAGAACATAGTGAACAAGTAAAGTTATATGCAGAAGCTCTAGAAAAAATAACAGGAATGAAAGTGAAAGAAAAGTACTTATATTTTTTTAAAAACCAGAAATTTTATTGTGTTTAGAAAGTGAAAGTGGTGATGAAATGAATCCTTCTGATTCTATAAAAAAAATTAAGGGTGTTGGAAAAATAAAATCATCATATTTAAATGCGCTGAATATTTATAATATTAAAGATTTATTGGAGCACTATCCTATTCGATATATTGATAAATCAAAACTATCTTTAATTAGTGAAAGACCCTTAGATGAATCATTTACAGTCAAGGCTAAGATTGTTGCTATTACAAATCGAAAAACGTACAGCAAAAAGTCTATTTTGACTTTAAAGGTTATTGACGGGGCAGAGGATTTTTTTGAAGTAGTCTTCTTTAATCAAAACCGATTAGTGAGTCGTTTTAAATCAGATGAAGTGTATTACTTTTATGGTAAATACGATCAAGGCAAAATGGTACATCCAGAATTTATTCATGCGAACTCTAAAAATATATCTAAGTTTATGCGAATTACCCCAGTATATCCATTAACTGAGGGATTAAAGCAATGGCAGATTCGTAAAATTATTGAAACGGCTTTAGGGCTTGTAGACTTTTCAAAATTAACACAATTACCTAAAGAAATTGCACAAAATAATAAGCTATGTCCTCTGGAATATGCAATTAAAAATATACATTTTCCTGAAAGTTTATCAATCTATAAAATTGCAAAATATCATCTAATTTATAAAGAATTTTTTGATTTGCAATTAGGCATGATTTTATTAAAAAATAACTTTGATTCAGAAGAAGGCGTTGCCTTTAAAAATCATGAGTTAATTAAACAATTTATTCAAAAGTTGCCTTTTCAATTAACTTCTGCGCAAAGTCGTGTATTAAAAGAAATCATCAACGATATGATTGATTCTAAGGTTATGAATCGCATCTTACAAGGGGATGTTGGATCAGGTAAAACCATTGTTGGTTTTATCGCTTTATATTTATCAGTATTAAATGGCTATCAAGGTGCTATGATGGCACCTACTGAAATTTTAGCAAACCAGCACTATGAGAGTTTCACAAATTATTTTAAAGACTATAATATTAGAGTTGCTTGTTTAACGTCATCTGTAAAAAATAAAGATAAGGAAATAATCTATGAGAGAATTCAAAAGGGGACATTAGATGTTATCATTGGAACCCACGCGTTAATTCAAGATAAGGTTAAGTTCAAGAAGTTAGGATTAGTCATTACAGATGAACAACATCGATTTGGTGTGAAACAAAGACAGAAATTAGCTGAGAACAATGAAACGATACCTGATATATTAGTAATGTCGGCAACACCAATCCCGAGAACTCTATCAATGGTACTTTATGGAGATCTTAACATTTCTACATTAGATGAAATGCCAAAGGGTAGAAAAGAAATCAGTACTCATTATGTTAAAAAACGCAAAAAAATAGAGATGTATGATTTTATAAAAAAGCAATTATTAAAAGGGCGACAAGGTTATTTTGTTTGTCCTTTAGTTGAGATGTCTGATCATTTAGAGTTGACCTCTGTAGAAGAACACTTTAAAGAATTAGATCAGATAATTTTTAAAGATTTTAAAGTGGCAATGATTCACGGACAAATGAAAAATGAAGAAAAAGATAAAATTATGTATAATTTTAAAAATAGAGAAATTGATATTCTTGTTTCTACGACTGTAATTGAAGTTGGTATTGACGTACCGAATGCTAATTTTATGGTTATTGAAAACTCTGAACGCTTTGGTCTTTCCCAATTACATCAGTTAAGAGGCCGGGTAGGTAGGGGTAGTCATCAAAGTTATTGTTTTCTATTAGCTGATCGCTTAGGTAAAGTCGCTAAAGAACGGATAAAGATTATGGTTGAAAGCAATGATGGCTTTGTGATATCTAAGAAGGATTTAGAGTTAAGAGGGCCAGGGGAAATCTTGGGTATCAGACAATCTGGAATTCCTACATTTAAGTTAGCTAATATGATAAAACATCATGATATTTTAAGTAAAACACAAAAAGACATAGAAGATTTATTATTAAAGTATAAATCAGGTAAGTATAAGGAAATTATTAACTTTGTTAATAGTAAATCAAAGGAGATATTTAATGGTTACAAATTAAGTTAAATATGTTATTATATATTTAGAGGTGAATTTATGAGAGTAATTAGTGGAAAAGCAGGTGGGACAACACTTGAAACGATTCCTGGAGATGATACTCGTCCAACGACGGACCGTGTAAAAGAATCTCTTTTCAATATGATTCAATTTGAAATTAAAAACAAAAGAGTTTTAGATTTGTTTTCTGGCTCCGGTGCATTAGGTATTGAATCTGCATCTAGAGGTGCCAAGGAAGTCGTTTTAGTTGAAAATAATAGAGCATGTAAACGTGTTATTCAAGAAAATATTAATAATAGTAATCTGACGAACATAAAGCTATATATGAAGGATAGTTTTGATTTTTTAGAGAAAACAGTAGAAAACTTTGATATTATATTTTTAGATCCGCCTTACTTTGAGAGTCTTGAAGTCAAAGCAATCAATAAAATCTTAGAGAAAGAAGTTTTAAACTTAAATGGTTTAATAATTGTAGAAAAAGATAAAAAAGATAAAAGCAAATTAGAGTTTGATGGCTTAGAGATGATTAAAGAGCGTAAATATGGTCGAACAATCATAGTAATATTTAGGAGGATTAAATGAATATAGCAGTTTATCCTGGTAGCTTTGATCCAATAACTAATGGACATTTAGATATAGTTAATAGGGCTTCAAAGATATTTGATAAAGTAATTGTGGCAGTTTTGGTGAATAAACAAAAAAAACCAATGTTTTCTTTAGAGGAACGTTGTGCTTTAGTAGAAGCGTCAGTTGCAGATAATGATAAAGTATCTGTTGACTCCTTCGCAGGTTTATTAACTGATTATGTTGAAGAAAACAATATTAAAGTAATTGTAAAAGGACTAAGAGCTGTTTCAGATTTTGAAAGTGAATTTCAAATGGCAACAATGAATCGTAAGTTGAATGAGAATGCTGAAACTTTTTTTCTAACAACAGATATGGCATATGCACATTTGAGTTCTTCTTTAGTAAAAGAAGTTTTTTATTTAGGTGGAAATATAGAGAATTTCGTTACAACTCCTGTGTTAGAAGCAATGAAAAGGAAGGGTGAATCAATTGGATAAAAGAAAAGATAAATTAGAAGTCTTGGATTTATTAGAGGAAATAGAAGATATGCTTGAAAATGTATCATCTGTTCCTTTAACTGGAAAAATTATGCTTAATAGAAATGAGTTAATTGACATTATTAGTAAGATTTCTACTAAAATCCCAGAAGAATACCAACATGTAAAATACCTTTTTAAAAACAGAGAGGAAATTCTTTTAGAATCAGAAAAAGAAGCACAATTGATTATCCAGAAGGCAAAAGAAAAAGAAGCAAAAATAATGAAGCAATTAGAGCAAAAAAAGAAAGAGTTAAACATTGAATTTACAAAGGAACATCAAAAATTAGTTGATGACCATGAAATTGTCGTAGCTGCAAGAGAGAAAGCTGCTGAAATCTTAGAGGATGCAAAGCGAAAATCCTTAGAGATGAGAAATTCTTCTTTTGATTATTCAAAAGAGATTTTAGTAAAATCAAAGCGTGATTTAGAATCTAGAGCAGCAACATTAGAACGTAACATTGCTGAACTAGATAATATGAAATAAGATTATTTAATAATAACTGGTGAATTGAGAAAGTCTAAATTCCCAGTTTTTTTATTTTTTGCTAATTGATAGATATTTGTAGCTAAAATATCTTTTTCAATCATTTGCTTTGCTATTTGATCTTGGGGTACATAGTTTTTAAGGTTAGTAATGACCGGTAAGTCAGAAAATTCCTTCATTTGTCGAATAAGGACTTGCCCTTTTTTATTAAAGCCTAAGATTCTAAGATATCTTGGATTGTGTTTTACATCTGAATTTTCAATATCTAATAAAGCTTTAAAGAGTATACGCTGTATTCTTGTATAAGTATACCTTTTACTTTTAATATCTAAAATAAGTTCTTCTAAGTTATTGCAAGTGAGGGATTTCTCTTTAATCCGATTTTCCAACCCTTCACTTACATCATGAATTTTTCCAAGGGCTTCAGTGGAAATACTTCTGAGTTTATAAAAAATGAGGTTTTCAAAAGACTTCTTAAAAACCAAATCATTTTTAAAAGACTTCAATGAATCGAATGTGCTTTGTGGTATGCTGTTTTCAATTTTTTTAAAGTCTACCTGATCTTCTAATGATTTTCGAATCGCTGTAGCAGAAGAGATTTCTCCTGTTAAGCTTGTGTCATTATAATCATTTTGTATGCGTTTTATTGTTTCGGCTTTGATTGAACTATCTGTATTATAAAGAGCTTTAAGGTATTCAATACCTAAAATATTGTTAGGTTTACTATCAAGGTTTAGTTCTTCGCCTAAATAATCTATTAAAGCATTGCGTCTTGCCTTTGGAAAACTTGAGCCCTTTGATAAATTGTCTTTCATCTTTAAAACAAATGCTTTTGGTTCATTAGCATAGAATTGGCTAATTTTATGAAAATTATCTATTGTTCCTTTTTCACTTCCAAAGACAACATAATCGGTTATACCAGTGGCATTTAATAGTTTAATTGCTCCTTCAGCAAAGTGTTCGGCGCTATTTAGGGAGTAAACAGTTGGTAACTCAATCACTAGATCAACTCCATGATGCAAGGCGTTTTTTGTCCTTGTCCACTTGTCCATTATTGCTGGAATACCTCTTTGTAAAAAGTGTCCACTCATGATACAGACTGTGAAATCTGCACCTGTTTTTTTCTTGGCTGCTTCAATATGATATTTATGTCCATTATGAAATGGATTATACTCTGTAATGATACCTAAAATTTTCACTAAAACCTCCTAGATTCTAGATTCATTTTACCATATTTTTTAAAGATTTAACAATGAGAAGAACAATAGAAAAATATCTTTAATTTTAGGAGTCAACCTGATATAATTGTGACGTTAAGAAAGTTAATTAGAAGGTTTTGGGGGGAGAGAGAAAATGAGTGAAAAAGTAGTAATTCGAATGCGAATGAGTATGCACGATGCACATTATGGCGGCAATTTAGTGGATGGCGCTAAAATGTTAAACTTATTTGGCGATGTTGCAACAGAATTATTAATCAGACAAGATGGAGATGAAGGATTATTTGCTGCATATGATGATGTTCAGTTTTTAGCACCAGTTTATGCTGGTGAGTTTATTGAGGCCGTTGGAGAAATAACGAAAGTTGGTAACTCATCAAGAAAGATGTCTTTTGAAGCACGAAAAGTAATTGTGCCGAGACCTGACATTAGTGATTCAGCTTGTGATGTTTTAGATGAACCTATTGTTGTTTGTAAAGCAACGGGTACATGTGTTGTCCCAAAGGATAAGCAAAGAAATAAATAAGTAACCTTTGTAAGAAAGGAGACCTATGGCGTATAAAAATATTGTTATAGAGAAAAAAGAAAATATTGGCATTGTGAAGTTAGATAATCCTAAAACATTAAATGCCTTAAACATTGAAACTTTAAAAGATTTAGACCAAGGACTTGAGTCATTAGGAGAAGATCCAGAGGTATATGTAATTATCATTACTGGTAACGGCAAAGCATTTGTTGCAGGTGCTGATATTTCAGAAATGGTTAAGATGAATGCAGAAGAAGGCAGACAATTTGCTGACTTTGGTTCTAAAGTTTTTCGAAGAATAGAATTGCTAGAAAAACCAGTTATTGCAGCAGTTAATGGTTATGCATTAGGTGGCGGCATGGAACTGGCTATGGCTTGTGATTTAAGAATTGCTTCAAATAAGGCAAAATTTGGTCAACCAGAAGTGGGTTTAGGAATAACACCTGGATTTGCAGGTAGCCAGAGATTACCTCGACTCGTTGGTTTGGGTAAGGCAAAAGAACTTATTTTTACTGGCGATGTAATAGGTGCTGATATAGCAGAAAAAATTGGTTTAGTTAATAAAGTTGTGGATTTGGAAGATTTGATGAATGAAAGTATTGACATGGCAAATAAAATTTCAAAAAATGGACAGATGGCTGTTAATTATTCAAAAACAGCAATTAATAGAGGCTATGATTTAGACTTTGAATCAGGAAATGAAATCGAAAAAATGTTATTTGGTTTATGTTTTGCAACTGATGATCAAAAAGAAGGTATGAGGGCTTTTCTTGAAAAAAGAAAACCATCATTTAAAAATAAATAAAAGGTAGGTGATTCCATGAAAGTAGGTGTATTAGGTGCTGGAACCATGGGTTCTGGTATTGTTCTAGCTTTTGCTCAAGCAGGCTATGAAGTAATCATGCGGGATTTGAAAGATGAGTACTTAGAAAATGGATTAAAAACAATAAATAGAAATCTTGATCGAAGTGTAAAAAAAGAAAGAATAACGGCAGATGATAAAGCAGCTATTCTGTCTAGAATTACTGCTAGTACAGATATTAATCTCTTAAGTGATGTGGGTTTAGTAGTAGAAGCTGCAATTGAAAATATGAAAATTAAAAAAGATATTTTCAAAGAACTGGATGACGTTTGTTCAGAAGAAGCAATTTTAGCAACAAATACATCCTCTTTATCTATTACAGAAATTGCCACGGCTACTAATAGACCGGATAGAATTATAGGGATGCATTTCTTTAACCCAGTACCAGTAATGAAATTAGTTGAAGTAATTAATGGCTTAGCTACTTCAGAAGAAACCAAGGAAACAATAGTTGCATTAGCTGAGAAATTAGGTAAAACGCCTGTGTTAGTTGAAGAAGCACCAGGATTTGTAGTTAACAGAATTTTAATACCAATGATTAATGAAGCCATTGGCATTCTAGCAGAGGGTGTTGCGAGTGCTGAAGACATTGATCAAGCGATGAAACTAGGTGCTAATCATCCTATTGGACCGTTAGCTTTAGCAGATTTAATTGGTAATGATGTTAACCTAGCGATTATGGAAGTGTTACTTGAAGAAACAGGTGACCCTAAATATCGTCCCCATCCATTATTAAGAAAAATGGTAAGAGGGAACCTTCTTGGAAGAAAAACTGGTGAAGGTTTTTATGAGTACAAATAAGTAAATCTAAATAGAATAAGATAATTTAGGTTTTTGTCTAAATTATCTTTTTTCTTGTTTAAAATAAGGTTTAAATATATACTTTTTCTAGGTGATAATTATGAAAAAAAATTTAAAAAGAATACTTATGGTGTTATTTATGTTACTGGTCATAAGTCCTGTGACTTATGGTAACACTTTACCTATAAACATATATATTAATGAATCATTAGTTGATTTCTACGATGTAAAGCCTTTCATTGACGAGAACAATCGAACTCTTGTACCAGTTAGATTCTTGAGTGAAGATTTTGGCGGAAGTGTTAAATGGTTACCAGAGACGAGAGCAGTAATCATTTTAAAAGATGACACGAGAATTACTTTGACAATCGGATCCAGATATGCAAAAATTAACGATGAAACTTACGAGATGGACACTCAGGCAATAATTGTTGATGGCCGCACCTTAGTGCCATTAAGATTCGTATCTGAAGCCTTTGATTTTGAAATAAACTATGCACAAAAGAATGATTTGAATAACGAGTTAAGCCATGTAATTGGTATCTACAATATTCATTTAAAAATTGCTTCAGAATTAGAAAATTTCAATCAAGAAAAATTTGATGTTACTAGTTATGATTTAACTATAGATGACTTATCTCATTTGAATAATGATTTAATAGATGACTATCCAGAGTTATATTTTATGAATGGTTTTTATTATGAATACACTGGCCAATCAGTTGTCAGTCTACAACTAAATTATTTAGAAGATACCGAAATATTAAAAGGGAAATACAAAGCATTAACAATAAAAGCTGATGCAATTATTGATTCAATTATATCAGAAAAAATGTCTGATTATGAAAAAGAGAAGGCAATACATGATTATATTGTTGAAATGACACGTTATGATGAAAAGAACCAATGGCCAGTAGAATCCCATACTGCATATGGGACTTTAATCAATGGCGTTGCTGTTTGTGATGGTTACGCAGAAGCCTTTGACTTATTATTAAAAAGAGTTGGGATTAAATCAGAACTCATATATGGCTCGTTAGATGGTGAACTGCATGCTTGGAATCTAGTTGAAATCAATGGCAAGGACTATTTTGTTGATGTGACAGCAAATGACCCAATAAATAATGAAAACAATTATATGAAATACACTTTTTTTAATGTACCATTTAGTTTTATGACAAAGGGCCATACTTTTGAAAAAGATTATCCATTTGTTAACTCTATTGAGGACAATTACTTTTTTAGAAGGGGTCTATATTTTGAGTCTATTGAATCAATAAATAGTTATATTTATAATGAGTTATCAAAGGACGCAGAAGAAATCAGAATTAATTTTATGTTAGAATCGAGTGATATTAAAGAACAAATAAATATAGATACAATCATTCAAGAATATTTATCAGCTAATTGGAAAACCTATAAACCGAACTATTCTTATACAGAATTGGATAGTGACTTTAAGTATATTTATGATGTGATTGTAAAATTAGATAAAAAATAGGAGGCCGTTTGGATACTTTAGAAACAATTTTAAATAGAAAAAGCATTAGAAAATTTAATGAAAAAGCAGTTGATCATTCTGATTTGCTAAAGATTTTAGAGTGTGGTTTAAATGCACCATCAGCAAAAAATATGCAAAATTGGCACTTCGTTGTTATTGAATCAAAGCAAAAAATTAAAGCAATAGCAGATATTGTTAAGAGAAAACAAGAGCAATTAATAGAAGATTCAGATGATCAGGCATTGGTTAAAAGCTTTCAATCGAAAACAAGATTTTATACTTTTTTTGAACAGGCACCAGTATTAGTATTAGTTTATGCATCGCCCTATACATCTAAAACTTCAAAGCTTTTATCTGGTGAGGATTTAGATAAGTATAATAACACCAACCCAGGGCTTCAAAATATTGGCGCTGCTATAGAAAACATTTTATTAGGTGCTACTGCTTTAGGTTATGGAACCTGTTGGATGTCTGGCCCAAACTTTGCAATAAATGAAATCGAAACTTATGTTGCCCTGGATAAAAATAATTATTCCTTGATTTCAATGATCCCTATTGGTCACCCATCTGACACGCGACATCCATCACCACCCAAAAAGAGTGTTGATGAAAAAGTGACATTTATTTAGAAAAAAATATTGAAATATCTAGAGTTTATTATATAATTTGTATGTTAATAGAAAGCATTGGAGTGTTGAGATGGCAAAACGAATAGCAATTCTAGGTGGTCCTAGATGTGGTAAAACAACTTTAGTCCAACAGTTATTTGTCGATATGAAAATATGTGGACATGATGTTGGTTATGCTCTTGAATATTCAACGGAGTATTTAAGAGATAAAGGTATGATTGAAAGCATTGCAGAGCAATATGGTATATATTTAGGACAAAAAAGATTAGAAAAAAAATTAGAAGTCTTTGAGTATGCACTAACAGATTATGCGACATTTGTTCCATATATTTATGGGCGATTCATGTTAGGGAGTAAGAAACGTAGTCAGAAAGAAATTGAAATTTTAAAGGATTTATATATTATTGCCTTAGAAGAGATTTCTGAGTATGATCACATTTTTTATTTACCACGAGAGTTTGGGTATGAAAAAGATGGTGTAAGATGGCAAGATTTAGACATGGCAAAGGGTATTGATGATGCAATATTGAGTTTTCTTAGGTCAGAAAACATTAAATATGATGTTATATCAGGTGCAACGAAAAAACGTGCCCGAGATATACTTAAAGTATTGCAGATTAACACGAGTCAATTAGACGAAACAAAATAATGAGATAGGGGAAACCCTATTTTTCTATATGGAGTGAATTTATGTTAAAAAAAAGTGAGAATTATAGGATTTTAGCAAATGAATTTTTAGAAGATGGTAATCTGATTAAAGCAAAACAATTTTACGATAAAGCTTTAGATCTTAAACCAAACAATTTAAATCTACTATATGATGTGGCTTATTTTTATGACAAATATGCTTCAGTTGATCGTGCCTTAAAATTTTTTAACCGAATCCTCGAGATAAAGCCTGATGAAGCCGGCGCTTACTATGGCATTGCAACAATTTATGATAGAAAAGGTGTCTATCTAAAGGCGATAAAGTATTATAAAAAGGCAATAGAAATAGATGATGATTATTACAATGCCTATTTATACTTAGCCGAGACATATGATGAGTTAAATGATTTTAAAAATGCAGAGTTTTATTTTAAAGAAGCTATAAGAGTGAAACCTGAAAATTTTTGGGCTTATAATAATTATGGATCTTTTTTGGAAGAAAACAATCGAGACCAAGAGGCATTAGAATATTTCAATCAAGCTTTAGAAAATGCACCTGGACATTATTTAGCATATTTTAATAAAGCTGTAGTTTATAAAAAGCAAGAAAAATATGACAAAGCAATAAAGAATAATGAGTTATCTATAGAAGACAATTCGAATTACCCTTACTCATATTTGAATCTAGGAATAATCTACAAGAGTTTAGAAGCATATGAGAAAGGTATTGAGGTGTTAAGTACTGGAATCGATTTTAATCCTAAAATTAGTGTTCTGTATTATAACAGAGGTATATTATTAACAAAAGTTAACCGCCTTAATGAGAGTATAGAGGATTTAAAAAAAGCAATCGAGTTAAGTCCAAGTTTATTAAAGTATCTTAAACACGATGAAGAGCTTAGTGTTTTAAAGGATAAAAAAGCCTTTGTGGAAATGATTGAAACCTATGAGAATTAAAAAAATCTTGTGTAAGATAAATTTTTTGGTATAATGAAAATATAATAATTGAATAGAAAGACTAGGGGAGCAGAAATGCTGAGAGGATAAAACCGACCCTTTGAACCTGATTAAGTTAAAACTTACGTAGGGAAGTGTATGATTTATTTTTATTTGTTGAAATAGTCTATCCTTGTCTAGGGATAGGCTTTTTTTATTGTAAAAAAGGAGGGGAAATGCTTATTAATGGTAAAGAATATGATTTTAAAGATCAAAAGTTAACTGAGTTATTTGATCATTTTAAGATTAATTCAAGGCATGTCATTGTGGAATTAAATGGGAGGATTATTGAAAGAAATGATTTCGATAATCTAGTTGTGAATTATCAAGATGAACTGGAAATTGTTACATTTGTCGGTGGGGGCTAATGAATATTTATAAAGTTTTAGAAGAAAAAACAATCGGAATTGCAGGAGTGGGTGGTCTGGGGTCTAACATAGCAACCTTGTTAACGCGAATGAGGGTTGGTCATCTAGTGGTAGTTGATTATGATATTGTTGAAGCCGTTAACTTAAATCGACAAAACTATTTTCTAGACCAGATTAATCAGAAAAAAGTTACAGCTTGTAAGGAAGTATTGGAAAGGATTAATAATACAATTCACATTGAAACACATGATTTAAAACTTACACCTAATAATATTAAAGGGGTTTTTAAAGATGTAGATATCATTATTGAAGCCTTTGATTTACCAGAAGAGAAAGCCATGTTGACAGAATTTGTCTTAAAATATATGCCAGAAAAAATATTAATAGGTGCCAGTGGTATAGCAGGTTATGAGAGTAATAATACTATCATAACAAAGAAAGTGAATGATCGATTCTATTTAGTTGGAGATTTAAAATCAAAGGCAACTTTAGGAATGTATGGACCAAGAGTCAATATAGTGGCAGCAATGCAAGCAAATACAGCAATTAGAGTTTTAATGGGGGAGATGGATGTATGAAGAAAGATCTGATCATTGGTGGCAAAAACATTAATAATCGTCTATTTACAGGTACAGGAAAATATGCTGATAAAAAATATATTGAGGAAGTCATAGATGCTTCTAGTTGTGAGGTTGTAACCATGGCTTTAAGACGCGTGGATTTTGATAAAAAAAATGAGAATATTTTAGACTATATTCCTAAGTCTTGTACATTACTACCCAACACATCTGGGGCACGTACGGCAGAAGAAGCCGTTAGAATTGCTAGGCTATCTAGGGCGGCGGGTTGTGGCAACTGGGTTAAAATAGAAGTTATTTCAGATATGAAATATTTATTGCCTGATAATGAAGAAACAATTAAAGCCACAAAAATTTTAGCAGATGAAGGGTTTGTTGTTTTGCCTTATATGAATCCAGATCTTTATGCAGC
>Ga0102925_1000835_pt1 | contig 16795 bp, 2 predicted proteins | sample SalPonR1_A_D1_MG_FD_78216 | JGI IMG/M metagenome (GOLD analysis project Ga0102925, IMG submission 78216) | Salt pond soil microbial communities from South San Francisco under conditions of wetland restoration - Salt Pond MetaG R1_A_D1_MG | ecosystem: Environmental > Aquatic > Marine > Intertidal...
TACGAGTATCAAGTGTCAAGAGTCGTTGGTTATGAATATAATTATAAAACAGTTGGTGGAGTTTGTTTTATACGGCCAGGTTTCCAACAGTTTTTGGACGAAGTGTCGAACCAAAATACCACCGTTTATTATTATGCTCCTAATCTCCAAAAAAATGCAGTAGATAGTATGATTATATCAATATCTAAGATATATCCGCTAATTAAAAATTTTACGCTGAAAGGTCTGGTATTCATTGATGACGGTACATTTAAATTACCAATAGACGAAATATCGGGATATCATAGCGACTCAAAGAACCGAATTATAATAGATTCTTCTAATGAATACTTTGATTGGAATGAAGCGTGGGTGTACGTACGGATTGAACTCTGGTTTAATTACAGAGATGTGAATGTAATGGAATTAATAGAAGCCTATAATAAAAATAAAAATTCACTATCAGGTGAATTTGAACAAAAAATTGCTAAGTTTAAATCATCAATTAATAGTGACCCGACTTTGATAGATGTCGTTAATTATCTTCGGGCCACTCCAAGCGTGACTGAAACTTCAACTCAAGCAAAGATTATAAAAAGCAATGCAATGGAAGAGAGGGACGTTTTTATGATACTTGGGGCTTTGAAAGCAATTTCATCTAGTACATCAACCAGTGGTGTCCAATACCGTGGTGGAGTGAGTTATGAAAACCAACCCACCCAACAACCACCAACCAATCAACAAAGTCTCAATGTCCCAGCGAAGGTGGGATTAACAACAGATAAATTTTATATGTTTACAATTCAAGAAAATGTAAATCCAAATGGGAGATATCCAACATTTTACTATGCAACGTGGCGCGTAAATTCCCACAAGGGGATTAAATTGAACTGGGGGGATGAAGAGAATCAGAGATTAGAACCTGAATGGACAATCTATGACGACAATCTGACATTCAGAAGTCCACATACTGCGTTGAGTTATTTATTCAACAATGAGATACCTATGGATAGATCTACTAAGTTCAATCCTCGTTTTTCACAAGTTTCTCTTGTAGGAGACCTCTTAAATCTAGATTTTATAACAGAGTCATTTGAACCCCAAGCGTCGACAATAAATGCCCTTGAATCGAAAATTGGCCTTATCAAAGTAAATAGAGAACAAGACACGCTTACAATAATTTATTGGATTTTCGAATACTTTACTTTGATTCGTGAGTCCTTGGATTCGATGGATAGCCTCAACGCTATATTTAAACCTCATGTGGACTTTTGGTGGGCCCAAAATGAAGGCGTCCGGGTGGCCGATTATCGAGATTTCCTAGTGGATATGCTAATCAAAAATTATAAAATACATCAAACCGACTATCAATATTTGGCTTTGGTTTTTAACAATGTTCTAAAAAAATATGATGGGTTCTACTTTAAAAAATATGGTTGTCAAGCGTACTGGAGTACTAAACATTCACCAACTATATCAAATGATGGACTATCTACCTCAAAGGCTCTTATTTTTGAGTTGGGCACATTACGAAAAGGAAGTGTAAAAAATGTATCACTGATTGACACTCCTCCAGAAAGTACAAGGTTTTTATACAATATAGAAAAATTTGAATCTTTGAAGTCATTTAAAATTAAATTCAACAGTGGTGAGGATTTTGAGTATTGGGTCTATTTGAAAAATATAGATGATAAGAAGCGGCAAATAGAATTCAATGGGATCCTACGAAGTATACCGGTTTGTAATTTTCCCTTCAATTGGAATTTGCTTGAGACCAGTGAAAGTAATTTAAGTGCAACCAAAGTATCAGAAAGTGATGTGGAAATACCCAATGTAGCAGAAATGAGTGAAGACTTTGAATCACCAGAACCACCTCCAGAAATATTCGAAACCCCCCGAGTGGAAACTAAAAGGACTTGGGAGGATGAATTAAAAGACTCGATTAAGGACTATATCATTAAAATACAAACTAATTTTGCAAACCTTAAAAGTACGGAGCTCATACAAAAAGCGACATTCTTAGAAAAATTAGAAAACACTGCAATTGATAATTTAGAGAATTTGACTTCATATGAAAGCTATATCAAAAGTGTACAAAAAGTATTGACAACTCTAAAGTTAGATGATCAGCTTAGAAAAACAATAGAAGGTGTATATGAGCCAATGCTCAAATCTAATGATTTAATTGCACTCAAGGATATATTTGGAAATAAGAAGGGGAGTAATCTAGAAAAAAAGAGGCTACGTAAACAAGATGATACACCAAGGACAGTTCGACCAAAACCAGATCTCGTAGACGATATAGACATGACTTATACAACTGATGTTGTACTTAGTGAAGCCAATGATGTGTTTGATTCTGTTTTTACAAGTATAATGTCAGTTTTTAATGGATTTTATGATCTCTATTTGTTTAGAAACAACGAAATTATGCATTTTGAAGATTTACAAAGGTCCGGGGGAGATGGAACCCCCATGGAAAAAGACTTTAAGAACATAATGTGGGTATTTTATCAGAAAATGGCCAAATTGAGGAAAAATTTGTTGTTGTTGAGAAGCCAGTTGTTGGATGTTTTTAAAGGTGAGGACGGAGAGTCGGAATTTAACATGTTTTTGTCCTACAGAAGCCAAAAAATGAGCGATTATTGGAAGACTGCTAGTAGAAGAAGTTACAAAATGCTCGGATTTTGCTTTCATGAATTAAGTGCACATGGCTTAAATACAGTCTATCAATCAAACTATAATATAAAAGCTGCGGGTAGCTACAATATCATGGATTTATTGAGAGCTTTTCTCATATTAAATGATATAAACAGAGGATTAGTATTTCCTAATGTGGGCAAGTTACCCGAAAAATTCCTCACACCCTACGGCCAAAACACGTTAGCATCTTTTGAAAATCCTAAGTTATATTCACTCAACCAAACAGATGATTCTTTGGATTGGTTACCCGCTTATTATAATATAGAAGAGAGACTTCTCAATGGACCTAGTAACTTATTAATTGAATCATTTGAAAAGTATTTTGCTGATGGCAAAGGAAGTGATCCATCGACTATTTACCAGGCATATACCAAGGACGTTGAAATGGATCCCTTTTATGTCACTGCAAACAGTTGGTTGGAAGGTAGGTATAAAGGTCATAAAATAATGTCTTGTGACTCATTGACGAAATCTGATTATGATAAGACCTTGCTTGGAGTTGTGTCAGATCTTTTCAAAATATACAACAATTTCTCAGTGGTAATTGATCAGTACAATGACTTGGTCTACGGGCAAAGTTCCTTGTTCTCTATACAACACAACCACACCGAAAGTATGGTGACTTTAGTTTTATACAACATGGTGACAAAGTATCCTAGGAAAAAGAAAGAAGCTGGTTCAAACACAATCGAAGACAATAGAAAATTGTTGAATAGTAGTGAGAAGTTAAAATCTTTGAAATATCTTACGGAGAAGACATTCAGGGAGACTTCCATATTTAATTTGGTATCTTTTGGTAATGTAAACATATCTAAAGATATGCCACCAAATGTCGAAATAGAGGAGAAAGAAATTAGTGCCAATTATTCTACCATCACTGGGAATCTAAAGGAGATATTACAAAAACAAATGCTTGAATCCAAGAGATTGCGCTCATTATTGGAATATTTCTTGACACCAAAGGGGAGGAGTGAGGTGAATAAATCTCGCCAGGGTAGCGATGATACTTGGATGAAATATTGGGCCAACTCCTTTAATGAAGGTAGAAAGGTGACTTTAACTGTGAACTTAAAACAACCAAAAAAGGATAATGCTAATTTGAAACCAAAGCCCTCGATCATTGAAGTGAAGCTATACGACCTCAAAGAAAAAACCACCAACAAACCCTTGTGCAAGGTTAGATGCATGCTTTGTTTTAAGTATGCATCAGGCGAGGTGTTGAAAGCAACAACTAATGTGAATGGCCCAGGTCATTGGTTTTTAGTATTCTTGGATTCCACCACATATAATTACAAGAGAACTTACGAAGGGGCGACCATCCAAATGAATTCAGATCTCTCTCCATTCATGCCTGGTTATCAGGGGTTGGTAAATATGATTTGTTTGGTATTAGCCAATGAATACAGGCTCCGATTCATATTTGACCATTTGATGATGTTAGAAGTAAACGTGAATAGGAACGCCACTAATCCAAAGTATGTCAGAAAGCATGTTATGGATTATTGTCAATTCAATGAATATGTTATGGATGAATACCCACTGAATTTTATGGTGAATTCCATCACAGCTAAGAAAAATGAGGACTTGGCAAGAAGTCCCGTTGGGTGGAATATTGACGACAACATATGGACAAAAATGAGTTTAATAGAAAACCACAACATCAATATGGATTTGGATGGTAAGCAACACCGGCATTATTGGTTGAGATTATTAAACCAAGAAGGTGTTTGGAGATCATGTGGCATTGAACATATGAAGAACAGTAAAAACAATGGCATCATGAATACTGAAATGTCCTCCATTACTGAAATAAGTATACAAAATTTAACTCTAGAAAGTCTAAAAAAGTTGTATGGGGTGTCTTTAGATACCATTTATGGAAATGATGATTCTAAAAGGTTAACCACGAATCAAAAATCACTGTTGGAGCTTTTAAACCCTCTTTTATTGATGCAACTTGAAGGAAAGCCAGCAAATGAGTTGACTGAATCGATATTGGGTGGAGTTTTTTATAAAAATGGTGGCGTAAACAGCGATTTGAAAGACTATCCAAAGAAAGGCGAGTATCTTGGTGACAGACCAAATGAAAAATACTATGAATTATCGGATAGCCACCTATACAGAGCAGCATTTGTAATCTTAACCAATATTCTGACGATTTCTGATACTAGGAACTTTTATAGATCCGCGGAAAATTCTATTGTCCATAGTAGCATAAAAGCGAATGCATATGGCAATAATTGGAGATATACTGAACCGCCAAAGGGGGTGGAAATGACATTTACTGATTATGATATGACCAGGGCCAACTATCATAAGACTGATAGAATCACTACTCCTTATGCCAAGTCTTTGTATACGCCCATAGATGAAAATGATATTTCAAATATGGGCAATTCTTTGGATACCTTGACTTTTCATGCAAAGGGGAAAAAGCATTCAATATTGCGCCTATTTGGTACTAAAGATCCTGAATTGGAAGATATTGTAGAATTATTATACGAGAGATCTAATGTTAAATCCAACCAAAGGACACCATTGACTTATAATGGTGAGACATATCTGACCAACTTTGATTTTCTCACCAAGGCAAATTATAGACAGGCGTATAAATGGGTGAAAATATGGACTGATAGAGGTTTCGGCGATTTGATATTTGGAGACCTTAAGAAAGATCACAACCCAAGGCCAACGGATTATCTTAAATTAGAACCTCTTAGTAGTGACATCATCACCAGCACTGAACCTAATGTTAAAACTAACCCTAAAAAGAAGGGGACCAAAACAACAGCGAAGAGTAATGCAAGAACAAAAGGTACCCCAATTAGCATGGGTGAAAAAAATGAAAAAGCATTAACAGGAAGATTGGGTTTAATTAAGAGATTACCGCCCAGTCGGTATTTGAACAACCACAGAAGACCGGGATTGTTTAATAGAGTGGTATATCCTACTTACAGCATTCACGACATAGATATAACTAGAAAATGGGTGGAAAAAAAGGATAAGAAGGAGACTTCTGAATTTTTGTTTAACCTACCAGAGGGTAAAAAGGATAAAGAAGATAAAACGGATGACAGTAGAGTAAAAACGTACAACTTAAACGAAATGTTGATAACTGCTAATATTTCAACGAAATTATTGGGGGGTTTTGACCCTGATGTTGTCATGTCTGATGATATTCGAAATTTAACCAACTTACTCGTAGATGTGGATAGTATGAATGACTTACTGGGAGAAATTTTAGGTTACAAGGAGATGGACCTGAGTGATGATATAGATTTTTACATAAAACAATTCCCAACTGAAACTATGCATAAATTAGCAAATATTTATTTCGACAAATCCCATTTAAGTAATTCATGGGATACAGAATCCATGATTGGATACGACGGAACGTATGGGAATTTCCATGCTAGCACCCAAAGAAATAATTGGAGCTTTATGAATATTGTGAAACATTGTGCGGTCTATCCACACTATCTTTCTCTAGAAACGGGCAAGTCCATGAAAGAAAGAGTCAAAGAGAAACCGTATATAAACAATAATCCCGTAGATGGAGTAATTGATAGAAATAGTAACAGTCGACCAAATTGGTTGATCATGTCTAATGAGTGCAAAAGATATTTTTCCATGAATCCCACCAACACTCTGGAAAACAATGAGATAAAAATCAGAAAGAAAGATAAGGATAAACACACGTTGGAATTAACGGGGACCGGTGATGTGGCGATCGATTACAAAGCTATTCAAAAAAGTGAAAACTTGACTTACATCAAAGTGAATCAAGAATTCACTCCAATAGATGAAGATGAAAAAAGAATCGCAATGTCTTTAAACTGGAAAACTGGAGACATACACGAAATGAATACATTAAAGAACGAATCAATGATGATGGAGATAAAATATCTAGCTTCAATTGCTGGGTACCCAAATGACTATACTTATGGTAGTCTATATACCGGCTTTCGGAATTATGATAATTTAGCAGCTTTACCCTCTACATCTATACCAATGAACACTTTGGCAATGATTGACAATAATGAAGAAAGTTTACGCAGAGGGTTTGATTTAGTAAAAAGTATAAAAGACTCAAGTGATGGATATTCAGGAAATAGACCAGAGAATTTGAATGTCATTTTAAATTCAACATTGGCTTGCAAAACAAAGATCCAAGCGCTCACTCGCATAGAAAAGATTCAAACTGAATTAGTGTCACCAAATTATACACCAATTGATGGTATGCACAGTTTATTGGCATTGTATAAACTGAAAATTATTAATTCATTGAATCCTCATTTAGTGGCTGAAACCATCGACGTCTCTGAATTTAATGAAGAGATTGACCAAACTGAAGATCATTCTGAAAATCTTTCAGATAGAATAATATCCATCAAGAATAATAGAGACATGCTAATACTATTGTACGACCTAATGGAACGATATGGTTACCACCAAAGTTGGTGTACATTCTTGGGTAGATTCCATTTTGATGAATGGGAAAAAAAGGATTGGGAAGGATCTACTGGGCGAGCGCCGGAAGAGTTTAGGAAAAAATATATCCCTTGGAAAAGATTCAATTACACTGATGAGTATTTGGACATATGGTTGAGAGACTGTGAAGTACAGGCACCAAGTGATGGAACAAGATCTTTTAAAAATGCAAAAATACGCCTACCATTGTACTTGGACAACAATAGAAAGAGAAAATTATCACATTCTATGGTGATGGAAAATATAGACCCCGAGGTTTCAGAAAATTTATATCACCCAACAGATGATGCTGCTGGAAAAGACGTGGATAATTTAAAGAACACGAGAGAGTCAACTCTAAGCGTGGGTTTGAATAATAACCAAATAAATGCAAATAATTGGAAGATGCCACCCGAGTTTGATGACAATAAAGGCGAGGAATTGCCTGGTCCATTTGATGACTCGTACATAAATGTGGAACAAGATAGTCCACGAATGTTAGAAATCCCGCCAAGTCCATCAATTAGTGACTTTGACATGCTTGATGAATTTGAACCATCGCAGGAAACATATACACAAACAACCGAGGATATTCCAAGAGAAACAAGACAAAGCAAAGAGGATTTGGATAAAAACAAAACATTCCAAATGGTTCTAAAAAGAGATGTTGAAAGACCTGTGGTAAAAAATATCTTTCCTTTTGATTTAGAGGCCCCGGAGTTACAACAGAAGGTGGCGCCAGAGGTGGTACCAGAGTCTGATATAACCTTTGAACCAGGTTATGATTCAAATATAGATTCTGACTCTGATGTGATTATGGAAAAGAACCTTGAGGAAGAATTGAAAACATTCAACATACATACCACTAATGACATGGTGAATATAGATGAAGCACAACAAAGAGATGCAATTGATTTGACCGCGGGCGATGATGGTTCAGAAGTTGATGAAGAATCGGAGTCCGATGACAAGACCCAAGATCCAAGTGGAGATATGGATGAAAGCTTAGAATTGGAAATCAGTGAAGAGGTCCCTGATTCTGATTATGATTCTGATTCTACTATGACTTACACTTATAGTGATGATGATGAAAGTAGTGTCGTTATGGGAATAGATGATTTTGGTGATTTCACAATAGGAGAGAACAGAATAGTTGTCTATTCTGTAAAAGAACTTCCCAAGGATGTTGAGAAGGACAATAAAGCCCAAATAGAAGAGAGAAACGAAAAGATAAAAATAGCGTTGAATGAAGTGCAAATAAGACGTCATGATCTTATTAAATATGTTCACGTGGTTCAATATGGGGAGTTATTCCAACGAAAAGGTAAATTTGAAATTCTGGGTATTGATGTACACATGCCCAGAAATGAAAGACTAGATTATCACTCCGATCCAAAAATCATGAAAGACTTGAAAGCGCCAATGTATGCTAATTATGATCCTAGCAAGATTGGGGGGGACATATTAAAATACAAAAATTTAAATGAAATAATCTTCCCCATTCAAGCTAGATACGCCTTTTCCATGCATTTAATTGATACAAAAAACGATGATAGAATAGTCAATTTAAGGCCGGGATTGTTTCAATATCTTGGTCGAGACACTAGGAAGTATTCTAAAATCCATAACAACTTTTTGGATAAATTTTTAAACGAAGATCAATCTAGAAAAGAGGGTTTTTATAACCAATGGAGAAATTTGACAAAAATTAACCTCAAATCAATGACTGGTACACCAGAAGTAATTACAAACCATCCCACCCCTGTGTACAATGTATCAATGGAGGGTATATTTAAAAAAAATCTAGAAGACTTGATGGATTTTATAATCTCGCTAGATCTACCCTCGGAAGTTGATGCATTTAAGGAAACTCTTCCAAGAAAGCTATTGAATAATGGAGAAGATCGAAAAAGATTCATGAATGGTTTGAAAGTCACAAACAAAAATAACACAATTCTAGATGTTCTTGGTGATGAAGTTGAAAAAACAAACGTCATGAGTAGAGAAAGATTAAAAATACCTGATTTACAACGCTCTATATCCATTGGTGGTGTATTGAACGTCATTACTCGAGACGCACTCATATTTTGTCCAATCAGGGACGAGTGGGATATGTTCCGGTCCAATTATGTTAGATGCGAGACTGCAATAAGCGAGGGTTCTTTCGTAGGTAATTTGTATCAACCATATGATTTGGCCATAGATGTAAAGCCTTTGAAACATCAATACAAAGACACTAAAAAGTATAAAACAGACCATGCTGATTGGCTTAAAAAAACAGAGGGGAAAATAGAAAGAATAGTAGAATGGAGTAAATTACAAAAAAACCACATCAGTGAATTGACATCCAAAGGTTCAAAATATAAATTGACCCCAAAAGACTATGAGATAAAATTAAGAGGTAGTAAATATGCAGTAAAGGAATCGAAATTAGAACCGGTCGGAAAAACGGGGCTGGGTGTATTTCTTAAAAAGGGCGAAAAGGTCAAAAAACATGAGATAATATCAATCTATGGTGGAATACTCACCACAAAGGAATTGTTCATCGAATATATACGTGGAAAAGGTTCTGGTAGAAGTTATAAAGCAATAGCATTAAAAATAGATGCCAAGCCTTACTTCCCCGATGGCGTGAGCAAAAAAAATGACACTTTCTTAACCAATAAGGTTTTACCCATCACCTATTCTGGCTCCGATCGTAAATTAGAAGATAAAGTGGAGTTTATAATTGATGCCCACGAAGATGTGTATCCTATCACAGGCTATGATATCGCACACCTTGTTAACGGCGTTTTACCCAAGACAGAATATCACGAAGGTTCTATACATGGCACCGTCCCGCCCAAGGTTAATGCCTATTTTTTCAACGATTACAACGACCCTTTGGTTATTTATTTGATGGCAACTGAAGATATAGATGCAACCAATGGAGAAATAGAATTGATTGCTGATTACGGCACTCTCAGGTATTGGCAGGGTGATACCAGTCTATAAAAATGACGACGTTTGTTTGGATGGTTGAGTATGGGTGACTGACTGGACAGCTGAAGTCAATACTTTAAAAAATAAATGATTACATAAATACACACACCAGCACAGCCTTTAAATTTTTATGAATTATAACATTTATTCATGTAAAATCTACATTAAATATTTGTCTATATAATCATGGTGTGTTTTCTCATTTTAATTAACAAAGTCTTACAAAGGTTCATATTTAAATAAAAAATCTCTGTTAAACTTACACCTCATATTACACACCAAGAGAGCTTGGTTATCATTAGTGAAAAAGAATTGGTATTATTAAATTAAATCAATGTCTTTGCGAGAAGATGCAAGTACTACCATTGGCGGCGGTGGTGGTTCCGTGTCAAAATCAAGACCAGATCCAAATTTTCAATCCATATCTGGTGAGGAGTTGTTTTACATGAACCCCAATGTCAATTATTTAAGAGGTATGACCAAATTCAATTGGGAAACCTCGTCTAGAATGAATTTCGGAATCAACATGGAGGCTATGGTTAATTTACAATTTTCCATCATAGGCCAACATGGCAAGGAGATCAGAAAAGACACTTGGAATACATTGAAAAACAATCCAAAATCCATCCGCTGTTATGGCTTGGAGAAGGGTGTCTATGATATATCGAGGAGAGTTTCGCTGGATGGCGGGGGTAGTGGTTTAAATTTTAATTTTGCCGCCAATCTCCTCCCCATTTACAATAGAGTGTCTCCTAAGCTTCATTCAACCGTGAACTCTACGATTATGCATAAAAATCTCCCAAGAGGGTTTTCAAACTCGCAGGATGGTATGTGGTTGAGTGCAAATGATGCCAGGAACAACCCTACTATCCAATTCCGTAAAGATAATGTGGAATTTTTAACTCACTTTCAAACGTTGGATGAACAATCAACAACGCTCTTGGAAGTTGACACCAAAACAACACTTGGTCCCAATCTACAAATAGAAGCACCAGATCCCGTATTATTAAAGGCTAAATACGTTGGTTCTGTCAATGACGACCTCTTCAAGTACTCTGACGAATTAAGCTTGGGTATGAATCCAATCTTTACAGAAGAGTTTCAAACAGGATCTCCCACGGAAGCCAATATGTATAACGTCGACGTTTTTCATATAGATGTTTTGACAGAGTCTGAAAAATTGAAATTTAGTAGAAGTTATGTAAGAAACCAAACCAATACTTGGAGCGTTTGGTCAGGGGTTGCAACAGAGACAACGATGGAGATAAAATCAGTTGAGGCCGAGAATAGATTAAAAGCTTTTAAAAGTAAATTGAGTGAAAAGAATCTCGCATTTCATAGAAGATTGAAAACCATGGGTGGAAGAACAAAAACTTTTCAAAATTTTGTCTCTCACAGAAAAGACAACCTGTCACCAGATCTTTTTAAAAAAGAACACTACAATGTCGAAGATTTGGAAAATTTGAAAAAAGTCGAACCATGGGATTATAGTATGTTTAAGGATCCAAACAAAATCAATGGTAATTTAACCTATGAAGAGAATGGAGATTATTTATACTATACCTCCTTTCCTAGAAAAAATGTCATCATGGTAACTGTGTTAAAAAAAGAAAATAACACAACCATGGAAGTACACGACATTTTCTACTTTGTTAAGAATAAATTTCACAAGGTGAAATTCATGCTGAACGATAAGGTGATAAATAGATTATTGAATCCTAAAAGTCTTACAGAACAACCTCCCGGGTACGCATGGAGTGCTTTTTCAGCCCTTGGATCCGCTGCAGGCAGTGCTGCGAGTTATGTGGGTAAAGCAGGGGCCAAAAGGGTTTTAAAAAAAATTCCTTTCGCGAGTAAGGCTTTGTCAATTAAATCTCGAATGCCCACCCAACAAGCCTTGGATATGTATCAAAATGATACCATAGGTGAAGCATTTTCAAATAGTGATGGTGGTGAAAGAGAAGATTATGAAGAGAGTGTAGGAGATATTTTTCGAAATGACGTCAATTATGACATTGAGGATATTTCATCATGTCTTCGAAAGCAACCTTCAAAAGATCCCAACTATTGCAATTTGCCGGTACAAAAACCTCCTTTACATCACGACATTGAAGTTCATAAATACAATTCTTTAAAAAATGCTCACCAAAGAATGTGTCAATTGGGAAAGTCTGGTACAAAGTATTCTTATGAGAAATTGAAACTGGCTTTTTACACTTATGTTCAAAAAATGTTCAAGAACGTTAAAGATAAAGCCGTAAACAAATGGCACTCTTTAATAAAATGGTTTGCAGCCAAGGAAGCTTATATCAAAAATAAGTGCAAACGTGGCATAAAGTCGGTTAATGACAAGTATTATAAATGGAAGCACACGCCCGCAATCTGCCATGAAGAGGTGAAACCAAGCTATCCCAAAGTTCACGTCAATTGTTCCAAAATAGGATCAGTGTATACAAGAGATGTTGAATATACATCCATTGGAGTTAAGCGAAGACGATCCAAAAGTTCGACATCTTCTTCATCTGATAGAAGTAGTCGATCTAATACCCTAGTGTCTTCTATAAAAAGACAAAGATCAGCCAGAAGGGAAAATAAAAGTAGCAGAGAAAGTCGCCGAAATCGACCCGCTTCTACAAGTAACCAGAGTATAAACAGCGCACCAAATGAATACCAAAGCCAGGTCCAATATGCAAATGACTATATGTTGCCACCCCCCGATGATTCAACCACTGCACCAATTAAGAAAAAAACTAGTTTTGTAAGCAGGTTGAAAGCCAAAGCATCGGGTATTAAAAAACCTGTTGGATTCATGAGAAGGAAGATAATGGGTGGGGCCGGTAAAGGAGGGGATAAAGCAAAACAATCAATTAATACCGCAAGGACAGGCTTATCCACTGCTGTTGGTCAATATAAAACCAACAGGGGCGAAGGTAAGGGATTCATACCTTCGGTGAGAGCAGGTGTGAAATCTGGTGTAGCTACTACCAGGCGAAATAATAATAATGGAACTATTAAACCCAAAAGTGCCAAAGACGATAGAAAATTCCCAAAACGGGTTACTGATGCTTCATTGGCTACTTCGAGATCACTAGGTGAGAAAACTAAAAGAACCGGTAGTATGGGCAAAGCTATTATAAAAGGTGCTGTTGTTGGTGCTGCCACTGGTGGTTTAAAGTCGGGAATCACAGGTGGTCCTGGTGCAGCACTGTTTGGTGCCACTGTTGGAGCAGTCGTGGAAGGATCTAAAGCTGCTGTACAACAAAAGTTGAAACAGAAAAAGGCTAAGAAGGAAAATAAACGCAACGTTGCTGCTCTTTCGGCACCACAACGTCCTACACCAATGAATATAGCCATGGGCCAAGATGATGATACTGGAATGAGAGCAGCTCCTATACAAAGAAATCCATTCGGTGTTTTGGGTGATGGTTGGGAAAGACCGGTCAGAGAGACTAATGAAAAATTTACAACTTCAACTTCTGATTCTTCTGCTAGAGTTTACTCTGATACAACCATGTACGGCTCTCCCAAACCCATCAACTCCAAATATGCTTTATATCCTGGTCATCATTATAAGGACATACCCAACTATGATACAGTAGGTCAACCATATGAGGATTATGATGATGATTTAGATAGTATGGATTCATCACTAGGTGATCCAATGATGATGAGTGATTCTTCCATGTATGGTGATGGTTTAGGCCAAGGTATGGGAGGTATGGGCGGCATGGGTGACATGGGAGGAGCAGAAGGTGGTTCGGATGACATGGGGGGTTCTGATTCTGGCGGTGCTGGTGGTGATGACCAAGGGCAGCAAGAAAAGGGAAGATCTGCCAGAAGTAGATTTGGATCTGTCATGAAAGGTGCCAGAAGAAGAATAAACGACCGAAAGCAGAAGATTAGAGATTCTAGAGAAGAATCCAGACAAGCCAAAGAAGACGAACGAGCCTCTATAGCAAGGGGTGATGAACAAGGACAGAAGTCAGCCAGAACTAGGCGAGAAAGGTCAAAAGCTGCGACCAAGGAACTCAAAAAGGACCAAAAACAAGATAGGTCAATTGAGCAACAAGCGAAAAGAAGCAGAAAAGATGTTTCTACACCAGAACAAAATCAAAAGGATAAGGCCAAACGTCAACAAAGGAAGCAGAAAAGAACACCCGAACAATTGAAAGCGCAGAATGATAAATCTAAAGAAAGATATAATAAGAGAGCCGAAAAAATCAAAACCAGAAGTGGTGAGAAAAAGGCTCTTAAGGAAGATCTGGCTAAAACAAAGGGACAAAAATCAGAAGCGAGAACAGCCCAAAAAGCACGATTGGCCAGATTAAGAAAACAACAAAAAAGATCGAAGAAGAAACAACGAAAGTCCAAAAAGAGAAGAAGGCGTCGCAGGAAAAAGGCTATCCGAAGAAGCAATAGGAACAGGAGGAGACGAAGTAGTAGTAGGAGCAGAAGTAGAAGCAGAAGATGAAGCAGTAGGAGCAGAAGCAGAAGCAGAAGACGAAGCAGTAGGAGCAGAAGCAGGAGTAGGAGTAGAAGAAGATAATTTTATTTCAAACATATAAAATTAACTAAACTCTTGATTCCACCTATTAACTTCTTAAGTTCAATTACAACCACGACACTATTGATGATGATGATAATAAAAACCATTTTATATTTTTTTCTTATATTGGATGACTTTCTTTAATTGAATAATAATAGTTTTAATAAAGTTACCTAGTTTCATTGAATTGATAGTAAAGTATAGCAAGATAAGAAACAGGGGGGGGGGCATTATATGTTTGAGGAAAATACCCCAGGTGTCAAACGTCTTAAAGAATCGGATGTTGAAACTGGAGATCTATTATTCTTCCAAGGAGATGATCCTCAATCAAAACTGATAAGATATTACTGTGACTCCAAATGGTCCCACGTGGGGATAGCATTCAAAGTGTCCAAAACATTTATACTAACATTTAAGACATTTTTTAATAACCACGTGAAGTGTTCAAAAACTGATAGAGACTCACTCAGTTTTGAAAAGTTTATAAAAATGACTATTGCTGATGATGTTTTCTATACCACGTTGAAGGATGAGATTAAATTAGCAAATGATATTAGAAATAAATGTCACCCAGGCGCCGATGATAGAATTATTTATTTATGGGAGGCTACTGAAGATGACCAAGACCCCTGTCAAATAACTGGTAAGAAGACGGTGGGTGTAAAATTGACTGACCTCAGTGTAAGAGCTTATGGGTATGGTAATATAGTTGGCGTTAAACGCACGACATTTGGGAAAAAGCCCAAATCCCAAAGTACCCATGCAATGAATGGTGATTTTGAAAAGGATGATAGAATAAAACTGTATGATTCTGAAATTTACTGGGGTATGCTTTACGGAATGTATTGCAATCTAAACAAAGATTATGAGAAAACTTATTGGGATTTGTTAATGTGTTGGTTATATGATTTCAAGTACAGGTACAATTTTTGCGATCTATCAAGTTGTCCCGATGTGCAAAACTGTTTCGATTCGTTACTTCCAGTGTGTTGTTTCAATAATTATCACTACCTGGGTGAATATAAAAGGTTCTTTTGTGCAGAAATGGCATGTTTAACATTGATTTTAATATTTCAGTTCAAAGAGGCTCTTAAACACACCAATCAATTCAAAAGTATAGGATATGATGAATGTATAAATGATTTGGATTCAATACACGCAAAAGCAGCCTATTATGACAGAACTGTTGTTAGTATAGAGTATTTACTAGATCCAAAGACCTTTTCTACATACCATATTGGTGAATTAATAATATATGATAAAATATACTGTGCATAAATAATAAATTTCATTTAGCCTATCTTACCTCGACTCTTAGATATTTATCTCGACTTTGACTTAAAATTTACAAGAGAAAGAGACCTAGTTTGAAAATTTTAAGTAGTCCAAAAATCGAAATCAGCTAAAATAATTTTTCCACGGGATTTTCCAAATATGGAAGGTGTCGTAGTACCCCCACATCGGTCGGTGTCGATTTTTTGAAAATCTTCGCTAAAATGAGAGGGTGGTTCTTTAAACCAGCTTTTCATTTCAAAGATTGGACCATGTGTGGGCATTGAATGGTGGTGGTGGTGGCTTACACTAGATATTCAATGACCTTTTTGCAAATAAACAGCCCATAGGTATTGAGTTGTGTTGGTGAGTAGAGTGACTTACGTCAGGTACTCAATGACCCTTTTAAAAATCAACAGTCCATAGGACTCGATCTTCTCTAATATACCAGAGGTACCACTAGTGTACTGGGTGGTTCATTGGACATGTCAGCAGGAGACCTAGGTTCGAACCCCTAGGGAGGCTTTTTTTTTTACAATTTTTTGACCCCATCACGAGGTTCCAAATATGGAAGGCTTCGTAGTACCCCCACATCGGTCGGTGTCGAATTTTTTTCAAAATCCCCACTGAGATGAGAGGGGGACCCCCTCCCCAATGCTTAACACTTGACCAATCACTTAACACCTTCCGCATTTGGTAATTTAAGTCATTTGGCAACGGTCGGTTTCGATTTGTTTGAAAAATCTTCGATAGATTGAAGGGGTGTCCCTCATCCAATGTCTAGGCATAAAGTTGACCCCATTTAACACCTTCCTTATTTGGGAATTTAAACCATTTGGCAAA
>Ga0102925_1000836_pt1 | contig 16760 bp, 17 predicted proteins | sample SalPonR1_A_D1_MG_FD_78216 | JGI IMG/M metagenome (GOLD analysis project Ga0102925, IMG submission 78216) | Salt pond soil microbial communities from South San Francisco under conditions of wetland restoration - Salt Pond MetaG R1_A_D1_MG | ecosystem: Environmental > Aquatic > Marine > Intertidal...
ACGTTCACAAATAACGCGCTGGTCGCGGGTGAACTCGACATGACGGTGGGCTATTCGGCGCACTATTCGGACTGGTCGCCCGACGAAGGAGAGGGGGTCGAGGTTCGCATGTGGGACGGGCCGGCGGGAACGACCGGCGGTCCGGGCGACCTCATGGAGGGAGAGACGGGGTTACCCTCCAATGCAGCTTGGCTGATAGCCGTCGATGATCCGGACCAGTTCCTCGCCAACACGCAATACAGTGACCCGGCACTGGACGGGGCCAGTTGTGAGGATCGAACGGACGCCGAGGACCTCGAACAACCGGTGATCGAACTCGAGGACGTCAAGCCGGGCGACTTCGGCGAGGTCACGTTCGACTTCGCGCTCTGTGACAATCCCGGGTATGTCTGGCTCCAGGCTGGACGGTTTTCGGCCAGCGACAACGGCCATACGGAACCGGAACTCGACGATGAGGACGAGTCGGGGCCGGTCGAGGTGGAAGGCTTCGGCGAGCTAGACATGGCGGTGGAGTTGCTGGACGTCGTGCAGGCCGCCTACTGGATCGACGACGGGGACAACTACCAGGACGGCGACGAGACGCCGGCAGCGGTCGGATCGCTTCGAGAGATCATCGCCCAACTCTCGGGACTCGGTGCCCCGCTCGAGGGCGACCTCGATCCGGGTGTGGGCGGCGGTGCGGACGACCGCGGGTGTTTCTCCGCCGAAACCGAACATTCGGTGGTGTTCGCGTGGTGGGTGCCGGTCGATCACGGTAACGAGATACAGACCGATTCCGTGGAGTTCGGACTCCAGTTCTACACGGAGCAGTGTCGACACAACGACGGCAGCGGAGATGCGCTGACGGCGTTCCTGAACGACGAAGCGGAATACAAGGACTCCCCGATATGGACGGGCGACGTCGTGGACCGGACCGGGGACCCCGGACCGGTCGTGATCGAAAACGGGGCGACGACGTCGGTGACCGTCCCGAGCCCACCCCCTGGCCTGCCGGTCGCGTTCGATCCGATGGTGGTTCGGGTCTCGACCGGGACGACGGTGCGGTGGGAATGGATGGAAACCACTCCGCAAGTCCCACACAACGTGATATCGGTCGACATGGATGGGGGAGCACCGCTCTTTGCGAACCCCGAAGGCGTCGTCTACGACCCGGGGCTCAACTACGACTACACGTTCACGGATCCGGGCGTGTATCCCTACTACTGCACGCCCCACGGGGCCCCGTTCCCGGTCGGGTCAGTGTTTGGTGGCGAAGTCCTCAACGAGTTCGGCATGCGCGGGGCGGTTATCGTCGAGGAGTAGCACGGACCCGACTCGATTCGGTCACCTGATTCAGTCGTTCGTCGTCGACGTCCAATTGTCACAACCGTTGTTGTCGGGGTCGCCACCTTGTGCCATCGTCACCGTGAATACGGGATGAGTCGGGATTCCCATATGATAAGAAAAATGAGTCAATTGATAACTACAGTCACGAATCTTTGCACATGATGGTGCCACTTCAGACGCCCGGCGGCGTGGAGGTGCTTGTAATCCTCCTGATCTTCCTGGTCCCCGTTGCGACAATCGTTCTCCTGGTGCGTTTCCTCAGACGCGAGGCCAGAGGGACTCGGGAGACGGACTCCGGGAGCGAACGTCTCGAGACCGAACGCGGTGCCCGATAGCTGTCGAAGACCGGATCGATGCCCGTCAGGACTGGACCGCGTTCGGATTCTTCACCGTCGTCGCCCTGTTCGCGGGATCACCCGTTTCCTCGACAGCGACGGTTCCCGGCAATCGCTCTTCGAACGTGACCGAAACCCGGTACGCGTCGGCGCTCTCGTCGCCGGTACAGCCGTGACCGCTCCCGGGTTTGGCTTCGCTCCCGACGGTGACCCGGAGGGTATCGGCACCGCCGTCGTACGTCGCCCGTTTGAGCCCCGCCCGGTCACAGCTGCTCGATCCGACGAAGAGTTTCCCGACGATCCGGACACGTCGGCCGTTCGGGAGAAACGTCACCCGGGGTGGCGCGGTGACCTCGGGAGCAGCGTTGTAGAACTCGGTCCCCGGATCGAAAGCGGAAACCTCCCGCTCGACGATGGGGCCGGTCCCGAGGACGAACCGATCGAGGACCACTCCCCCGGCGAGGAGACCGGCGACGCCACCGAGGGCCCGTCGTCGTTTCATGGGCGAACCCACGGCGGCGTGGGAAAAGGGCCTGACGGTAATTCAAATCGGGATTTCACCGGATAAGTCACTCGACGAGGAACAACAGCGCACCCACGATGGCGACGTTGATCGCCACGCCGACGATTCCCTTCTCGACGAGCAGGTCGAACTGGCCGTCCCACATCGTCACGAGCATGATCGTCGAGAGGACCGCGGCACCGATCAGGACGGGCGATCGCCAGTCGGTCTGGAGGGCATAACCAACGCCACTGACGACGAATCCGAGGGTGGCGACGACGTACACGACGGTCGCAATCGAGAGGATCGTCCCTTCCGCGAGCGTCCCCGACAGGAGCCAGGAGTGGCCGTTCCAGCCCATCGCGTCCTCGACCGCCACCCAGCCCTGACTGAGCACCACGTACCAGAGGTGGACCAGGCCGTGCAACGCCAGAAACACTCCGACGAGAAGGTTCTGAACCATGCATCCCAGTTGGCGCACGGACACGATAAATGCGTACGGCAGACCTCGACGAATGGGTGTGGAAATGGAGCGTGGGTGGGCTACTCCCCCCTGGCGATCGCGACCACCTGGTCCCGGTCTCCCCCCAGCGGACGGGCGGCGTGCAGGCCTGGTGCAATGGGGTGGGTCACGGCCTGCAATAGCGAACCAGACGCCGGTAGCAAATAACAATTGGCATTGGAAACTGAAGGCCTTTATTTGCAATGGTGATCGGGTCCCCTTCCCGGTCGAGTCGATCGCGACGCACCCCAGTCTCGACGACAGCCGACTATCTTTGGGCTACCGGTTGTCGAACGCGCTCTCGTCCCTTCGCGTACGACACCGAATGAGCCGGGAAACCGGGGGCACGAACGGATGTCTACAGATATCAGCGGAACCCACGCCAACGCGATGGGAACCACCGAACCGTCCGAAAACGAGCGTCATCGGTTACTGTCGCACGATCGGCGGCGGAGAACGCTCGACGCTCTCGCCGTATGCGCCACACCGATCGACCTCGACGAACCGGCCATGGAAGCCACCGCCAGGGAACGCAAATCTGGCCACCTTGAGGCCCTCCAGCAATCGCTCGATTCACGAATGGCACCCGAAGGGATTCGATCAACGGCGTACGAGACGGCTACTCGACCACACCGACGCCCGTATCGCCGGCGAGGTGGCGGAATGGTTGAAATCGTCTGCGAGCACTGCGGCCACGAGCAAACGGTGACGGTCTCCGACCTGGACCCGGAGTGCGAGCACTGCGGATCGAAGAAACTCAGGGGGAAAGGGTTCCTGATCGGTCGACGTGGTCACTCCCCGTTCGGAATTCCGGCGAGAGAGAAACCCCTCTCGCCCCCGGGAAGTCTAAATGCCCGTCTTCCCAGGGGGTACGTATGAGCGATCATTCGAGGGGTGGCCTGGCGTGAACGGGAACCGATTCGGTCGTCTATTCCAGGTGACCACCTACGGCGAGAGCCACGGCCCGGGCATGGGCGTAACCGTTTCCGGGTGTCCAGCAGGGCTCGAACTGTCCGAGGACGAGATCCAGGCGGAACTCGATCGACGGAAGCCCGGCCAGTCCCGGATCACGACCAGCCGCGACGAACCGGACGCCGTCTCGATCCGTTCCGGCCTCCAGGACGGCCACACCACGGGGACGCCGATCGGGTTGACGATCGAGAACAAGGATGCCCGGTCGGGCAAGTACGAACCCTTCGTCACGGCACCCCGTCCCTCCCACGGCGACTTCACCTATTCGGTCAAGTTCGGGACGCGCAACTGGGGCGGCGGCGGCCGGTCCTCGGCGCGCGAGACCGTGAACTGGGTGGCGGCCGGCGCGATCGCGAAGAAACTCCTCGCTCGCGAGGGGATCGAGATCCGGGCCCACGTCCAGCAGATCGACGATATTCGGGCGCCCGAGGTGTCGTGGGCGGCGATGGGCGAGCACGCCGAGGAGAACGAGGTCCGGTGTGCCCACCCCGAAACCGCCGAGCGAATGCACGAGCGAATCGAGGAGTACCAGCGCGAGGGCGACTCGATCGGCGGGAGTATCGTCTTCGAGGCACGCGGCGTCCCCCGCGGCCTCGGCGCGCCCCGCTTCGACGCAGTGGAAGCCAGACTGGGGCAGGCCATGCTCGCCGTGCCGGCGACCACCGCCTTCGAGTTCGGCCTCGGCCGGGACGCCCGATCGGTGTCCGGATCGGAGCGCAACGACGCGTTCGAGTTCGACGACGCGGGCGAGGTCGTCCCCGCCGAGAACGACCACGGCGGGATGGAGGGCGGCATCACCACCGGGGAGCCGATCTACGGCGAAGTGACCCTCCACGCGCCGACGTCGATCCCGAAGGAACAGACGACGGTCGACTGGGAGACCGGCGAGGAGAGGGACGTGCAGGTCATCGGCCGCCACGACCCCGTCCTGCCTCCACGCGGCGTGCCGGTCGTCGAGGCGATGGTCGCGCTCACCCTCGCCGACTTCATGCTGCTCGGTGGGCGAATCAACCCGGATCGGGTGGACGACCGCCCCGGAGCGTACGCAACCGACTACCACCCGGAATCCCCCCAGAACGAGTGACTACTGACCGGAGGCGTCCGGAACGGGAACCGGACGACGGACGAACCGCTTTTCACGTCCCGCGGGCTACCCTCGGGACATGAACGTGCTCGTGGTCGGTGCCGGGCAAATGGGCCGATGGGTGGGACGCACCGTCGAGGCCGACGTGGCGTTCGCCGACGTGGATCCTTCGGTGGCCCAGGAGGCCGCGTCAGCGCTCGACGCCCGGGCGGTCGCCCTCGACGCGGGCGGGACGTTCGACGCGGTCTGTTTCGCGGTGCCGATGTCCGCCGTCGAGGAGGCCATCGCTGAGTATTCGGGACGCGCCGAGCGAGCGGTGTTCGACGTCGCGGGGAGCATGCACAGCCCAGTGAGGGCCATGCGCGAACACGCCCCCGACCTGGAACGGGTGAGCCTGCACCCGCTGTTCGCACCGGACGCTGCTCCGGGGAACGTCGCCGTCGTCTCGGACGCACCGGGCCCGACGATCGACGGGATCCTGGAGGACATCGTGGACGCGGGTAACGACCTCGTCGAGACGACGCCCCGGGAACACGACGACGCCATGGCGACCGTCCAGGCGGGGGCCCACGCCGCGATCCTGGCGTACGCCATCCAGGCCGCCGACGTCCCCGACCACTTCGGGACGCCGGTCTCCGAAGGCCTCGACGAACTGGCCTCGCGGGTTCTCGACGGCGATCCCGACCTCTACGCCGAGATTCAGGCGACCTTCGACGGGGCCGAGGCCATCGCGACGGCAACGGACGGCATCGCTCGTGCAGACCGTGCGGCCTTCGCCGACCTCTACCGGGAAGCGAGCGAACGCTGGCGTGATCGCGATGGTTGATCGACGGGCCGTCCTGGACAACGCGAGGTACCTCCGGAACGTTCGCCCGATCGATCCCGAGGAGATCCAGGAGTACGTCGAGGGACGGCCCCATCCGGCGGTCGTTCGCCAGATCGTTCGAGAGGCCGCGTTCGACCTGGGGGTGATCGAACGCGAAGATGGAAGCTTCGTCCCGATTCCGGACGATCCGGTCGAGCCCCACCTCGAAACGGTGAGGGCCTTTCCGGAACGCTACGCCCGACGTCTGGAGGATCGCCTCGTCGAGCGCTACGGGCCCGACTGGCACCGTGGCGAAACGGGCGACCGTCTCCGGGAAACCATCCGGCGGACGAAGGAACGGTACTTCCAGCAGGACGACGTCGAATACGACGCCGAGGCGGCCGACGGCTACGCGATCTACCACCTCCCGGATTTCTACGCGGCCGTCCAGTACGTCCTGGAGGACCTGGCCCGTGACGACCTGCTCCACCGACGGCTCCGGGTGCTCGACGTCGGTGCCGGCGTCGGGGGCCCCGCGCTGGGACTGATCGACTACCTCCCCGAGGACGCCCTCGTCGAGTACCACGCCGTCGAACCGGCCGCCTCGGCCGACGTCCTTTCGGCGATGCTGGAGGAAACCGGCCGGAACGTCCGGACCACCGTCCACCGAACGCGGATCGAGGACTTCGAGGCCGAGGGCGAGTACGATCTCCTGTTGTTCGCGAACGTCCTGAACGAACTGGCCGACCCCATCGCGGTGGTCGAACGCCTCCTCGATCATCTCGCGTCCGAGGGGACCGGTGTCCTCCTTGCCCCCGCCGACGAGAACACGAGCCGAAACCTGCGCGAAGTCGAACGGGCAGTCGAGGGGACGGCCACGGACGCCGGGACGGTTGGCGTATACGGTCCCGAGCCGCGCCTCTGGCCCGGCGAGACGCCGAGCGACGGCGGCTGGTCGTTCGACGTGCGCCCCGACCTCGAGGTCCCGCCGTTCCAGCGCCGCCTGGACGACGCCGGGGGCGCGACGGGCGAGTTCGTCAACGTCGACGTGCAGTTCTCGCCGGCGATCCTCCGGGTGGACGGCCGGGAACGGTACGCGTTCTCGCCCGACCCGGGTCGGTGGGCGAAACTGGCGGATACCGAGGATCACGTCACGAAGCGGATCGACTGCCTCGGGGTCAAACTGAGCCACGACCTCTCCGACGACGGGAACCCGCTCTTCCGGGTGGGCGACGGCAGTCAGTCGGTCGACCACTACGCGGTCCTCGTGAAAGAGACGGCCCTCAACCGCGACCTGGCCGTGGCCGACTACGGCGACCTCCTGACGATCGAGGGTGCACTCGCCCTCTGGAACGACGACGAGCGGGCGTACAACCTCGTGGTCGACGAGGAGACGGTCGTCGACCGAATCCCGCCATGACCGCCGACCCCGTCGGCACCGATCGAGTCGCGGTGATTGGCGGCGGGGTGATCGGGTGCGCGATTGCCGCCGAACTCGCGCCCGATCACGACGTGGTCCTCTTCGAGGCCGACCGGATCGCCGGCGGCGCGACCGGGCGGTCCGCCGGACTGGTGACGATCGAACCGGCCTTCAGCGACGCCCCGGCGGTCGCGGACCGTGCGATGGCCGAATTCGAGCGCCTGGACGAGGCGGGGATCGTCGAGTTTCACGCGGTCCCGAGCCTCGAACCGGTGCCGAAGGAGGAAGAAGCGATCGCCAGGCGACGCCTCGATCGCCTGCAGGAAAGCGGCGTCGCGGTCCACTGGCTCGATCCGGACGCCGTCGCGGCGCGGTATCCGCTCGCGCTCCCGACCGACGAGTACGCCGGGGCGCTCGTTTTCGAGCATGCCGGCTGGGTCGATCCCCACGTTCTGACCGAGTCCTACCGTCGAACCGCCACGAACGCCGGGGCGAGACTGGACGTGGGGACGACCGTTCGAACCCTGGTGGTGGAAGACGGGACCGTGGTCGGGGTCGAGACCGACGACGGGCGGGAGGAGCGCTTCGGGGCAGTCGTCGTCGCTGCTGGCTGGGCGACGCCCGACCTCGTCGCTCCGTTCGTCGATCTCCCGGTCCGACCGTACCGGACCCAGTGTGTCCGGATCGAGGGACCGCCAGCACTCGGTGACTGTCCGATGGGCTGGGCTCCGTCCGTCGACTGCTATTTCCGCCCCGACGGCGACGGCCTCCTGGTGGGCGGGATGCCCTCGTTCGTGGACGATCCGGCCACCGCCAGCAGAAACGAGGACGCCGACTTTCGACGCCACGTCGCCACCGTTGTGGAGAACTTTCTGTCGGTCGACGGCACGCTCCGACTGGCCGACGGGTGGGCCGGCGTCGATCTCGCCACGCCCGACGGTCGGCCGGTCGTCGACGGGCCGGCCGAGGCACCCATGAGCCTCGTGGTCGCGACCGGGTTCCACGGCCGGGGGATCATGACGGCCCCGGTCGTCGGAACGCTCGTTCGCGACGTGCTCTGGGACGAGGAGGCCGAATTGCCGACGGCCCCGTTTCGGCTGGACCGATTCGAGTCGGTCGATGCGGACTTCGCGGTCCCTGGAATCGACCCGGAGTAAAAGCCGGAGAGATTCGGTGCCGTTCGCTATTGACCACCTGTAGCAGGAGAAGATAAAGCATAACACCCCTTGAATTGAATTCACGGTCGTGCCACGGAATGCCCTCCCAACGATCGCTGCCGTCCTGCTCGTCATTCTCGCGGTTGGGGTGGCCGCGGCGACGATCACCGATCCGCTCGACACGAGTGGGCCCACTCCCGACCCGGGCGAACGAGGTCCGGACGGGGGGAAATTCTGGGATTTCGAGCTAGATCCGGGCGAAGGAATGGACCGCGGAGGGGCTCCCACTGAAAAGGTGAGTCTCTTCTGGGGGACCTGCGTCCCGTTCCTGTTGACCCCCTGGTTTTACGCCCTGATCGGACTGACCCTGATCGGCGTTTTCCTCTCCGTTCGCTGGAAACTGTCGACCCAGTTCGGAATCGTGGCGGTGATCGCGACCGCCCCCTGGATACTAATCGGTCATTCGTGGTTCACCAACTGTAGCGAACGGGAACTTCCAGGTGGTCAATTCGGCATGGAGTACATCGCTTCGGAAAACGACTCGGTTGCAACGGTCATCGAGTCCGCCGGACAGAGCAGTCCGCTCCCGCCGGGCCTCCTGGGTGGCCTCCTGATCCTGGCCGTCGTCGTCCTTCCACTCACCGCCTTTTTCGGCCTCCGGAGCCACCGGAGCGAGGACGACCCGAATCCCAATCCGGGAATGGAAACCGACGAACCCCTCACCGGCGTCGGCCAGGTGGCCGGCCGGGCGGCCGACCGCATCGAGGGGAGCGTCGGCGACGTCGACAACGAAGTGTTCCGCGCGTGGAAACGAATGACGGACTTCGTGGACGTCCCCGAACCGAAATCCAGTACGCCCGCCGAGTTCGCACGAGCAGCACGCGACGCCGGCATGGACGAGGACGACGTCTCGTTGCTGACGGACCTCTTCCGGTCGGTCCGGTACGGTGGCGAAGAGGCGACCGAGGACCGCGAACAGCAAGCCATCGAGGCGCTCCGTGCCATCGCGGCGGCCTACGGCGAGGGAGGTGACGAGGAATGACGCGGATTACGTCGACCCGGTTGCTCGCGCTCGGGTTCGTCTTCACGCTCCTGGGACTCCTGTTCGTGTTCAACCCCCGGATGGCAGCCAATCACAGCGTCTCCGGCGGGTTCGTGTTTCTCGTGGGGGTGATCGGGTTCCTGTTCGTCGGCATCGAACTGACCTCGGCGTACCGGACCGATCGCCAGCAGACCCGGATGCCCGACCCGGCGCCCCTTCCCGATCCGGGAGCGGACCTCGATGCGACCCTCCGGAAGATCCGCAACACGTCGCTTCGACGGTCCGTCGACGACCGAGAGGCCGTCCGGGAACGGATCGGACGGATCGCCGTCCGGATCCTCGTCCGACGGTACGGTTGTAGCCGCTCGGAAGCCCGCCAGCACCTCTCGGACGGGTCCTGGACCGACGATCCGGACGCGGCGAAGTTCTTCGAGGCAGAACTGATCGACCCGGACGATTTCTACGACAACCTGCGGGCCTCGTTCGCGGACGAGACGCGTTTCGAACGACGAGCGGAACGCGCAGTCCAGGAAGTGCTCGCCCTGGAGGAAAACGATGACTGACCCGGAACCCTCGATCGAACGCGACACGTATCGCTGGATGGGGATCACGGCACTGGCCTTTGCAGGCCTGGCGGTGGGGGTACTCAGTTCGAGACCGGGCCCCTTGCTCGTCGTCGCCGTCGGCGTCGGGTACGCGGCGGTCGCCCGGTCGGATACCCCGCCCGAGGTGACGCTGGACGTCGAACACGACCTCTCCGAAACGCATCCCGAACCGGGCGACGAAGTCGAGGTCGAACTCACCGTCACGAACGAGGGTCCCGACACGATCCCCGATCTCCGACTGGCCGACGGGGTCCCGGACGCCCTTTCGGTTTCCGAGGGGACTCCTCGCCACGCGACGGCCCTTCGCCCCGGCGGAACGACGACGATCGAATACACGATCACGGCCAGGCGTGGTCGCCACGAGTTCGACCCGGTGCTGGCGGTCGGGCGAGACTGGATCGGGGCCCACGAACGGGAAGTGGAGGTCTCGACCGACGTCTCGATCGATTGCGTTGCCTCGCTGCCCGATTCGGTGTCACTCCCGCTCCGGGGGCAGACCGCACAGCAGGTCGGGACCGTCACGACCGACACCGGCGGGAGTGGCGTCGAGTTCCACACCGTTCGCGAGTATCGTCCGGGAGATCCCCTCAAGCGGATCGACTGGAAACGCAAGGCACGGACGGGTGACCTCGCGACCATCGAGTTCCGCGAGGAACGGGCGGCGATCGTCGTGTTCGTAATCGACACCCGGGTCGAAGGATACGTGACCGACGAGAACGACGTCTCGGCGGTCGAGCACTCGATCCGGGCGACGGGTGCTCTCGCCCAGGCCCTCATGGACGACGGCAACCGGGTCGGGGCCGCGTCGTTCGGCCCCTCGTGGACCTACGTCCCGCCGGGACTGGGACGCGATCACGAGGTGCGACTCCGGGACCGCCTGGCACTGGGCGAGGGGTTCTCGCCGACGCCCGACCGGAGCGAGTTCGTCCTCGGCCTCTCGCTCCGTCGGATCCAAAAACACGTCCCGGAGAACGCCCAGATCGTTTTCTGCTCGCCCGTGATCGACGACGTCGCCGTCGAAACCACGCGACGGCTCGAAGCCCATGGCCACGCCGTCACCGTCCTCAGTCCGGACGTCGTCGACGACGAGACGATCGGATCGACCGTCGTCGACCTCGAACGGGAGGACCGCATCCGGAACATACGCCAGACCTACGGCCGGGTCGTGAGCTGGGACGTCCAGGAGCCACTGGAGGTCGCCATCGAAAGTGCACGTCGGGGGTGGTCGCGATGAGCGTCCTCGACGAATTCGTTCCTGAAGACGACGAGTCACTGACCCAACCCACGACCTACAGTCGATACGTTTCGCTGGTCGCCATCGCCGTCGGCATCGTTGCCGTCGTCCCGGCGATGACCGGGAGCCTGCCGTTCGTCACCACGGGCGGCGTCGTCCTGGCCGTGGGCGTGCTTCGTGGCGATCGGACCTGGCTCACCCGCGGGTACCTCCTGATGATCGGCGGCGGTCTCGTGCACGGCGCGATCGGCGGCACCGCTATCGCCACCGTCGGAACAGTGATCGCCGCGACGGTCGCCTGGGACGTCGCGGAGAACGGCATCGGCCTCGCCGAACAGGTCGGCCCCGACGTCGCAGTCGGCCGTGCCGAACTGGTCCACGCCGCCGCCGTCGCCCTGGTCGGCGTGCTGGCGGGTGGCGCCGCCATCGCCGTCACGTTCGTGTTCGCGAACAATCAGCCGTTGCCGGCGCTCGTCATGTTGCTATTCGCGGTCGTCATCCTGGTCGCCACGTTTAGACAAGGATAGAAGACCGCCGCCGACGGGGATCGAGCTAGTCGACCGTGGGGACCGGTACTTCCTCGAGCACCTCGGCGACGATATCGCGTTTGTCGACGTTCTCGACGGTGGCGTCCGGCGTGAGGATGAGTCGGTGGGCGAGGACGGGTTCCGCGACCCGCTTCACGTCGTCGGGGACGACGTATTCGCGACCGGTGATGGTCGCGCGGGCGCGAGCCGTCTCGAACAGTCGCTGGGTCCCGCGAGGCGAGACGCCGACCTCGACGCGACGGTCCTCGCGAGTCGCCCGGGTGATCCCGATCATGTATTCGAAGAGGTCGTCCTCGACCCGGATGTCCTCGGGGACGCCGATCAATTCGTCGACCGCCTCGGGACCGAGGACCGGGTCGACGGTGGGGCTTCGGGTCGTTCGACCGGCGCGGCGGCGGAGCAGTTCGAACTCGCCGTCGTGGTCGGGGTAGCCGATGGAGGATTTCACCGTGAAGCGGTCCATCTGGGCTTCGGGGAGCGGGAACGTCCCTTCCTGTTCGACCGGGTTCTGGGTCGCGATGACGAAGAACGGCTGGGGGAGTTCCATCGTCTCGCCGTCGATAGTCGTCTGGCCTTCCTCCATCGCTTCGAGAAGGGCCGACTGCGTCTTCGGCGGGGCGCGGTTGATCTCGTCCGCGAGGACCACGTTCGCGAAGATGGGACCGGGCTGGAACTCGAACTCTCGGGTCTTCTCGTTGAAGACGTGGGTTCCGAGAACGTCGGTGGGAAGGAGGTCCGGCGTGAACTGGACCCGGCTGAACGACAGGCCCAGCGCCGTAGCAAAGAACCGGGCCGTGAGCGTCTTCCCGGTACCGGGGACGTCTTCGAGGAGGACGTGTCCGTCGGCGAGAAGACCGGTGAGGACCGTTTCGAGGAATTCGCGGTCGGTGATGACTCCCTTGGCGATCTCGTCCAGGACGGCATCGCATTCGTCACTCGCATCAGTGACGTGCATGTGAAATGGGGGGATTCTACAGGCATATATTGTTACCGATCCACGTCTGCATGTTTTTGATCCCGGATAACCGAAAGGAATCGCGCTCGAGGTTGACGATGTGTAAACCGGTCCTGTCGAGCCCGTCGGCGTCTCCACGGACTGAGAGCCCGCGTTTGCATTCGAACCCGTGCCCGAAGCGGTCTCCGATCCCGTTCGGTGTGGGTCGGCACGCTTTTTCCCGCCCTCGTCGTTGGTGGCCGCATGGACCGTCCCGAGATTCTGCTGACGAACGACGACGGGATCGGGAGCACCGGCCTCCAGGTGCTCCAGGCGAGTCTCGCCGAGGTGGCGGACGTGACCGTCGTCGCCCCGGCCGAAGACAAGAGTGCGATCGGGCGAGCGATATCGAGCGAGGTCCGGGTCGAGGAACAGGACCTCGGTTACGCGATCCAGGGCACGCCGACGGACTGCGTGGTCGCCGGCATCGAGGGACTCGACCTCGACCCGGACCTCGTGGTCGCCGGGATCAACGAAGGGGCGAACATCGGCGCGTACGTCCTCGGTCGCTCCGGGACCGTCAGCGCCGCCGTCGAGGCCGCCTTTTTCGGCATCCCGGCCATCGCCACGTCGCTGTACGTGGACGTCGAGGACGACTCGGTCGGCGAGGTCGAACTGGTGGCGGAGGATTTCGCCGAGGCGATCAGGGCGACGACCTACCTCGTCCGTCACGCGCTCGAGGCCGGCGTGTTCGAACACGCCGATTACCTGAACGTCAACGCGTCGCGACCGGGCGACGAACCGGCGGAGATGGTCGTCACCACGCCCTCTCACGCGTACGACATGGGCGCGGAGCGCAACGGCGACGCCATCACTCTCCAGGACAACATGTGGGCGCGGATGCACTCGCGGGACATTCCGGACGCCGAGGGCGTCGACCGCCGGGCGATCGTCGACGGCAAGATCAGCGTCTCACCGCTGACCGCCCCGCACACCACCGAGCGCCACGAGGCGCTGGACGCACTGGCAACCGCGTTCCCCGAGAGCGCGCCGAAGTAACTCGGGGTTTCAGTCCGGCCCCTGGTCGTGGCGATCCTCGACCACCTGCCACGAACCCTCGCCGACCGTCGGCCAGACGGTGACCACGGCGACGGCGAGGGACCCGACCAGCCAGAGCCCCAGGCCGAACAGGTTCGCGACGGCCGACCCTGCCCGGACGGTCTCGCTTTGCACGACGCTCACGACGGTTCCCAGCACGAGACCCCGGAACGCGCTGTTGGGGCTCATCGCGAGGAGGTACGCCAGCCCCTCGTCGCCCACCAGGCCGCCGCCGAGGGCGGCGACGACCCCCAGGTCGGCACCGATCACGAGAACGATTACGAGAACGACGGCGAGCGCGAGGGCAGTTCGACCGGTTCGCGCGACTGTCGAGACGGCCACGGCGGCGGCGAGGACGACGGTGGCGAAGACGGCCGAGAGGACGACGAACCGGAGAAACAGGAAGATCGATCCGGCCGTCTCGTGGCTGGCGACCACGCCCGAGCCCTGGCCACCGGTACCCGGCACGATCAGGGCGGCGACCAGCAGTGGTGCCACGACGACGGTCAGGAGGGCCGCAAGCCGCCCGAGATAGACGCCGAGGACGTACGTGAGCCGCGAAAGAGGATAGGTCCGGAGGGCCTCGATTTCCTTGCCCTCGGTGTCCGCCAGCACGGCCCGATAGCCGAACGCGGTCGCGAGTGGCGGGACGAGGAGTTCGACCGGCGTGAGCAAGTCGACGGTCAGGGGGACGTAGCCGCTCTCGCCGCCGACCAGGACCAGGCCGAGAACGATCGCCACGTAGCCTACCGCGAGGACGACGTAGGATCGCGTCCGGAGGACGGTGGCCACCTCCCGATCGACGACCGCCAGGAGGCGACTCGTGCGGCTCATTCCGACCCCTCCGTTCCGGCCTGCACGGTCAGGCCCTCGCTCACCAGTTCGAGGAACGCGTCCTCGAGCGAGTCGGTTCCCGTCGTCGCCAGGACGTCCTCCGGCGCACCGTCGCCAACGACGCGGCCCCGATCGAGGACGACCACCCGATCGGCCAGTTCGGCACCCGTGAGGTGGTGGGTCGCGAGCAGGACCGCGGTGTCACCGTCCGCGAGTTCGCCGATCGCGTCGAAGACGTGGGCACGGATCTTCGGATCGAGACCGCTCGCGGGTTCGTCGAGCACCACCAGCGGCGGATCGCCGAGGACGGCGACGGCGAGACCGAGCAGGCGGACCATGCCGCCCGACAGGGCGTCGACCCGGCGGTCGGCAACCACGTCGAGACCGACGCGCTCCAGGACTTCGTCCCGATCGGCCGGCGAAGAAAGGAGATCGGCGTAGAAATCGACCGTCTCGCCGACCGTGAAGCGCCCTCGAAACGTCGGCTCCTGGGGAAGATAACCGAGGGGCCGGTCGTCGGGGGCCCGGACGCGAACCGTCCCGTCGTCCGGTTCGAGCAGGCCGGCGAGAATCCGGAGCAACGTCGTCTTCCCCGACCCGTTGGGACCGACGAGTGCCGTGACTGCGCCGGGGTCGACGTCGATCGCCACGTCCTCGAGAACGGTCACCTCGCCGAAAGCGCGGGTGAGGTCGGTCGCAGTCACGATGGGCGTTCCCCGTTCGTAATTGCGGGATTCCTCGACTGCGTCCGTTTCGTTCGACGATTCTGCAGTCACGACGCCCCCTCCGTTGCCGTCACGTTCGCGACGACGCCCGGGCGGGCCGGGTCGGCCAGTGGCGCGGTGTCGACGACGCCGGTGGCGCGCAGTCCGGGAACGGCGTTCCCCTGCCACCGGAGGACGTTCACGGCGGGCGACAGCGCCAGGGTGTGACTCCCACTGGCACGACTGGCACGCTTATCGACCGTGCCCGTGGGCCGGAACGGTCGGTCGAGGGTCCCGTCGCCGCTGTCGACTCCCGGTGCGCCCTCCCAGTAATTCCCGCGCCCGTCGACGGTCCAGACGCGGACTGGCCCCATGATCGACTTCACGTACCGTTCGTTCCCGACGACGTCATTGCCGTACACTCGGTTGGTCGGGATGAGCGTCGAGGCGGTGATCCCCACCTCGTTGTTCGCGATCACGTTCCCGGTGTAGAGCGTCCGGTAGGCGGTGAGATCCAGGCCGTCGCGGTTGTCGACGAGGCGGTTGTCGGCGACGAAGGACTCGCTCCCCGCGACGCTGATGCCCAGTCGACACTCGCGCACGTCGTTGCCCACGAGGGCGTTGCCGGTCGGGCGCGTCATCACGATGAGGCCCGTTTCCGCGTCCCTGATGACGTTGTTCCGCACGAGCGCGTCCGAGGTGTACATCTCGTGGACGCCGAAGCGGAGCCCGTCCATGTGGTTGTTCCGGACGACGATTCCGTGTGCACGGTGGGTGTAGACGGCGTCTCGGCCCTCGACGAAGTGCGAGTCCTGGACGACGATCCGGGAGGCCAGCACCATCACGCTCATGAACCCCTCCTGCCACGGACTCCGGCCGTGGACCGTCACGTCGTTGACCACCGAACCGTGGCTGTGCCGGAGCACGACGCCGTTCGTCGGCGTGTGAACCGTGACGTCCTCCACGAGCGAGTCGTTCGCGCGATCGAAGACGATCCCGGCGTCCGCGTAGCCGTAGGCCATCCTGATGTTGTAGTCCCAGGACCCCTCAGCCGCCGGGACGCGGTCGGGCTGTTTCGTCGTCCCGACGCCAGCGATCGAGAGATCCGTGACGGCGACCCGGGGTGCCTCGACGGTGAGAACGCTTCCATTCCCGGGTCCGTTCAGGCGGGTGGCTTCCTCGCCAGCACCCGAAAGCGTCAACGGTTTGTCGACGGTCAGGTTCAGGTCCGAGTAGTTTCCGGCCGGGATCCGGACCGTGGTGTTCGGCGGTGCGCGTTCGACCGCGTCGGCGATGGTCGGGACGTCCTCTCCAACGACCACGGACACCGGTCGATCGAGTAGCGACCGCGCGTCGTCGACGGTCCGGTTCGCCCACGCCGACCGCGAGCGAACCGCTTCGGTCATCGCCTCGCGGGTCACCCCGTCACCACGGACCTGCCGGTCCCGGATCGCCGCCCACCCGATCACTTCGCCCCCGTATTGCTCCGCGAATCGTCCGGCGGCCGCCTGCTTCGAGAACGGAACCACGGCCGGCCCGCCGGTCGTCCGGGCCCGGCTATCGACGACGAAGTGCGCGTTCTCGACCGAAACCCACCCGGTCCGACGGCTTTCCGGCATCGTCAGGTAACCCGCCTCGGTCAGCGAGACCTCGGTCCC
>Ga0102925_1000843_pt1 | contig 16686 bp, 16 predicted proteins | sample SalPonR1_A_D1_MG_FD_78216 | JGI IMG/M metagenome (GOLD analysis project Ga0102925, IMG submission 78216) | Salt pond soil microbial communities from South San Francisco under conditions of wetland restoration - Salt Pond MetaG R1_A_D1_MG | ecosystem: Environmental > Aquatic > Marine > Intertidal...
CGAAGGATCAGGCGGAGAAAGATATGCTCTTATTGTTGCTCCAAAAGCATCTGGTGAAAATGCCAGTCTTGAATGGGGTGGTTATGAATATACAGTAAATGGAGCAGATTCAACCTGGAATGGTAAACAAAATACTATTGATTTGATGAATGATTCACGAAATCATCCAGCTGTTGAATTTTGTGATGGTCTTACTATTGGTGGATATTCTGATTGGTATCTCCCAGCTCCAGATGAGTTAGAGTTGCTTTATCGTAATTTTAAACCTACTGCTCGAGATAATTATACATCTTTTAGACCATTACATGATCAAACAAATGGATATAATCCTAATTCAGATCCAACTGAAAATGGTTATACATCCAGTGATCCTTCTCAAACAGGATTGTCAAATTGGCAAGATGGTGGTAGTGAATTTCTAGATGCTACGTCCTACTGGTCGAGTATGGAGTCCAGTAGTACGAATGCATGGCGTCAGTACTTCTACAATGGGTCTCAGGCTGACTATCACAAGCATATTTCGTACAGAGTTCGTGCAGTCAGGCGATTAACCCTTTAGAAGAAACATTCACTAATTATTTAACATTCATAAATCAATAACCCTTTAGTCGACATTAAGGGAAATGTATAAAAACATTTTCCTTAATTCGATTAATTTTATATTTATATTTTTTATATAGAAATAATTAAAATATGTGGGCTATTTATTTCTAAAAATTCTTTAAAAAAGGAGAAACTGTTTATGAATAAAACAAAAACTATGGAAATTTATTTTGAAGATTTAACTCCTCATGCTCAACGTGAATATATGGAATTTATTGGCGTTAAAACAATAGATAAAATTAATATGATTGCGCCAATTTCGGTTATTGAAATTGACGAATATATTATTAAAAATGATACTTTTGATCCAACAGATCCTGTAAATATTGGTCAACCTTATGAAGGTGGTTATCTAGCTGGAGTAATCGATTCTACTCAAACAGAAGGAGCAAGCGGAGAAAGATATGCTCTTATTGTTGCTCCGAAAGCATCTGGTGAACATAGTGGTCTTGAATGGGGTGGGTATGAATATACAGTAAATGGAGCTGATTCAACCTGGAATGGTAAACAAAATACTATTGATTTGATGGCTGACTCACAAAGTCATCCAGCTGCTTCTTTCTGTGATGGTCTTACTATTGGTGGATACTCTGATTGGTATCTTCCAGCTTCAGATGAGTTAGAGTTGCTTTATCGTAATTTTAAACCTACTGCTATTTATAATTACACATCTGTTAGACCATTACATAACCAATCTAATGGATATAATCCTAATTCGTATTTAACAAAAAATAGTTATTCAAAAATTAAACCATCTCAAACAAAATTATTAGATTGGCAAAGAAATGGTAGTCAATTTTTAAAAAATAATAGGCGCTATTTTTCAAGTATGGAATATAGTAGCAATAGTGCTTTTGTCCAGTTCTTTCACAATGGTAGTCAAGGATACAGCAACAAATATTATACATATGGAGTTCGTGCAGTTAGAAGAGAACTTATTTAATAATTATAACACTATAACGGTAAAAGGAGAACAATATGTCACAAACTATAAGTATATCTTTTGAAGATTTAACTGAAGTAGGTCAAGAAATGTTTTTTTGATCATACAGAAATTGACCAATTTGAGTTTATAACTGGAAATCTTGGAGATTTTAAAATTAATGAAGATCTCTTTAATTCAAAATCTCTTGAAGAAATTAAACTACAACCAAAGATAGACAAAACACATATGCCCATATATGCTGCTTATCTAACTATGGAAAAATTATATGATTGTCTGGACGATTATATTGATGATGAGATGGATTTTGATTATGATCTTTTTATAATCTTACCTCTTGGTTTCCTTACAATTAACGACAATTTAATTCCAGACGAAAACGAAGAGTAAGCAAACTAAACAAATAATAGTCCCGGTCAATAACGACTGGGACTATTAATATATTTTTAAAAAGGAACAAATAATGGTACTAACTAAAGTGCAATTCAGTTGACCCTGAATCACATAAAAGTTAATTGGTAGTTTTGATGAAAAATGAACAAGTTAATTTTATTGATCTATTTAAAAAATGCTTTTTTATATTCAATAAATTTATATAGAAATAATTAAAATGTATAATTTATTTTTAAGTTAATTTTAAAAAGGAGAATATAATGTGGAAACTTAATAAGTTAATTGATTATATAAATGAAAATTATAAAAAAACTGATAATGGATGGTTTCCCGCAAAACCATTAAACAGTACAACACAATATCAATCATTATTTCAAAGATTTAAAAATGCATGGGAAGTATTTAATTGTCGAGCAGATTGTTTCAAATGGCCTGAAGATGATCATAGAATATACTAAAATAATTACTAAACAAAGGAGAAAGATTTAATGACAAATTCAGCATGGTATATTAAATATGCCCCTCAAGATGTTGAAGGTTTAATTTTTGATAATAATGAACATGAATCACTTGTTAAAAAATGGTTAGAAAATGAATATGTTGATGGTAATTTATTATTATATGGTTCTTATGGACTTGGAAAAACAATAACTGCAGAAATTTTAATTCGAAACATTATAAAAGCTCAAAATGATTTATTTATAGCAAAAGATAGATCTGTAAAAGAAATAAGAGAACAAATTATTCCATTTACAGCAAAAAGACCTGTAAAAAGTAAACAAAAAATTGTATACATTGAAGAAATTGATAAGATGCATAAAGATGCCTTCAATTTGCTTAAAACAAATACGATGGAAAAACACCAAAATACTTGTTCATTTATTGCTTGTACAAATTATATTAAAAAAGTAGAAAGTGCAGTTCAATCTAGATTCAATTATAAAATTCCATTTACTGGAACTAATAAAAATGGGATTACTGAAAGGTTGACTTTTATTTTAAAAGAGGAGAATGCTGAATTTGATGAAAAAAAATTATCTGATTTTGTAGAGCAAAATTATAAAATGGGGATACGAGAATTAATTAATACTTTACAAAATTGTTTTATTGCTAATAATAAAATAATTAATTTTGATAATATTGCCCAATCTAGTAGTATTGAAGGTAAAATTATTGAAAGTATTAAAAATATTATTAATATTGTATTAAGTTGTGATGTTCGTGGAAAAAAATTAGCTTTAGATTATCCTGAACAAAGCAAAATTGCTGAAGATTACAAATCATTAGTTAGTATACTTCATAATAATATAGATATTAATTATAATTTTATTTATAGTCAAATATATGAATTAACTCGTTATATCCCATTAAAGATGTTGTGTGCGAAGTATGCAGAACAACAAGAATTTAAAATGTTCCCCCATATTAATTTATTGGGATTTTTGTATGAAGGAATTAAATGTATTTGTGAAGTCAACAGAATTTAATTTTTAAAAACAGGAGAATTTTTATGAAAGTTTATTTAATTATTTGTGCTGGTAAAACTACTGTTTTTCATCATAATATTATTGGTCGAGATTTTTTTGACGCTATTAAAAATGTTTTAGACACTAATTTAGAATATTTCGGTAATAATCCAAAAGATGCTGGATTAAATCCTAGTATTATAAATAAAAAAAAGTATTTGGATTATCATAATCTTAAAAAATATACACAATGGCACATTCATTGGTTATATTCTCTTCAAAATGAATTTAACAAATCAAATATTGGATATTTAATATTTGATATAACTAATAATACAAATGTTAAAGAGATGAATTTAGAAAAACTTTTAAAATAATATATATTAATGTTATTGACACCGGCAGAATTTCGATTAAATTCGATTTTTTGCCTGTGTCAATAATTGTTATTTAATTAAGGTTAGTTTTATGGTAATTTCAAAAGAAGAAAAAGAATATTTTAGAGATTGTTTTTCTCAAATTCAAACTAAAAACGATTTCAATGATGTAATATACGAATTATATATAATTCATAAATATTCATATCGAAATATAGTTACTATAATTAATCATGTATTTAGAAAAATCAACATTCAAGATGTTATTAAAATTCTAGAAGAATTTGATGTAAAACGATGTAGTAAAGGAGAAGATTGTAAATCTCCAGATGGATGTGTTCAATCCCGATCTAATTTTAATAAAGATAATAATTTAACAGATACGAAAAAAAATATTTGTTCATATTGTTATAATTATAATCGAAATTTTAAAAAATCAGATCAAACTAAAAAAAATCATATGTTAGAATTTCAAACAATTAAAGAAAAAGACAAACAAGATGAATTTTTAGTAAATTTATATAAAAAAGAATATTTTACATATAATGAATTATCTACAATTTCTTTACGTAAAATAAAAGATATTATTAATCTTTTAAAGAAACATGATATTAAACGATGTAGTAATTCATTATGTAAAACACCAATTCAAAGTCGTAAAAACTTTTTTGTTGATAAATCTTCTATAGATAAGTTAATGAGTCAATGTCGAGAATGTCAACTTCAATATAATAAAGTATATTACTTACAAAATGTAGATAATTTGCTTAAAAAAAATAAAAAATATAATAATCAATTCATAAAATGTAATATATCATATATTAATCGAATTAAAGATCATGAAACTATACGAATTGATCCAAATAATCAAGAATTAATTCAAGTTCAATGTAAACTTTGTAAAAATTGGTTTAATCCTACCAATTTGCAAATACAAAATAGAGTAAACGCAATTGATGGAAACTGTGGTTCAATAGGAACAGAAAATCATTTATATTGTAGTGAAGAATGTAAAGGATTGTGTCCTCTTTACAAAACAAGAGTTTCTGAATTAATTACACAACAAAGATTGAAAAATAATAATTTAAATAAAGAAGATTTTGAAAGAATGACACAAGAATTAAGAAGATATTTTCTTAAACTTAAAAATCCAGATAGATGTGAATTATGTGGAGAAGAATTTGATCAAAAAGATTTAATTTTACATCATATAATTCCAGTTTCAATTGATTATGTTTCTGAAGCAGATAAAGGCAATATTATATTTATTTGTCAAAAATGTCATAATTTGAGTCATCAAAAAGATGGATGCAAGAATAGTCAATTGAAAGGTTTTTCTTTAGAAAATAAATCATGTTTTTGACATCGGCAGAATTTTGAAACCGATCGATTTTTTGCCGGTGTCAAAAAATATAAGGAATTGATTATGTTTCAAACTAAATTTTACAAAAAACTTATTAGTGAATATATAACTCACATTAAACCACCAGATCATCATATTGATTTAGCTAAATTAGGAGGACCAATCTCAAAATATTTAGCAGATGAATCTAATAATTTAATTAGTTTAACAGGAAATAATACAACACATATTATTGATATTGATATCACCAGTGCTTTTCCAACATTATGTAATAATTTATTTAACGAGGATTCCCAATTTTTACAAATATTAAATTCTATCAAAGATAAAAAACCAAAAAATATTCATATAGCAACAACTCTTAAAGGGGAACCTTTAAAACAAATAAATCAAATGTGTAAATTAATTATTTTGGGGGTTATTTTCGATACTGATAATAAAATTGAATTAAATAATATATTAGTATTGGAGTTAAAAAAAGATGGGTGTATTATAAGTTGTCCCACAGAAACAATTAATAGATTAGAAAATTTAAACAGTTTAACAAATCCATTTACAAATTTTATCAACTCACATAATTTTAATTTTCATTTAAATAGTTTTTCAAAATATATTAGATCAAACAGAACAACATTTTTGTTAAATAAAAAGTTAGACAATATTGATATTAAAGGTTATTATAAACATGTTCCTATAAAACTAAAAGAAATAATGTTAAATGTATTAATAAATAATTTAAAAAATATTGATGATGTTAATCATATATATACTAAATTATTTTTCAAAATAATACAAAAAAATAATATAATTAATTTCTTAAATGATTATTTTATATGTGACAAAAATAAAGTAATTGATGAAGTTGGTCAATATGTTAAATTACAATATAATACAAAAGTTAACCCAACACTGTATAAAAAGTTGTTTTTACACCCGTTGGTTATTTCAAATACATTTGAATAACACCGAATTTAAAAACATTTCAACGTTGGTATAGAAATAATATATATAATAACGGATTTTTAGATGTTGATATACTAAAATTTCAAAGAATTTAATATTCTAAAATTTTATATAGAAATAATTAAATTACAAATGTTTATAATTTTATTTATGTTTTGTAATTTTAAAAATAGGAGGATCATGACAGAATATCAGGCATTATCTCCAATTCAAGCAATTCGTGTGAGACCTGGTATGTATATAGGAGATACAGATACTCCTGATCAATTAGCAACAGAAGTTCTTGATAATTCATTAGATGAATTAGCAAATAAACATGCTACTATTTGTCAACTATATTTTGATATAGAAAATAATTATTGTTGGATATCTGACAATGGTCGAGGCATTCGATCTTATCAAATGAAAGATTCTAATAATAATTTAGAAGATTCTGTTGTATTGTTATGTACTGCGTCTCATAGTGGATCGAAGTTTGATAATCAAGATTATTCTACTTTGATTGGTATGCATGGTGTTGGGTTAACGGTAGTAAATGCTCTATCTCATTGGTTGACTATAAAAACCCGAGATAGAAAAAACAAATCATTAGTATACGAATATGTATTTAAAAATTCAGAGTTGTATTCTAAAGAAGAATATGAAGATAAAGAAGATATTAAAGGTTGGTCTACCATTATAGGATTCGAACCAAATTCTCAATATTTCGATTCTAAAGAATTTACAATTAAAGAATTTGCTGAACGATTAATGTTAGCTCAAGCTAAATTCCCGAATTGTGATTTTATATTCAATAATAAAAAATTAACAAAGCGGTCATTTTCTGATTATGTAAAAAGAACATTACAGCTTGATGATTATTTTAAAACAATTAAATATAAGAAATCTGATAATGAAAAAATAGAATTATATTTAAATTATCAAAAAAATCAGAATACAAAAATTATAGGAGATGTGAATTTACGAAAATGTGAAGGAACATATTTGACATCAATACAAACAGTCATTAAAAATGTTCTTTTGGATAAATTAGGGAAAAAATTTGAGAATATTAACTCAAGTTTATTTCTAATGGGATTAAATTTATATGCATCTGTAACAGTCCCGGAACCTAAATTCGATTCTCAATCGAAAACTCGGATGACATTAAATATTCGAGAATCTTTGATCTTACCAATAAAAGAACAGATTAAAGATGCCTTGGACGATGGAACTCTGGAAATTATTAAAAGTAATATTGAAAATCGATTACAAAAAAAATTTATTAGTTCACAAACGAGTAAAACGATTAGAATTAGTGCATCTAATAAATTAAAAGATTGTATTAAAATTCCTGGAGATGTGTTGTATATTGTAGAAGGTGATTCTGCATTAGCACCACTGAAACAAATTAGAAATATTAAAACTCAAGCAATCTACCCTGTTAAGGGTAAAGTTCTAAATGTTGAAAAATCAGGATTGCATAAAATTCAAAAGAATAAAGAAATTTCTGATTTAATTGAAGCTTTAGGCCCAAAAGATAAAAGAAGATATAAAAAAATTAAAATATTAGCAGATGCTGATACAGATGGAATGCATATTTGTGTTCTTATATTATTAGTATTATTGAAATTTGGGGATGATTTTATAAAAAATAATCAAGTTAGTGTTATTTTGACTCCACTTTATGGAGCTACAAAAGGAAAACAATTTATTCCTATTTATTCACATGAAGAATTGTCAAAATATCCAAATTATGACATTATGAGATTTAAAGGGTTGGGTGAAATGTCACCTAAACAATTAAAATCTTGTATAGCATCAGAAATTGAATATATTGTTCAATTTCCTGATAATGATCAATTGTTAAATACATTACTGAATATTATTAAAAATTCAGAATATAAACAAAAAATGTTAAAGAAAAAAGAATTTAATTTTGGTACATTATTAAATAATGTATTAACATCAAAAAAGGAGAATTAATTATGGCAACAGCTTTCAAAACCCCACCTCCATTTGCAAAAAAAACAGAAGCTCCTGTAGAAGAAGAAATTGTAGAAGAAAAAACAGAAACTCCTGTTGAGAATACAAACGCAGATGCAGAAGTGATGGAAGAAACTAAAACAGAAACTAAAACAGAAACAAAAGGAGAAGACATGACAGAAACCGCAGAAGAAACCGTAGAAGAAACTGTAGAAGAAACTGTAGAAGAAACAGAAGCACCTGTAGAAGAGAAAAAACCCATGAAAAAGAGAAATAAAGTTCAAATCACTACTGATCATATTAAGTTTGTCCGTAGCAATGTGAAGAAAATGGGTTATGCCGAAATGGCAGAAAAACTAGGGATTACCAAAAACCAGATAAACAGAATTTTGCAGACCTTGAAAGAAGGTTTGCGTACCAAAGCAGTAGAGCAGGATGAAAACGCTTACGGTACAAAACAAAACAAAAAAGGAGAAACTATTTACAATTGGAGTGAACCGAAATCTGATTTCGCAAATAAAGTTGAGAAGAAAATTGTAGATGAACTTAGTCGTCCAGTAGAAAGTCGTCCTGGTGGCGGTGGTGGAGGAAAGGTTAAACAGGCTCTCGATTCAGAGCTTGATGACCTCCTAGCAGATCTGTAAACTAAATATGTAAGTTTATAGATTTGAATGGGAATCGTTAATTCGATTCCCATTTTTTATTTTCTTCTTTTTTATATAGAAATAATTAAATTAATATCAATAATTTATTTTTGAAAAGGAGAAACGACTTGATAATACAAACATATAAAAATGAATTAATTTTAGAAAATGGTGAATTGGATATTTATGATATTAAAAGTGAAATTTTAATTGAATATTCATTTACGCCTGGTCAAAAAGAAACTCCCCCAACAAGAAATAAATATGGTAGTATTTTATCTTATCAAGATGTTGGAGATCCAGAAGAACCTCCAGAATTAGAATTATTAAGTTGTGAAATTGATTTGAATAAATTAAGAAATGATATTGTAAAACATATTATGTTATTAAATTATTCAAACTTTGAATTATTTGCATATGTTGATGATATTTTTGTTTTTAAAATTGATTGTGTTTATAATGATCAACAATTATACTTTTTAGAAGAGGATAGTGATATTGTAAATACTGTTTTAAATAGTCAAGAAATTGAAAAATTTTTATTTAATTTAATAATTAACGAGTTTTAATTATATTTCTATTATTTTTTGACAGCGGCAAATTATTGAAATTGGGTGAGATTTTTTCTCATCCAATTTTTTACTTTTTCCTATTTCATAATATATATAGAAATAATATATACAAAAGGGGTTAAAATTTTTAGATTTTTTGATGGTTGTCAATTATAGATTGTAAAAATTCAATTTTTCGCCGGTGTCAAAAAAAAGGATTATAATATGGCAAAACAAAATAAGGAAGTTAAAAAGAAATCACTAAATTTTTTAGATTTTCTAAAATATTTAACAAATTATTTAAAAAACAAAAACAGAAATACTGAACAGATTATAAAAATAATTGATAAATATGATGTTGATAAGAGTTTTTTAATTAAACGAGCATTGTCTTATAATTATAATAAACCTCATATTATTTGGTATGTAAATAAATATTTAAATAATAAATTTGAATTTTATCAATATGACATTTATGAATATTTATTAAATCTTACATTTATAATGGATCAACACAATCATACTAAATTATTTTATTTAAAATCAAAAGATTTAAAAGATCCAAATAAATATCAAGTTAAAAAAACATTAAAAGAATATTATTTAATGGTTAAACAAAAATATCAAAATGATGACGAATTAAATTATTTATATTCATTATTTTGTCAAAAATTAATAACCGTTAAAGAAATTGAAAACATGTATATGGCATTAAACGGACCGAAACAAAAAATTAAATTAGATTTGAATTTTCTTGAAAATAACACGTTTAAAGAAGATAATAATACAAAGAATAAAAACGATAAAGAAGCAATTGAAGAATACATTCAATATATTGAAACTTCTCCTTTACCAAAAGAAATTTATGAATTTTGTGATGAAATAAAAAATGAAAGAATAACAAGATCAAAATGTCACGATTGTAAATTAAGTGACAGTTCTATGATTGTTTTAGATACAAATAGAGAAACTGTTGGTCCTGTAGACTTTATGTTTATCTCTTTAAATCCTGGCCGAAATGAACTTCTTTATAATAAACCAATGGTGGGTAATTCTGGCCGTTTACAAAGAGAAAAAATGTATCATTTAGATAATAATATAACATGGGTGATAACAAATATTATATTGTGTGCAACAAATAGTCAAAAAGAGATTGGGAAGACGGATAAACAAATAATGGATGTTTGTCATAATTGCCAAGATTTTCTTTATAAAATAATAAAGAATTTCCCAGCAAAAGTTTATATTCCTATAGGTAAACAAGCAATTGAATTTTTTGGTATTACTGGATCTGTTACCCAAAATAGTGGTCAAGTTAGTAAAAAAGAAAATGGATCTATAATAATACCAATGATCCATCCAAGTGCAGTATTAAAGAACGAAAATATTAATTCACCAATTTATAACAATGCATGGAATGTAATTTATCAAGTTGCAACTAAATTAATACAAAAGAAAAAATCTAAAGAAACAAATGCAGTTGAAACAATACATCAAGAAATTAAAACACAACCTCAAACAAATACTAATAAAAAATTAGATAAAGATCCAATTCAAGGAAATAATATTTATAATTTACCAGCAGACAAATGCGTTTCTATAATTGATGATTCTTTAACATATTTTGATTCTATTAATTTAGATAATCAAAACATATTGAATGTTTATATTGATAAAACTGGTGAGAAAAAATATAAAATAGAAAGTTTTCATGTACCTATATATGTTAAAAATTGTGAATTAAAAGATCGAGAAATGTTAAGTGATAATTTTGATTATGTGTCATATGTTGATGGTCGAACACGATATAGATTATCTAAAACATTAAAAGACAATTTAATAAAACATAAACAACAATCTATTCAAAGAGGTTAAAATATATGTGGTGTTATGTTAAAACAAAAGATGAAGATAAATTTTTAGAACAATATCCAAATTTAAGACAATATTGGGATACTTTAGTATTATTGCGAGTAAAAGACGCATCATTTCTACCAAGATTATTTTATACTAATTATCCTTCTGAATATTTAATTGAATATTCTGGTAAAACAGAACCTAAATTTAAAGATATTGATTTTGAATTTAAAGGAAAATTAAGACCCACTCAAAAAAAAGTTGTTGATGCTATTTTACCAATGTATGAAAAAAATGGATTCATTAATGGTATTATTAAATTACCTCCTGGAACTGGTAAAACTGTTTTAACAATTTATTTAGCAAGTGTTCTTAAATTAAAAACTTGCATAGTTCTTGATAAAGATTCATTATTTAAACAATGGATTAAAGAAATAATTCAATTTTCTGGAAGTAATGAAGATAATATTGGCATTATTAAACAAAAATTATTTGTAACTAAAGATAAATTATTTACAGTTGCTATGTCTGGTACATTAACTTCAAAATTAAAAAGAGATATAAATAAAGGATTTAAAGAAATCAATGATGCTCAATTTGGTTTAGTTGTATATGATGAAGTTCATGCAACAAGTGCTAGTGAAATTTATAGTAAAGTAAGTTTATTATTTCGCACAAAGAATGTCATTGGGTTATCAGCTACTCCATTTCATTATGCAGAAGCTGAAATTCTAATGAAAAATACAATTGGAAAATTAATTTACGAATCTAATGAATATGAAATGACTCCTAAATATAATATAATTCATTATAATTCTGGTTTGAAAAAATATACATTTGTGATGCAAAAGATGAACGATTATATAAAACAGAAATCTTATTATAATAAGATTCTAATTAAGAGCGATATTTATTTAAATCTTATTAAAGAACTTGTTGAAAAATTAAATAATGAAGGTAGAAAAATTATAGTAATTTGCATGACTATTAAACAAGTTCAATTAATTTCAGAACATTTAGATATTATAGGTGTTGAACATCGAAGATATTATGGTAAAGAAAAAGAAATTGATAAAGAAACTGATAATGTTATTGTTGCTACTTATTCTTTTTCTGGAACAGGATTTGATATGAAAAGATTAGATGCTTTGATTTTGGCTACTCCTTTAAGTGGTAAAAAAAGTTTAATTCAGGTTGTTGGTCGAGTTTTGAGAAGGAATGAAGGTAAGAAGCAGCCCGTGGTATACGACCTGTTGGATAAGGACTTCCCAATTCTTACAATACCCGAATATAAAAGGAAATTAAATATAATAAATAGTGAATTTCCAAATTGTAAAATTCAAGAGTCTAATTATTCCCTAAGAAAATAATTATATATAATTTAAGAATTAGTTTTTTGACATCGGCAGAATTTTGATTCTATTCGATTTTTTGCCGGTGTCAAAATAAAAAAGGATTAGTATGACAATTTTAAAAGAAGAAAAGGAGTATTTTAGAGAATGTTTTAATCAAATTCAAACAGAAGAAGATTTTAAAAATATAATATACGAGTTATATATAATTCACAAATATTCATATGTTGGAATTAAAGCTATAGTTTGTCATGTATTTAGAAAAATTAACATTCAAGATGTTATTAAAATTGTAAAAGAATTTGATGTTAAAATATGTAGCAAAGGAGAAAATTGTAAATCTCCTACAGGTTGTATTCAACCTCGAGAAAATTTTTATAATCATGATTCTACGGATGGTAAAAAATCAATATGTATTAGTTGTCACAAATTCAATCATATATTTAAAAAAGCAAATCAAATTAAACAAAATCATATACTTAAATTTCAAGAAATTAAAGATAAAGACAAACAAGATGAATTTTTAATCAATCTTTATAAAACTGGATTTAGTACGATTGAAATGACATCTATTTCATTACGTGAATTTGATGATATGATCAAGCTTTTAAAAGAATATAATATTAAAAGATGTAGTCAAGGAGAAAATTGTAAATCTCCTAACGGTTGTATTCAACCTCGAGAAAATTTTAATAAAAACAAACAATGTATAGATGGTAAACATTATATGTGTTCAAGTTGTGAAAGATTTAATGATAATTTTAAAAATGCAAATCAAATTAAACAAAATTACATGTTAGAATTTCAAACAATTAAAGAAAAAGATAAACAAGATGAATTTCTAATTGATCTTTACAAAAAACAATATACTGTTTCTGAACTATCCGGGATATCATTACAAAATAATGAATATATTGATGGTCTTTTAAGAAAATATGATATTAAAAGATGTTCACAATGTAAAATTATAAAAAGTCAAAAAGAATTTGCTAAAACTAACAACAAATCAAATAAATTACAATGGGTATGCAAAACATGTAAACATAAAAATTACTTAGACAATATAGATGAAATTTCTGAATATCGTAAAAAATATTATTTACTTAATTATAAAAAACATAGAGAATATTGTGAAAAACATGCTAAAAAAATTGGGAAATATGATATATACGCACCTCAAATTGATTTTGTTAATAGTGTAAGAAGAGACCCAAATAATCAAGAATTAATTCAAGTAAAATGTAAACTTTGTAAAGAGTGGTTTAATCCTACTAATAGACAGTTAAGAGCTAGAGTCAATGCAATTAATGGTAAATATTCAATAGGATCAGAAAGTAATTTGTATTGTAGTCAGAAATGTAAAGATTCTTGTCCATTATATGATTCAACTGCAAACGAATTAATAACTCAACAAAGATTGAAGAATAACAATTTAAGTAAAGATGATTTTCAAAGAATTCAACAAGAAGTAAGAATTTATTTTCTTAAAATTAAGAATCCAGACAAGTGTGAGTTATGTGGTGAAAAATTAGATCCAAAAGATTTAATATTACATCATATTATTCCCGTATCTATTGATTATGTATCTGAAGCTGATATTGATAATGTAATATTTGTTTGTAAAGATTGTCATAATCAAACTCATCAAATTGATGGGTGCAAAACAAGTCAATTAGCTCAAGAAAATAATTTGTGTTAATCAAGATTTTGTCAAAATAAAAAGGAGAAAAAATAATGCAATTTAAGACATATAAAAAATGGAACGATAAAATTCTAAATTTAATAACTCCATCACAAGATTATGATTTAAAACATCAAACTGATTATTTTTGGAAAATAATTAATGATATAATGGTAGAAATGCAAAGAAAATCTATAGAATTAAATGAAATTAGAGATATGTTAAAAATAAATTATGGATCTTCGGGAGAAATAACACCAAATCTTATTAATAATAAATTATCAACTCCAGAAATGCTTTCAAAAGTTCTTAATTTTTATAAAAATAAGGAGAATTTTTAATGATGAACTTTAAATATCATCACACCAATCATGGTTTCTGTCGAGTATGTTTTACAGTTCAAGGAGCAGCAAATCCAAAAAATACTTATTATTATTGTATTCAAGAAGATATTGGTGATGATGTAAAAATGTATAGATGTAGTAATTCACATAATGCTCCTTGGGAACCTGAATATTCAGTAATAATTACAGGAGAGTGTGATTTTGATCTACCAACAGATATTAATAAATATTCAAAAAGTCTTATAAATAAATGGAAAAAAATAAATGCTCAAAATATTTCTGAATAAAATAAAGAGAGATAATTATGTTAGAAAAAGATTTTTATAATAGAGTTGAGCAACCAGGTTATTTAAAGCGTATGCTATATGGTGATAGTGTTGCTAATTATACAAATACAATAATTCAAAAAAGAAATAGTAATGATGTGTCTGTTGTAACATTTGATGAATTATGGGATTATTTAATTCAATCAAATTGTCAAATAGTAAAACAAAACAATAAAGAATATATATATTTAACAGATGAATTTAGAACAATATCATATGATTCTAAAAATGATGAGTTTTTATTAACTATTCCACAATATATTGTAAGACATTATATTGAAGATGAATTAATTAGTTTACAGTTGAGTGGATTAAAAAGTATAGATGTTACTAAAAATCATTCTATGTTAGAATATGATTTAAAAACTTCAAAAATGAAAGCAATTAGTCCTTTAGATTGTAGATATTTACCAATATTAGATAATCAATATTGTTTTGATTTTGAAATGAAAAATTGTGAAATAATTAACATACCGAATAAAAATATTCGAGTAATTCATATTAAAGATAAAAAAAATATTTCATATAAAGATTATGTTTATGATTTATGTATACCACAAACACAAAATTTTGTAGCTAATGGAATATTAGTTCATAACACCGACAGTATATTCTATGTGATACCAACAAAAGACCCAGATAAAAAAACCCCAGAAGAATTATGGGATATTGCGATGAAAACATCAGAAGCAATAAATGACCTAATTATAGATTACACAAAAAATACTTTATTGCCCCGATGTAATATTGACCCAGATGAAAATCAGACATTTTTTAAAACTGAATTATTAATGTCTGCGTTAATGTTATTAAATGTGAAAAAAAACTATGCTTTTAAGTTATTAGTCAAAGAAGGAAATGTATTAGAAAAACCAGAAGTTTCATATACAGGTATACAAGTAGTAAAATCAAACACTGCTAAATTTACACAAAATTTATTAAAAGAAATGATAGAAGAGATTGTCTTAAATGAAAAGATATTAAATCAAGATAAAAAAAATCATATTGTTAATGTTATTGATGAATATCATAAAAAAATTAAACTTTTGATTTCTAATTTTGAATTTGAAGAGATTGGAATTCCTGGGAAATGGTCTAAAAGCAAATTGATAATTAATGGTATGAAATTATATAACCAAATTATGAATGAAGAAATATTTACACCATTGTCAGCAGGTAAATTTATATATTGTAAATTTGGGATAAACTTTGGTAAAGATATTAATGGTATATGTGTACCATATACTTATGATAAAGAACTATTGAAAGAAAAACTTGAAGCGAATAAAATAATAATAGACGAAAATAAACAATGGGAAACATTATTAACAACAACATGTAAAAGAGTATTAGATCTTGTTAAAACCTTAAAAGATAATTAATTTTTAATATTGACACCGGCAGAATTTCGATTAAATTCGATTTTTTTCCGGTGTCAAAAATTTTATTTTCTTTCATTTTGTATAGAAATAATATAAATATGTAGTTCGATAATATATTATTTTAAAATTAATTAAAAGGAAAATCAAAATGAATTTTTTTATGAAACTTATTTTTGTTTGTTTGATTCATATTTGTACCATTACAACAGCGTATGGATATGAAATTGACAAATGGGGAACTACCCCAATTCAAGAAACGTTAATAATCGGATTAGATAAATCTGATTATTATGATATGGTTATTAAAACATATAAAGTACATCTAGATGAACAAAAGAAAAACAAATTAGTAGGTGCAACAGCGGGTGTTATTTTAGAATCTGCAAATAATTGGAATAATCGATATTTTGTAAATAAAACACAAGAAGGTAATATGTCACCTCTAATTTCTCAAATGTATATGTTAGTACATTATC
>Ga0102925_1000845_pt1 | contig 16664 bp, 36 predicted proteins | sample SalPonR1_A_D1_MG_FD_78216 | JGI IMG/M metagenome (GOLD analysis project Ga0102925, IMG submission 78216) | Salt pond soil microbial communities from South San Francisco under conditions of wetland restoration - Salt Pond MetaG R1_A_D1_MG | ecosystem: Environmental > Aquatic > Marine > Intertidal...
AGAGGGTCCGCGGTTCGAAACCGTGACTGCCCACCATTTTTAACATGATGCGTAAGAAAGACAAAACGATCATAACGAGCAGCGGTACTATCATTCGCCCGAATGTTGAGATCGCATTACCTAAAAAATCTCTTGATGCATTCCGTCGGTTATTGGCATTAGGAAGACAAGGAAAAATTCTAGGAATGAACATTTCTCGTAAAAATGATGCAATATCATAGTCCTTGTATCAGCATCTGTGCCCTTGACGAAACCGAAACTTATTGTATAGGTTGTATGAGAACGTCAGAAGAGATTATGAGTTGGTTGACATTCTCCGAAGAAGAACGTAAAAAGATCCTGGAAGAATTGAAAACGAGGTCGTTTGAGGATTAGAGTATTATTCGAGATTGCGGATAAAAGATAAATATTCGAGTAATGAATAAGAATAGAATCAACAAAGACCTCCAGCGTATTCGCCAACTCGCAGGATTGAAAGAAGCAATGGAGGAGGAAGGCTTCTTCTACGGCGACATCGAGACTCTCACAACCTCCAACAAGTTCTACCGAAAGGTACTCTTCACCGGACCGCATATTCAACTGGTGGTGATGACCATTCCTGTCGGCGAAGATATTGGCATGGAAACACACGAACACGGCGACCAGTTCATTCGTGTCGAAGAAGGCGAAGGCGAGTTCACCATCACCGGTCGCTCGTTCGTAGCTGAGGACGGTGACTCGGTGGTCGTCCCTCAGGGTGTTGAGCACAATGTTATGAATGTCGGCAAAACGCCTCTAAAGCTCTATGCAATCTATTCCCCGCCGGAACACCCGCCAAACACAGAACAAGAATCTAAATAATTTTAGATAAATACGATTATGCGCTTACAAGAGATCATAGTCGAAGGCAAACACGATCCAAATACCTTTAAGGCCATCTTCATGATGGGGTCACCCGGCAGCGGTAAGACAACCGTCGCAAGAAAAATTGCCGAAGGCACAGGGCTGAAAATGGTGAACTCGGATTCGGTTTATGAGTGGCTTACCACCGGAACCGACATGCCAATCGTCTCGAAGGGCTATGAGGACGAGCTGTATAAGCACAGCAATCGTCTCGTTCGCAAGCAGATGGAGAATTACATCGACGGACGATTGGGATTGATTATAGACTCCACAGGTAAGAAGGTGTCTCGCGTTCTTGAACTGAAGGAACGGCTGGAGAAGCTAGGGTATGAGACCATGGCGATCTTCGTCAACGTCGATATCAACACCGCCCTCGACCGCAACGAAGAGCGCCGCCGAAAGGTGGACTCAGATTGGGTAAGAGAGAAACACGCTCGCATTCAGCAGAACCTCGGCCAGTTCCAAAATATTTTCAAGGGCAGGCTAGTGATCGTGGACAATTCCGAAGGGGCGAACATTGACGAGACCATCCCGCACCAGGCCATTCGTCGCTTCATCAACCGTCCACCGCGGATGCCGCAGGCGAAGCAATGGCTAGGTGAAAATATCCGCCTACAAGACGACTACGGCGAACAGATGCGCGAGCTGGTAAATATTATTAATGAACAATGCCAACCATGGATAAGAGAAATAGGTGGGATTGAGAATTTCAAAAACCACCCATTCTACCGTGGCATAAAAGAAGAGATATATGGTGCGTATTCTGTGCGCAGCATTAGAACAAATCGTAAACCGTCAGATTCTCCACGCGCTCTTCATGATTTTTTCAACAAGGTTATCTCATCTGTGGGGATGATGGCAAGCCGTTCTAATGCTATGTTCGCATGGAGCAGCCGGTTTAAAACAACAGCATACGGAACCACTTATGTGGTTGTGCCACTCGGAGATTTTCACTACACATGGTCAGAAATGTTGGGTGATTGGTATGGACAAATATTAGACCATGTAAACTATTCACATATTCGAGATCTCAATATGTCAACGAATGATCCGAAGGTCCATGCTTTCGCAGAAATGTTAGCAGATAGTCTTCGAGGTGATGACGGCACTTTAATTGAAGCATGGCGGTCTCAACATGAGGTGATGATTTATACTAAACAAGCCTTGTATATTGATCCCAGGGCGTGGGAAGATCTAATAGAGTATTACCTCTGAGGATAATGACATGAGAATCTTCGCTGTCCTGCCTAACCGAGAAGAGGAAGAGATTTGAGAGACGCCGCCGCCCTTCTAAAAGCTCGTGCCAGGAAGGTGCCAGCACTGGCAGAACTGGCAGAGAGAATCACGGACCTTACCGAGGAGGAGATCGCCGCAGCGCCAATCAAGGAGAGCGACCGCAAGCTCCTACGAAAGGCACAGCCAGGAGCGACACGGCTAGAACGAGTGAGAGAGATTGTAGAACAGATGCCCACGCATGATGTCACGGCAACGGTCTACCGCGTCTTCGTTTATAAAGGACCAGAGACCACCTATCACGGCTTCGAGGTGCCGACTGGCACGGTCATAACCTACAGCGATGATTGGGTGCGATTTGACCATTACCGCATCAAGATCCGCAGCACAATAGATCACCTTCTCGAGCAGAGCGAAGAGCAGGATTCCATGACCATCGGGCCACTCAATCGCTTCATCGCCGCCTCGATCAATGCCCGTCACGGCCACACCTCATCGGAAGAGCTCGCTGCTACAAACGATCGGCTTTATATTACCTCCTCATCCTTTCGCGTATAGGTCATTGATTTCTTTGCCCTGCAGATAGCTATTTTCGCAGAATCCGCACGAGCGTTAGGTTCTGTGCAGGTCTGTGCGTCATGATGCTGCTAGGTGTGAAGGATCTGTGTAAATCATTGATTCCTCGTTCAAAAATCCTTCATAAATCAATAGGTTATTTTACTCGTGTGCTGACACTTTGGTTTGGTCTTGACTCTTCTTATAAAAGGTCATATAATAGAGGTGTAAGGAGTGTTTTATGAAAACTGTTTGGGTTGTGAAGATTATTGAGTCCGAACGCGGCTGGGGACAGCGGATCGATGAGGAACGCGAGTTCGAGTCCTATGAGAACGCGGTGCAGTTCGTGAAAGAATATAACAAAGATAATAACGAACCGACCGTTCCCGATTGGTATATGTACGCAGTTGAGCCAGTAGCGCGCCACGAAAACTAAGTCCTTGATTATCTTGAAGATTTAGATCTTGACTTTTTCCTTAAATATAGTATCATCATGAGTATGGAAATACGCAATCCTTTCAAAGACCCCCTCATGAAGCAGGCTTTCGATACCTGCATCAAAGAAGCGGCGGCGGGCGGCATGTCCGTTCGCGACAATCACGGCGTTCTTCGTCGCCGCGGTGGCGGAACTCATCGTTGCGCGTTTTGGAACGGCTACGAATACGAGACCACGAAAGATATGAAGCTCTATGAGCGCGGGACACTAGGGTGGGCTTGCTACCGTGCTGGTGCAGCATGGCGTAAAGCAGGCGGCAAAGTCCCCGAGTTTCTTGATAACGGCAGCTTTGGTGGTTATACGAGGTAATGGAATGAAGAGCGGTAAGTACGTCGTGACCTCCGTCGCAGGAATCTTCCCTGAGGTTATTTTCTGTCAGACGATGAAGCAGGTGCGAAAGAAGGTGGAGGGATTGGCGCCTTGCGAATATCGAATTTTCCGGGCGGACAATGATCGCATTGCGCAGGTTGCCAAGAACGGACACCAAGAATGACTGACAAACAAGTCGATAAGGCATTCGTGGTCTATTTTCCAACATCACAGCTCTTTCTGTGTGGGACCAGTCGTAATAGGAAAACTGGACCTTTTTCAGATGCTAGGTTGTTCTCTAAGGAGAGACATGCCAATCTATCCTCGGAACAGGCTCAGTCGGAGTTTTCGGAGCATACGGCTGTGATCCCGGTCGATATTGTCTTAGACCCAAAAGATTTATTCTACAGCATTCTGCGCGGCCCTAAATAAGCCGTTGATCTTTAAAGAAACTTAGATCTTGACTTTTTTCCACCTTGATCGTATAATATACGAACACTAAGACACACGGTGACACAGATGAAGATGCATCCCGAAATTTACGCCCAGTTGCTCGATCGGACGCGAGAGTTTATGACTGATGAAAACGCGACCCCGTATCGGTTGGCCAATCTTAGCTCGAAGCGATTCCGCTGGGATTGCCTTTGGGCGGCATGTGATTCGAAGTGGGTGTGTGATGAGGTCTACTCCCGCGATATGAATGATGACCACCTGGATACGGCTCTTCGCACGGCGATGAAGGAAGCTGGTCTGGCTGATTGGACGGCGGCGTAGAATGAACACCCAACAGATTGCCAAGACGCTGACGAAGACCTACCCCGCACCATACCGCCTCTTCGGTGTCAAGAAGAGCGAGTACGGCAGCAACGAATGGGCCCGCCGTCGGCTGACGGCGAACATTCTCGTCAGCGGCAGCAAAGATGAGAACGCGGTCGCAGCAACGGAGTGGATTTATGAGAACACCTCCTTTGAGGCGATGGCAAACCCCCGAAATCACAAGCGACTGTTCCGTCTCATCGCAGACGGTATCGAGCGACCTTTCAACATTCGTTTCGCTGGTCGCAAGGTGGGCTATCTGCTCGCAACGATGCAGCGATTGAAGGACGAATACGACGGCATCGTTCCTAATGATGGTGCTGCTCTTCGCTCCTTTCCCGGTGTTGCTGCCCATGCCGCGGCAGTGGTGAGAGGGCTGGTGTTTGACGAGCCGACATTTGGCATCGACGTTCACGTTCGTCGCATCGCCAAGCGAATGAAGCTCGTCAAGGCAACGGCGAACGACAGGGTGATTGAAAAGGTCTTCGGCAAGATGGACAAGCCCCATCTGCTGTCGCGAGCGTTCGTGGATTTTGGTAAGGATGTCTGCGGCTACACCCCATCCTGCAATCGGTGCCCGTTCAACAAGATGGGCTGTGATACAAGTATTTTGAAGTGATTAAGTCGTTGATTTTCCCTAGGATTCTGTAAGTAACTGATAATCTTGAAGATATAGTTATTGACATTCTTCCACCTTGATCGTATAATATACATACTGAGAACACGGAGACGATGATGTCGAAACAGAACTTGAACGCAATTATTGAACAGGCTTTTGAAGCAGCTCACAATGCGACTAAGTTGCATTTGGATCAGCATCACGGATTTGATTGCTGCGGCTTTGCGTGGGTCAATATCAAGCCTGGTACGAGCGCGTTGGCGCGCGAGCTGAAGAGCCGCGGCGACGCCCGTAAGAGCTACTACGGTGGTGTCGATGTTTGGGACCCCGGTAAGAGCATGACACAGAACATGAGCGCCAAGGAAGCCGGCGCACAGGCGTTCGCAAAGGTCCTACAGGATGCGGGTTACAAGGCCTACATGATGAGCAGGATGGACTGATGTATCAATTAGCAGCACTTCTTCTCTGGGTTGCGGGCATCATTCTCGCCAAGGGATTCATTAGCACCTTTTTCGCAATCTTCTTCCCACTGTGGGCGTGGATTGTGGTAGTTTATAATTTTCTGTTAAACATAGGATGGATTTAATGAAAGAAGCAAATGTCTTGTTTTGGTGGTATCTACTAGGAGGGGCGATTCTTCTTATGGTCACCCTTAACGGATTCCAAATAGAATCTCCGTATGTATATGCCGGTCTCGGCGGCCTTTGGGGCATGGTTGTAGGCATGTATTACGATTTGAGAAAGGATACCTAAGATGGGTTTTAATACAACGGTCGTCATTCTGAACGACTCTTTGGGCGCGATTGAGAACGATCCTTCATTCGGTAAGAATCTTGCACAGGCGATTACTCAACGGTCGGGTGATGTGCCAGCCTATTCTTATCGTGATGGCGAAGTACGCGGTGTTCACTGCAACGCCGCAACCGTGATCGAATCTCATCACGCCGACGGTACGGCAATCGTCGCGGTTGGCGGGAATATAGGAGAGAAGCTGGACGAGGTTTGGTATGTCGGTGACATCTGGACTGAAGAAGGCAAGCTCAAGATCCTCAAGCAGATGGCCGACAACATGGGATATCGTCTCGTGAAGAAAGCCCCTCGTAAATCATAGGAGTAAGGAAAATGAAGAAAGTTTTAATTGTTGCTGCGCTGTTGGCTATCTCCACGAGCGCCCATGCGTTCCGCGAAACCCCGTCGCTTGACATTATTGCCGAATATGGGTGGGAAAACACCATGCTTTTGGGATATGTATCTGGTTATCGCGATGCATGGGCACTTAGCCAGGTGGAGATCATTCGAGCGTCGAACGGCTCGCCTGACTTCGCGAAGCAGGTTTATAGGTGTGCCGCTGAAGTCGATGCTAAGACGTTGCTTCGTGCAGCGGTGGTAACCTACGGCGAACTTATTATCCCCGTCGCTCTTCAGCGCATTCTTGACCGAGAATGTTGGCCCCAGATCACAGAATAATGCTAACCTATTGACTATCAAGATGATTTAGATCTTGACACCTTTCCATAAAGATGGTATAATAGTGGTATACAGTAAGGGAGTAGGCAGCATGAGCAAGACGGTTTGGGTAGTGACAGGTGAATCGGAAAGCGGCGACCATTACGGTCCCGACATCTTCAACGAAGAGCCCACCGAAGCTGAACTGGCTGAATGGTGTCACAACTGCGATGGACACTTTAACGACTCCGATGAAATGGAAGATTATGAAGACGGTCCCGGTTACGCTGGGTCGTTCGTATATCCCGAGGTCGTAGAGAAGCCCGTCGCTTCCCTCAAGAAGGCAGCCCGATAATGGTCGCAAAGATTATTCGTGAACTGAAAAACGATCCCAGCCGCAACGCGAAGCTGGCAATCCTCAAGCGCGAGCATAAAAACGAACTTCTAAAGAAGGTGTTTGAAGCCTCGCTGAACCCTTACAAGTCCTACTACATTCGGAAGATCCCGGAATACACCACCGGCACGCCGTTGATGACGCTGGAAGAGGCGATTGATAGATTGGATGCACATCTCAATCGTGAGGTGAGCGGCCATGCAGCAATCGCACATCTGCAGGACACGCTGGAGGCGCTGTCTGAAGATGACGCCTGGGTCCTGTCGCTAATCGTGCAGAAAGATCTGGACTGTGGCGTACAGGAAAGTACGGTGAATAAGACGTGGAAGGGATTGATCCCAACCTACCCGTGTTTGCTGGCCACCGGCTTCAGCGAGAAGGCGATCAAACATATTACATTTCCTGCCTACAGTCAGCTGAAGAGCGACGGTATGCGAGCGAACATCTTTTGCCACAAGGGTGTGGTTGAGATCCGAGGCCGCAGCGGCAAGATGATCAATCTCCTTGGTATGCTGGACGAAGATGTTCGTGCGGTGTGCGAAGGTCGCGACGATGAAGGCTTGATGCTGGATGGTGAGCTGGTCATGGTTGAAGATGATGGCTCGGTCATGTCACGCAAGAAAGGCAACGGCATGTTCAACAAGGCGATCAAAGGTAAGATCAGCCCCGAAGAAGCGGCTCGTGCGCGTGTTCGTGTGTGGGACGTGATCTCGATGCCAGAATTTCGTAAGAATATCGACAAGACCGCGTACAGTATTCGTCTCCGCAAGGTGACGGAGATGGTGAAGGATAGCACCAAGTTCGAGGTGATTGAGACGAAGGAGGTGAAGGATCTGGACGAGGCCCAAGCACACTTCCAAGAGATGCTCTCCCGCGGCGAAGAAGGTACGATTCTTAAGAACAAATCGCATCACTGGGAGGACAAGCGTTCCAAAGGGCTCGTTAAGATGAAGGCGGAACGCGATGCCGATTTGGTTGTGGTAGATTGGCAGGAAGGCACCGGCAAGTACGCTGGTATGATGGGTGCGCTGATCTGCCAGTCTTCGGATGGTAAAGTAGAGGTGAGCGTGGGCAGCGGCTTCAGTGATGCCCAGCGCAAGGAATTCAGCCGTGACGAAATGGTTGGTCGAGTGGTGACGGTGCTCTACAATGAGCGCATAGAATCGCTTGGTCGAGTAGGTGTTGACAGCCTGTTTCTCCCGCGCTTCATCGAGGTGCGTGAAGATAAGGATGTTGCGAACAGCAGCAAGGAGATTCGGTGATGGTTTTCCTACAAGTATTGGGAATTACAGCCTTTTTCATCTTATTGACATTGGCTGTGATGGGTTTTAGTTACGCAGTGGTAAGATTTGCCAATTACCTTGAAGTTCGATCTATGTCCGCCAGCATCAAGGACATCGCGAACAGAAGCAAGGAGATTCGGTGATGAGGTGGACTAATTATTTGCCCACAGAAGGTGATAAGCGGATTAGGACTTCATTTCTTCTGTGGCCTAAGACCATCAAGCAAGAGACTCGTTGGATGGAAAAGGCAACCTGGGAAGAGATATACGAATGCGGTTTCGATTGGTGCCGGTTTATTCCTGTAAGGTGGATTGACATTGAATAACACACCCTTCGCCCGCATCCTGGGCCCACATGATGGGATGGAACTAGGGCATGAATATATTCTGGTTGTAATGCCCGTCGATGGTCATTTCGGCTACAAGTGGTATGCCTTCGATGTTGAGAGCAACGTGGTGCGCAGCGGTGAAGCCGACGACCCAATCGAGACATTTGCAAACGCCAAGGACGAGATTCGGACATACGACCACGAGAAGTGTCGGAAGACCGTCCGCAGCCGTTGCTATGAAGGCACAAAACGCGCTGATTCCGAAGAGCAAGAGTGGACAGACGATATTAACAGGTGGTGATGAAATGAAAGTCATATTCCTCGGGTGGTGCGCTGATGAAAAGCATGACAAGGTGTGGGGCGTTGCACTTCACTCGGAGGCCTCCCGTATCACCAATCACTACCTCTTCTTCTGGGGGCGCCGTGGCAAGAAGCTGCAATATAAAGCGAAGGAGCTTTCCCTCTACGATGTGAATAAGTTGATCCGTCAAAAGGAGCAAAAAGACTATCGTGAGTTTGAGCCTGCCGAGGCAGCAGAAATTCACGCCAGTCTACCGAAGGATATTTTCAAGCTTGCATTGCGAGCAAAGGTGTAGTATAATGAGTAATATGTACAGACCAGACAGTTGGGTGATCATCACCCTCACCACGCCAACAGACCACATCAAGAAGGTACTGGCAGGCTGGTCGGGCGGCTATCTTGGCGGCGATGAGTGGCGCCTCAGCAGCGGCATTACGAACGTCATTGACCAGGGCACCTACTGGGAGATCGAGAACGAGAGCGGCAGCGTGTATCATTGCCACAAGGAAGCTGAACGACTGAGCGGCATAACAGGGTCTATTCTCGCTAACTATCAGGAACAAGCAAAGGCTCGTGATGATGTGACGATCGAGATCATTCCCGTCGAGGATTTAACATGAAGTGCTATGTGCTGAAGAACGCTAAAGGAGAGATTGCTCCCATTGGTCGTGTATACTCTACCACCAAAGGTGCTGAGCGTGGCAAGAAGGCTTGGATATCGAGAACTCTGATGTGCGAGTATCTCGAAGATGACCGAGACTACGGGCACTATCTTGCATGGTGCGGTGACGGTGATCTGTTGCTCGATCCGCCCACTGACTCAGAGGTTCAGGCGGTTCAGGATTGGTATGACCGATTGGATACAGAATGGCAGGTGGCTGAGGCCACCGTTGCCTAAAAATGTTGTTACTGGTTTAGGATAGGATAATGACCAAACAGAAAGAGCCTCTCTTCTCTCTCACAAAGAAGGACTTCATCGTCGATACCTTCCGTGCTGGCGGGAAAGGTGGGCAGAAGCAGAACAAGACGGAGAGCGGTGTGCGTATTCGCCACCCCGCTAGCGGGGCTGTGGGCGAGAGCCGCGAAGAGCGCAGCCAGCACCGTAACAAGGACATCGCGTTTGATCGTCTCATCAAGAGCCCGAAGTTTCGCGTGTGGCATGCCGCCAAATGCGCTGAATTGCTCAAGGGTGAGACGGTTGAAGAGACCGTCGAGAAGATGATGGTATCTGATAATCTCAAGGTGGAAGCCCGCAATGACAACGGTCGGTGGGCAGACTGGAACGACATTGTCAACGAACAAGATGAAACAGACCCCTTGTAAAAGAACGAGTACCATGCTATTATAATGAAGCTAAAGGAATGCTTGCAGCAACAAAAAAATGCAACCACTAAAGCAAAACAGCATTCCGCGCACTTCTCCCATTGGGGGCGCGGTGCGTCACAACTGACAAGAGGAGAAGCAAGATGACCGAGACCGTAAACCTACGAGAAGCAATGAATGACCAGGCGCTGACCGACAACGGCGGCCGCACCCTAGCAACGTCGCTTAATAAGAATGTGGACTTCTTTTTCCTTGCTGGCGCGAGCCGTGGCAAGGGTATTGAGCCACAGTTTATGGCAGCGTATAACGAAGACAGCGAGACGGCTCTTCGTATTCTTCAGTGGATGCGAGACGTCCGCGGCGGAGCAGGAGAGCGCGAGCTATTTCGTAATCTTTTCCTTACCTTGGCCAACTCTCGGTCTGTAGAGGCGCGCCGTATCCTCAGCAAGATCCCTGAGATCGGACGCTGGGACGACGTCCTGGTGGCGTTCGGCACGAAGCTAGAGCACGATGCTCTTGACATGATCGCATATGCGCTGGTCAACGAACAGAACGGCCTGTGCGCGAAGTGGATGCCTCGTAAGGGTGCTGCCGCGAACAAGATTCGCGCTTACCTTAGGCTCACCCCAAAGACCTACCGCAAGCTACTGGTCGAGCTATCGAACACGGTTGAGCAGAAGATGTGCGCGAAGGATTGGGATGCTATCGAGTATGGCAAGCTACCGTCTCTGGCAGCGGCTCGCTATCAGAAGGCATTCCATCGCAACGACGAGACTCGGTACCAGTCCTACATTGAGAACCTCAAGAAGGGCGAGGAGAAGATCAACGCCGGTGCCATGTACCCATACGACGTCGTGAAGAGCCTGAATTACGGTAGCAGCGATGTGGCCATCGAGCAATGGAAGGCGCTGCCTGACTACCTCGAAGGAAATAACCAGAATATCCTCCCAGTAGTTGACGTGTCTGGCTCGATGATCTGCTCGGCTGGCGGTGGTAAGAGCAAGACTAGCTGCATGGACGTGGCAGTGAGCCTAGGACTGTACCTGTCGGAGCGTAACACGGGCATCTTCCAGGATACCTTCATCACCTTCTCGGGTAACCCAGAGATGGTGACGGTGAGCGGAGACCTCGATCAGCGGCACCAGCAGATGCGAACTGCAAACTGGGGAATGAACACCAACCTACAGGCGGTGTTCGAGACCATTTTGTCCGCGGCTGTGAAGAACGGCGTTCCGGTAGAAGGCATGCCGTCGATGCTTCTCATCCTGTCGGATATGGAGTTCGACCGGTGTGTTTCCGTCGGCAAGGTTGATAGCTCTAAGAGTTACTGGGGTTCCAACGCATCGTCAAATTCCGAGATTACGACTGCGATGGGGATGATTGAGCAGCAATACAAGGCCGCTGGCTACACGATGCCGCAGATCGTGTTCTGGAACCTGAACAGTCGCGCAGGCAATACGCCAGTCGAATACAACAAGACCGGCGCGGCGCTGGTGTCGGGCTTCAGCCCAGCGATTATGAAGTCGCTGTTGGGTGGAGTAGAGATCACACCTGAGAGCGTGATGCTTGATGCGGTGATGATTGACCGATACGCGATTTGAGGATAGCATAGTGGACGAATATGACGCAGGGCACCGAGACGGACAAGCCGCCGCCGCAGCGTATTACGATAGAGATGCAGAGATAGAGCGACTGCGGGCGTCACTATGCAAAGAACGAGCGGAGCGTGAAAGGCTGGAGAAGGCGGAAGAATCTCGTCTTAGGGCTATGAGTATGGCCTCTATCGTAGATGAGATGCGGCTATTGGATGGTGTAGATAATCTAACCGAGATAGAGCGCCTTCGGACGACGCTTGGCTACTATTCTGACAAGAGTGCATGGACAAAAGTCGTGCTGGATTCTTATAGCGGTGAAGTAGACATTTTCGATTGGGACGGCGACCTGGGAGACGAGCCGTGGGAAATGGCTGAACGTGCCCTACGCGGGGAGAGTGATGAAGTGATGATGAGTGACAAAACCACGCTAGAAGATCGAGTGCAGCAATTCGCAGCAATGAAGCTACCCGGACAGCCGCAGTTCATGCACACGGGAACGAGTTACCTAGTCAATGATTTGTGGAGGGAGATTACACGGCTGCGAGAACTGCTATTAGCTGCTTTGGAGGAGTCTGACCCTTACTGGCGAGTGGAAGCACATAGGAAATTAGAGGAGGATGGTGATGAGTGAAACCTTGTTTTTTCTGGGGTTGGTGCTAGGGCTGGTCTTTGGCTTGGCAGTTGGCTACACGTTCTGTCATCAACAATTGGCGCGGTTTAACAGGGAACTCGTAGCCGAAAACAAACGGCTGCGGGAGGCAATACAGAAATCAGACCGCGAATGGTACGCAAAATTGGAGGCGGCTGATGCAGAGGTAGAGCGGCTGCGCCAGGAAGATACCGCGCTGGAGGAGCTACCGATTCGCCGCCGGCTGCATTGCCCGCAACAAGGAGCTGATGGCGGACCTAGAAGCCCTACGCAGGGAGAGTGGTGATGAGTGAAGTCATATTGAACGGACTACTCGGACTACTGCCTTCACTTGTTATAGCATGGTGGTTTTTGCGCCCGACCAAGAACCGCAAGGAGACTAGCGATGACTGAATGGAAACTGGTGCCGCGCAGGATCATCAACAGCATTCTCGACCTGCCGCAAGAGATTGCCCCCGATCCTGCCGATGAACGAGATATACGCTTAGCCTGGATTCGAGAACATGTGCGTAAAAAGGTCGCCCTGCTCGCCGCTGCTCCCGAGCCGCCCTCAGACCCGAGGGACGCAGAGATAGAGCGGCTGCGCGAGGCGCTGGCCGCGTTACTGAAGGCAGGGGAACACGCCGACTGTGTTCCGTTTAGCGGCAACTGCCCACGATGCGTTGCAGAAATTGATGGCCGCATAGCCCTACGCAAGGAGAATGATGATGAATGACAATACTAAGTACCTACCTAAAGACCAACTTAAGGTTGGGGCACTCTATCGTTGTATCGCTCGCAACTTTGAAGTTGGGCGATGGAATGGTACCGAATTCGAGTACACGCGGAATAAGTTCGGCATGACCTTCCCGGATACAGAGCAGCATTGGGATGATGGGGCTCCACACGGTACTGTTAAGCCATTGCGTGAGGTTTGATATGTTACTTGTCGAGGGGAGAGTAATGATGAGTGAGCCAATGCAATCAGCGACCCGGCGTCGGCATCAGATAATGGTGGAAAACGGGTTGCTTGACCCCGACCAACCAACTGAATGGTCACACCAACAATATACACAGCAGATGCAAGCGGAGTTTACGCCACAGGAGAGGCAGATAATCCGCTTCGAGCTGGGCCTGCGCGGGGAGAATAGTGATGGTGTTTAACGGGATGCGGATTTATGAGAATCCCTTGCTAACCGTAAGTCAGATGCGAGTTCTCTCGTGGCGCGAGCGGCTAACCTCTTGGCCTTGGCGTCCGTGGGTTAAGACTCGCACATGGCAGGCTCCGGACCCGGAGGTTTATGTGTTTACGATTCCTTCAATGTTCGGAGGCCCAGTAATGAAAGGCGTCTTTGTTCACCCTGAAACAGCGAAAGCCCTACGCAGGGAGAGTGATGATGAGTGAATGGACAACCACGCTGGCGAAAATCCGCGAGCATGACCCATGCGCTGACGGATGGGCAAAGCTGCTTAAGCATCTTGGCAAGACTGAAGCCGACAACGAGCCGCTGTCGCTGCTGACAATCCTGGAAAGCAACGGGCTTGATGACGCGCTGTGGGCGCTGCAAGCGGTGGAAGGAAAGGACAAGGAAATTCGGCTGTTCGCTGTTGCCTGCGCCCGTGACGTACAGCACTTGATGACAGACCAACGCAGTATTGACGCGCTAAATGTTGCAGAACGGTACGCGCAGGGGGAAGCGACAGACGATGAGATAGCCGCAGCGCGGGACGCAGCGCGGGCCGCGGTGTGGGATCCAACGTGGGACGCGGCGAGGATCGCATCGTGGGCCGCAGCGGACGCAGCGAGGGCCGCAGCGGACGCAGCGAGGGCCGCAGCAGGCGCAGCGTGGGCCGCGGCACGCGCAGCGTGGGCCGCAGCAGGCGCATCGTGGGACGACCCGGAGCAGCGATTACGGGAGATGGTGTGTGATGGAATGTAAGAAATGCGGAGCGGACATGCAAGTCTATGGAGGCTGTTCTGCGCATGAAGACAACTGGTATTGCCCTTCTTGCCCTGATGACCCCGAGTCACAACCGAGTCTAGCGAGCCAATTGGAGGCGCGGGGTTATACGCCGCACCATCTTGCAGAGGACTATTTCAACGAGTCATGTCATAGCGACCCCGGCGGCGCTCGGCCCGCGAATGCAGTGGCGCTGGCAAAGAGGAACGCAGAGATAGAGCGGCTGATGGGGCTGGTAGAAAGCGCGTACATGGAAGGATTCGAGACCGGCTATTTTGCAATTACGACGCCTGCGAGCCGCCATGATTGGATGAATAGCAAGGCACGCAGGGAGCTATACAAGGAGAGTGGTGATGAGTGAAAAACATCCTGAAAGTTGCCCCCATTTTCATGAATGTACTTCTGAGGTATGGCCTGGAATTGGCGCTTGGGCTGATGATTATAGTAGCGCAATGGGTGGACTCCCGTGGAAAGAGTGCTGCTGCATGACGCAGGAAAAATGCGTCGAGCAACGCGAGTTCGGGCCAGTGGACTTCAACGACTTGGAGCCTGACAGGGTACCAGAAATGCATCCGTTAAATCTCAGAGTGGAGATTACGCGACTGAAAGAAGGCCATGCTAAGGCCGAAGCCGCACTCTGTAAAGACATTCAGGGATTGCTGCGTACTGTAGAGCGGCTGCGGGAGGCGCTATCTGCGCTGCTGACTCTCTGTGAAGGGGAGCCTGAAGAGCCTGAAGAAGTCAAAAAAGCCCGACAAATTCTATGCGGGGTGTGTAACGATGAAGCCTTATATGGAGAGAGTGATGATAGTGAAAAAATCCCGCCAGGATGGGTTGCATTGACCCCCGATGACCGATTTAAAATGCTTTTGGACGAACTGGAGAAGCGATTTCCGAATCCCTGCCCAGTGGCCAATATACGGCCAGAGATGTTCTATCTGCACGCCATTGATGAGATGCTTGCCTACAATAAAAAGGTACAAGAATAATGACTAGACATACAGACTATGATGATCACTGCGAAGTTTATAACTTTGATTCTGGCAAGACAGTGACAGCCGATGTTCTAAACTTTCAACCCGAAAGGTCTTTAACTGTATCAATAAACAAGTCAATTAAAGTAATTCTGAAATATCAACAGCGCGGACATAAATACATCGGCAGCGCCGCCGGCTTTGAGTTTTGGTCAGACGGACCAAAAGGATACACATATAGGACAAACAGATGACAGATTATTTAGATCAAAAACTAAGATATACAGATGATGGGAAATTACTAGACCAATTTGGAAAGCCAATCATGATGGAATGGGAACGCCCAATCATGAAGAAAGTGGCTGAGATTATTGCAGGTCCGGCGCCCAAAAAGAAAGAGATAGGCAAAGATGTGCTAAATGTAGGCTTCGGTATGGGTATTGTTGATTCATACATTCAAACATACGCGCCACGAAGACATACTATTATTGAGATTCATCCAGATGTAATTTTTCATATGCTTGTTAATAACTGGTTGAAGAAACCAAATGTAAATGCTATTTTTGCTGATTGGAGCGCGGTGGCTGAATTCTTGCCGAAGTATGACGGAATTTTTATTGATACATGGGAGGAAGATTTTACTGACTTTATATACTATGCAAGAAACCTTTTAAAACCGGGCGGGAAATTAACCTTCTTTAACAACATTAAAGAGATTAGTAACGAAACTAAAATTTATCCCCCATATCAAGAAGTGATCAAAGAATTTTATGATGTTGAGATGGTTGAGATACCGGTGCCTCATGTTAATGAAGATCAAGAATATTGGCAGACTGATTGGAATACATATTATTGTCCAGTCTTAACAGTTAAAGATGAAGATAAGACCGTTTGAAATATTGTTCTTGACAAAAGATAAATACGATCGTATAATAGTTAATATTGCTGTAAAGGAAGAATAATGGATATGATGGTATGAAGTGAAGTGAATGCGTTGCGGACGGGGAGTGCGACTCTCCCCCATCTCCACCAAAAGCATACTCGGTTCAGGTCGCGGACTGGTAAACAGTAGGACACCACAAGCGTAAAGGAACCTGTTAAAAATAAACGAGTATGCGCTAGTTCTAGCGTACTTTGATGGCTATACGGTTGTAGACTTGATCACCTACAACACGCCGTGCGATGAGTATGCTTTTTATGGGGATGCGTAGTTTCGACGGGGCGAGATAGCGGAACAGACCATTCGTCAAGAAAGACGTTAAAATCAAAACTAAGTAAACGCAAACGATGACGTTTATACAGAGGAACTTGCGCTAGCAGCGTAAGCCTCAGGGGGTTGGCAACCTTCTTACCCAATAGCTCGACGATGGACCATTTAATGGTCCATCGTCGTATTCGTGATAAATAATGACATGCGTATACATGAAATTATTAACGAAGCCGAAGAACAGCCTGGCACTTATGCCGGTATAAAATTGTCAGATGAATCTGCGAATGCAATTGTTGCCTATTGCGAAGAAA
>Ga0102925_1000847_pt1 | contig 16655 bp, 17 predicted proteins | sample SalPonR1_A_D1_MG_FD_78216 | JGI IMG/M metagenome (GOLD analysis project Ga0102925, IMG submission 78216) | Salt pond soil microbial communities from South San Francisco under conditions of wetland restoration - Salt Pond MetaG R1_A_D1_MG | ecosystem: Environmental > Aquatic > Marine > Intertidal...
CGATCGGCCTTGCCGGGTGTGTCGGCCTGGGCGGGGGACCGACCACCGCCAGGCTGGCGTGGGTCTGGCTCGTCAACGACCGCGACGAGGCCTACGACGTGGACGTCACGATCGAGGACGCAGGGGAGACGGTCTTCGCCGAGACCTATCGCCTCGGGACCGATCCGTCCTCGGCGACCCCGCCGGTCAAGACGACGGAGCGCCCGGTCGAGGGGGCCGGCGAGTACGTCGTGACCGGGACGATGGACGGCGAGACGCGAACCGTCGACGCGACCGAGTACGTCGACGGCGACGAGGACTGCATCGGCGTCAGGTTCACCCTCCTGAACAACGGGAGCGTTGACTACTGGGTCAAGTCGATGCAGGAGTGTTCGTCGCCCGAATCGCAAGCGTCAGGGGACTGATCGTCACGCGTCAGTATCGACGACGCCGAGGTGCCGGAGGTCGCGATACTTCTCGTCGTAGTCCAATCCGTAGCCGACCACGAACTCGTCCGGAATGACGAACCCGGTGTACGCGACGTCGACGTCCACCTGCCGGTTCTCGGCCTTGTCGAAGAGTGCCGCGATCTCGACGGACCGTGGGTCGTACTCCTCGATCCGGTCGACCAGCGTCGACAGCGTGTGCCCCTCGTCGACGATGTCCTCCACCAGGAGGACGTCCCTGCCGGCGATGGCCCCCTCGTGAAAGAACTGGACCTGGGTGGTGTCGGACGCCACTCCCCCGTGGTACCGCGTCGTGTGTACGATCCCCTCGCGGTATGGGACGTCGAGTTCGAGCCCCCGATTCAGGTCCACGAAAAAGCGCATCGCCCCCTTGAGGATACACACCGGGTAGAAGTCGTCGTTCCCGTGGTGCTCCGCCGAGACGTCCCGGGCAATCTCGGCCACCCGCTCCTGGATTTCGTTCGCGGGGATCAGGACCCCGTCGAGGTCGGATCGGTAGCTTTCGCTGAGATCGAACTGGTCGACGTCGTAGGGGTCGCGGTCCCGAACGTCAGTTGGCGCGGTCATCGTCCACGAGCGGAGATTGATTGTCCGCCGATAAATACGATGCTGTCCGTCGACGATGACACCCCCGGGACGGACAGGAACCGGATTCGTCGAGTCCCTTACCCTGCTGGGGGCCCAATAGCTCCCATGTCGCGCTACGAGGCCTCCTTCGAGGTGGAATCGAAAACGGGGTCCCAGGCGATCCACCGCCTCCTGGAGCAGGTGTACGACACGGTCCGTGAAGAGTCGCGCACCGTGCGAGAGGGATCGGACGACGCCAGCGAGTTGCTGGAGGAGTTCGAAACCCTTCGAAATGCGGCGAAGGAGCCGTCTCCAGGGAAAATACGGATCGTCTACGAGCGATACGACGACGACTTCGAGGACTGAGAAGGGAAACCGCGGGGCGGGTCAGCGTCTGAGTCGAGCGACCGGTTCCCCACCGTCGCGGGACTCCACTTCCACGAGGCCGTCGTCGGCCAGGTCCGAGAGCAGCCCTCGAAGCCATTCCCGACCGTGCTCACCCTCGGGCGCGTAATCCACGCGCACCTTCGGGCCGAGGTCGTCCAGCGACAGTTCGTCGTGTTCCCCGAGCGCCCGCACGACCCGGCCACGGAACTGCCGGCGACTGCCCTCGAATGAGGGCTGGGTCGGCACGTCCGGCGCGGTGAAGTCGCCGGTTTGATACGCGTGACACCACTCTCGCCACGGACACCCTTCCCCGTCGCATTCGGGCGTTTGCTGGCAGACCACCCCGCCGAGTTCCATGATGGCGTTGTTCCACGCCCGCGACTCGCCCCCGGGCATGATCTCGCCGGCGACTCGCTCGAAGACGGCGTCGTCGTCCGGCACGTCGAAGGCGCGGTACAGGATTCGCTTCACGTTCGTGTCGACGACTGCGTCGCCGTCGTCGAACGCGAAACTCGCGACCGCGTTGGCGGTGTAGGGACCCACCCCCTGCAACGCCTGCAACGTCTCGGGATCGCTCGGGAATTCGCCGTCGAACTCGTCGAGGACCTGTCCGGCGGCCTCGTGGAGGTACCGCGCCCGGTTGTTGTACCCGAGGCTGTGATCCGACCAGAAGGCGACCACGTCCGCCCGGTCGGCGGCAGCCAGGGCTTCGACCGTCGGCCACCGGTCCACGAAAGCCGCCCAGGGGTCGACGATTCGGTCGAGTTGGGTCTGCTGGCTCATCACCTCCGAGACCAGGATCCGGTACGGGTCGGTCGTCTCCCGCCAGGGGAACTCGCGGTGCTCGCGCTCGTACCAGGACAGCAGCGCCTCCCGGACCGGTTCGAGGTCGTCCGGCAACGGTTCGATTGCGTCTCCGTCGGCCATCGGACGGGGTTAGAAACGGCCCGGTAAAGCCCTGGTGCTTCCGGCGGGGGTCGATCGTCTCGTCGTGCCGGCGGTCGGGACGCCCCGGAACGAAAGGCGTTTCGGGAGCGACCCCCCAGACCCCTCCATGAGCCTTGACGAGCTGACGGCGGACGTCGAACGGACCTACGACGAACTCGAGGGGTTCGAGGCCGAACTCGACGAGGAGGCCCGGCGGGAGTTCACGATGCTCGTCGCGGCCCTCGACCCCGACGACCCCCAGGAGTTGATCCAGCGCGCAGTCCACCTCCTGTTCCAGACGACCGTCGATCGGGGCAACCTCGACTTTCACCTGCGCTCGACGTACGACGTGACCTACGACGAGTACCTCGCGGGCATGAGCTACGACGAGATGGGCGGCATGGGCGGAATGCCCGGCTTCGGCGGGGGCGCTGGAGCCCCCGAGGACGACGACGACCGGCGCTACCAGTTCTGAGTCGGGACGCCCCCATCGCCTTCAACACGACCCGCCGGGACCGACACCGTTTTTCGCCTGCCTTCCTCAGGAACCCTACATGACGCTCACGCCGGTCTTCTGGACGGCCGTCATCATGGGGAGCGTCGTCGGTCTCGCGACGGTCCTGGGACCGCGAGTGACCACCCCCATCTTCGAGGAGACGGCGGACGTCAGCGTTCCCGCCCGCCCGATCCGCTTAATCCGGTACGGGACGATCGGTGGCGGGAGCGTGGCGACGCTCGGGTTCGTGGTGCTCGCGACCGGCGAACTCCTCCGGGTCGGCGAACTTGGCCTCCTCGGCATCGGGGGGATCGTCTTCGGCGGCCCGGTCTTCTCGATCGCGTTCGGCGCGTCGATCGCGCTGGTGCTCAAGGTTCGCGTCGCCAAACGGGGCGGAAACGGGTCGCGTCGCTCGCGGGTCGAAAAATAGGAGAAACCCGTACAGTCCGCAATCGTACGGAACGCTATCCTGCGTTTACGCGGCGTCTTCGACGGCGTCGGCGAAGAGTTCGGCGGACAGTTCGATCTCGCGCTCGGTGACGTCCAGCGGCGGGAGCAGCCGGATGGTGTTGTAACCACAGCCCAGCAGGAGGAGGCCGCGCTTCATGGCCGCCTCGACGACGTCGCCGCGGAGTTCCTTCGTCTCGAAGTCGACGGCGAGCATCAGGCCCCTGCCGCGGACGTCGGTGACGCCCGGCATGTCGGCGTCCTCGAGGAGTTCGATCATCTGGTCGCCGCGCTCGACGGCGTTGTCGAGCAGGTCGTACTCCTCGATGGCCTCCAGCGTCAGCACGCCCGTGAGCGAGGAGACGATGTCGCCCGCGCCCCACGTCGAGGAGAGACGGCTCTTCGTGTCCGGGAAGACCTCGGACTTGCCGATCGTCGCGCCGACGCGGAGACCCTTGGCGCCCGTGATCACGTCGGGTTCGATCGGGAAGTGGTCGGCGCCCCACCATTCGCCGGTGCGGCCGACGCCGGCCTGGATCTCGTCGGCGATCAGCGGGATGTCGTACTCGTTGGTGAGGTCCTCGATCTCCTGCATGAAGGCGTCGCTCGGGATGCGGTAGCCGCCCTCGCCCTGGATGGGCTCCATGATGATGTAGGCGATCTCGTCGGGGTTGATGTGACCCTTTTCGGGGTCGATCTTCCGGCCAAGGAGCGACGGATCGTCCTCGCCGCCGGGGAAGAACCCGCAGTCACAGGACTCGGCGTCACAGTCCGTGTTGTCACAGTAGGGCATGTCGTGAATGCCCGGAATTTCGGGGAACTTCCGGCGGTAGACCTCCTTGGACCGGTTGATCGAGAGCGCACCAAGGGTGCGGCCGTGGAAGGCACCGTCGAAGGTGATCCCGTACTTGCCGTTGGTGTGGTCGTACGTGATCTTGAGCGCGTTCTCGACGGCCTCGGCGCCGGAATTCGAGAGGAAGACCGTGTCCATGCCGTAGTGGCTGGTCAGGTCAGTCAGCTTGTCCATCAGGTGGGCCGCACCGGGGAACTCGGTGTCGTCGGGCGTGCCGCCGCCGCTGAAGTAGAAGTCCTGGCCGGCCATCTTCGTCGGGTCCGGCAGGTCGAACTCCTCCATCTTGTCCATGATCTTCGGGTTGTTGTACCCGAGCGGAGCCGCCGCGACGTGGCTCGTGTAGTCCATCAGGACGTTCCCGTCGGCGTCCGTGACGAACGGCCCTTCGGCGTCCTGGGTGTAGTCCCAGACGAAGTTGTAGACGTAGGTACTCGGCGCGGAGAATGACTGGTGATACTCTACCCATTCGTTCGCCTTCTCGCCGGGCATCTGGTCGACGCTCGGCTCGGCAGTATCCCGATCCATGTTCAGCACTGCAACCGCCTGTCGCATAAACAGTTCGTTATGGATTTTCGGACTTTGCCAAATGTTGCCACTCAGCGCCCGACACGGTGAAACGCTGTCGCGGAGCCGTCACTCAGATCGACATGAGGATCGTGAGGGCGCCGGCCGCGACGAGCAGGGCCGTGCTGTAGACGGTCACTCGCTTCGCGAAGCGTCGATCCGGACCGATCCCGGTCAGTGCGGCCTTGACGGCGATGCTCGACCCGGTCGCGATCAGGATCGCCGAGACGGCCGCCGTCGATCCGACGGCCCCAGTCCGGTACAGCGACACGGCAGATGCGGTCACCCCGGCACTCGAGACGAGGCCGGAAACCACGGCCGTCAGGTACAGGCCGGCCACCCCGAACTGTGAGTGTCCGATCGCCGCCCCCACCACGATCACGGCGAAGACCGCCCCGAACCCGAGGGCGTTCCGCAGCGAGAACGGGCTCTCGAGGTCCATCTCGACCGACTCCCGCCACTCCCCGGTTGCAGCAGCCAGGACGACAGCGCCGACGATGACGAGACCGAGCGGCGCGGCGGCCGCGAGCAGGACTGGGCGGTCGGCCGTCAGGGTGAATCCGATCGCGATGAAGAGGTTGCGCGCGGCCATCGCAGCGTCGGCCAACAAAACCGCGGCGACGGCGTAGGTAGACGCATTCGGGTTCTGCCGGACGTGATCGAGCATCGTCCCGACGACGGCGGTCGAGGACGCCAGACCGCCGACGAACCCGGTGATGGCAATGCCTCGACTGTCGTAGTTGCGGACGATGACGTAATTGACGATCCCGATGGCGGCGACGGTGACGACCATCAGCCAGACGACGCGCGGTTCGACGCTCACGTCGACGGAGACCTCGCCGATCGAGACGGGAGTCGCCGGGACCGGTTCGGCGGGGAGGAGTGGATAGATGACGAACGCGAGGATGGAGAACTCGGCAGTCGAGCGGAGTTCCTCCCGGCTGAGCCCCCAGGCGATGCTGTGGAGTTCCCGCTTGAACACGAGCAACAGCGACGAGAGCACCGCGACCGTCACGCCCTCGATGATGAAGCCGTCGGCCACGAGCGCGCCGACCCCGTAGGCCACGAGCATCGACACCGACGTCGTCAGCGAGAGCCCACCCGCTTCGTTCAGGATCCCTTCGACGGCGAGCAACACGGACAGCGCGATGATCAAGCCGCCGCCGATGACCAGCAGCGTTTCGCGACCGATGACGGTAAAGACGGCTGCGAGAAGGCTGATGAGCGCGAAGGTCCTGACGCCCGCGCTCTTGTGGGACCACTCCCGCTCCAGGCCCAGGAACAGCCCCAGCGCGGCGGCTAACCCGAGGCGAACCACCTGACTGTCCAGCGGTGCGGCGGGGATCTGATCCACGGGCATCGTTCGACCCCTTCCACAATAGCACTAAATAGCAATATATATTTCGGCGACGTCCCACTCCCGTGGTCTTTTTGTCGCCACGGGGAGCGAAACCGGGCATGGTCCTCGACGACGTCTCCGTCGATCGGGCACGGGCCGCCTGGTACGCGATCGGCGCCGTGCTGGCAGCGATCTTGGCATACGTCACGTACGCCTTCCTGGGGACTATCGTCCTCGGAATCTTCGTCTACTACGCGACGCGACCGATCCACCGACGGCTCCGTCGGCAGATCGGCCAGCCGACGCTCGCGGCGGCCGCCTCGCTCGTCCTGTTGGCCCTGCCGATCCTGCTGTTGGTCGCCTATACGTTCGCGATTGCCGTGCAGGAACTGTCGCAATTCACCGCCGCCGGAAACGTCAGCGCCGGGAACCTGCAGCGCCTGATCGATCCGTACGTGAACCTCTCGCAGGTGGCGAGCGACCCGCGGGAGTTCGTCCAGCAGCCGAACGTCCAGTCGATCGTGACCGGGAGCCTCGAACGGGCCGGGAAATACCTCGGTGCGGTGCTCAACGGTCTCCTCCACCTGTTCGTGACGATCACCATCGCGTTCTATCTCCTCCGTGACGGCGACCGCCTCTCCCGGTGGTTCCGATCGCGCTTTGGAGACCAGCGCGGACTCCTGGCGGCGTACATGCACGCGGTCGACCGCGACCTCCAGAACGTCTTCTTCGGAAACATCCTCAACGCGATCTTCACGGCCGCGATCGGCGCGTTCGCCTACACCGCCCTCGATGCCGTCGCCCCCGATCCGATCGGTATTCCCTATCCCGTCCTGCTCGGCGTGCTCACCGGCGTCGGGAGCCTGATCCCGGTCGTCGGCATGAAGATCGTCTATTTCCCGGTCGTCGGCTATCTCGCCGTGGACGCGTACACGGCCAGCGGAACCGGAGCCCTCTGGTTCCCCGCCGCCTTCTTCGTCGTCTCGTTCCTTATCGTCGACTCCATTCCCGACCTGCTGTTGCGCCCCTACGTCTCCGGGCGGAACCTCCACGTCGGCAGCGTGATGCTCGCGTACATCTTCGGCCCCCTGCTGTTCGGCTGGTACGGCCTCTTTCTCGGGCCCTTGCTGCTGGTCCTCGGGATCCACTTCGCCAGGATCGTCCTCCCGGAACTCGTGTCCAAAACGACCGTCAGGCCCTTCGCCGTCGATCCGACGTACCTGACGGACGCGAACCCGGGCGAGTCGACGGACGACGACGAAACGTGCTGACCAGGTGGGGCCGGTTGGCGAGGTAACTCGACGCAGAACGACCCCTTATCCCCTTGGAGATCCTACCGGTCGTATGCCCGAAGAAGTGCTTTTCGAGGTCGAACGGACCCAGGACCGCGCCGAAATCGCCGACATGCTCCGGTCGGTCGCCGACAAACTCGACGCCGGGGAGTCGCTCACGCTCACCGCGGGCGACCAGTCGGTCACGCTCGACCCGCCGGCACGCCCGACCTTCGAGATCAAGGCCGAACGCGAAACGTCCAGCGGCGGCGGCCCGGGCGAACTGAGCGTGGAGTTCGAACTCGAGTGGGACGAAAACGGCGACGGGGACGCGCCGGTCGACATCGAGTGATCGGCAGGGAGGCCCCTCGACGGTCGCCGCCACGCTCGCCGTCCCAACCCTCTCGAAAACTGACGCGTTGCTCGCTATCGAGTTGTATCGAAACAGGAAAGCACGTCGCGCGGATGAAAAAATCCGCGCGAGCGCTTGCCGCCCTGAATTGGTCCCCGCTGACGCTTCGGCCCTCCAAAGCGAAGCGTCACCTGAAACAAGCCCCCGATTGAACTTAAATGTACCGACAGCGGACAGCACCGCGTCGTCGTCCGGGGGACGGAATCAGATGTACTCCTCCTCGAGCACCCATCCGAGCGCTCGCTTGTAGTAGGTAAACATCTGTCTCACGCCCTCGTGGTTCATGTCCTCGCTGTCCAGTTGCTCCGTGAGGAACTCGTACTGTTCGCGGATTTCCTCCTCGTCTCGCATGGAACATCCTTCGCGTGGAGGCTGGTAAAGGCCACGCCGGGAGCGGTTGGGCCACCGATCTTCGCCTCACTGCCGATCGAGACGCGAGAGGCCGTGCCAGATGGCGTTCACCATCCGGTCCTCGCCGTCGCCCTCGGCGTCGTCCCACCCGCGGGCGAGGGCGTCCTCGACGAGGTCCAGGTCGTGGTTCTCGAAGTTGTTCATCCCCCGGAATTCCTCCAGCGCATCGCGTTCGTTCTCGCCGAATTCGCCACCGGGCGTTCCGTCGTAGAACCCCAACTCGGCCAGCGCGTCGAGGACGGCCTCGGCGGTGTCGCCCGTCAGCGAGCGCAGTTCGTCCGGGTCCTCGCGTTCGAGCAGCGTCACGTCGTAGAGCCGGAAGACGCGTTCGAGTTCGTCGATCGGGTCCTCGTGGTCGTCGACCCGGACGTCGATCCAGCGGTCGTTCTTCCCGTCGTATCCGCCCTCGGGTTTGGCCACGTACAGCGCGGCGCTCTGCTCGCCGCGCTTGTCGCCGCCGGCCTCGTTGCCGGCCTGGAGCGCGGCCAGCAGTCGCTCAGGGAGGCCGCCCTCGGTCGTCTCGTAGGCGTCGGCCATCGCCTCCAGGGTGTCGCGGTTCTCAAGGATGTTCCCCTGCACGGTGTAGGTCTCGCCCTGGATATCGCCCGCGTAATCGAAACACTCCTCGCCGGTGAACGCGGCGATCGATCCGTCTCGGCCGACGACGCCCACCTGGCGCTCCGGGGCGTCCTCGTCGGCCTCGGTCAGCGCGTCGATGGTCTCGCTGGCAGTCTTGCCCTCGCGGAGCAGGTCCACCCCGTCGGGGCCGTAGGCGACGTTCGCGAAACTCTGGGTCGCGATGGCCCCGGCGTCCGCGTTGGCGAAGGGAACGACCGAGCCGACGCTGATGAACTTCGAGTGGACGGCGACGCCCACGGCGTCGGTTTCCGGGTCGCGAGCGACGATCGAGAAGGTGGCGGGTCGCGGTGGCATACCTGGGCGTGGGGCGTCGCGGTGGAAAAGCGTACGGCCACCGGCAGGTCGTGGGCAGGGACCCACGACGGAGGGTCATCAATCGGCGGGTGCCACCTCCACGGGGGGCTGGTCCGAAGTCTCCTCGTCGGCTTTCGCGACCGTCAGTGGCTGGCGCGAGACGAGTTCGCAGTCGAACGCCGGGTGTTCGGCGAAGTGCCAGACGAGCATGTGTCGGCGGCCGCCGGTCACGCCCGTCCGGGTCACGTCGTCGGCGACGAACTCCTCGGGGAGCCGATCGTACAGACGCCGGCAGGCGTCGAAGCTCTCGAACACCTTCCGGTGACCTGCGGAGTCCGCACCGCGGCGTTCGACAACGTACGCGCCGTCATCGCGGTGACGGGACGCCGTGTGGACGAACTCGCGCGTGCGGGTGAGCGCCTCGTCGAGCGAATCCCGGAGCGTTGCGGCGTCGGCTCTGTCCAGGACGTGTGTCTCGCCATCGACGATGAACTCGAGCGTTCGCCCGTCGTCCGCGACGGAGAGCGCCGCTACCGGATCGGACTCGACGTCGGTCGACGAATCGGACTCGACCGTCCGAGAAGGGGACGTCTCATCGCGGGAGAATTTCTCGACCAGCCGCCTGCTGACGGCTTCCTCTATCCTCCGTACCGAGATCTCGACCAGCCGCCTGCTGGCGGCTTCCTCTATCCTCCGTGTCGTGCTGCGGGAGGGGGTGAGACGACATTGTACCCGGAGGTTTCGCCAGCCCCTATATAAACCTGGCGGTGGTGCAGATCTCCGGGACTCGTCACGGGCGTGGCGACGATCCGACCTGATGGCGAGCGCCGCGCTTTTGCTGGGCCAGGTCGAACGACCGGGTATGCGAATCCGCGGGGAGCGCGAGTGCAAGGATTGCGGGGCTCGCTGGTCGTACTACGAGACCGGGGGCGTCGCCTGCCCGGAGTGTGGTAGCCTCCACAGCGTCGGCGTCGACGAGCGAACCCAGCACACCAACGGCGCGACCGGCCTCGATCTCACCGAGGTCCGGAACGCGGTCGACGTCGACCCGCTGCACCGGGTGGCCGACGCCGCCAAGGACGCCTGCCGGGCGTACGTCCGGCGGCGGGGTTTCATCCATGGCGGCGAGTTGCGAACGCTCGACGACGAGTACCTCGCCGCGGCCGAACTCATGCACGCCGCCGACCTGATCGGACGGGCGATGGGGACCGACGACGCCGAGCGACTGTACTTCGTCTCCCTGCTCGGCGGGGCCGACGAGGGCGACCGACCCGATCCCGAGGCCGTCCCGGACTCGATGCACGAGGCTCGCGGCCTGGCCTACGCCGACGCCGTCCGGGAATATCACGGCGAACTCCGCAACTGGGACGGGATCGACCTCGACGATCCCGCCCGATCCGTCCTCGACCGGATGGACGCCCACGTCAGGCGGATCCGGAGCCTCCAGGGGAACGTCGATCCGGAGACGGTCGAACGCCTCGTCACGGTTGCCCGCGAACTCCACGCTTACGTCACCGAGGCCGACGAGGACGCCCTGGCACGGGCGAGGGAACGGCTGGATAGACTGGCCAAACTCGGTATCTGAGAAAAGGGCGGCACAGACCGTCTACAGCGCGTCGTCGAGATCAGCCGCGACGTCCTCGATCGCCGTTCTGGCTCGCGAGACCTCGTACTGCCCGAGTAGCGAGACGAAGCCGTGAATCATGTCCTCGTAGTTGCGGTACGTGACGTCGATGCCGTCGGCGTCCAGTCTGTTCGCGAACGCGCGGCCCTCGTCGCGAAGCGGGTCGAACCCCGCAGTGACGACCGTCGCTGGGGGGAGTCCAGCGAGGTTGCACGCCTCCATCGGAAACGCATACCGGTTGTAGGCCTCGATCTCGTGATCGAGGTAGTGATCGCGGAAATAGTGGAGGTCCGCGGCCGTGAGGAAGTAGCCCTCGGCGTTTTCCTCCCGTGACGGATACTCGCCCTCGACGGCCGTGGCGGGATAGAACAGGGCCTGGTAGGCGATGTCGGGGGCAGATTCGTCGCGTTCGGCCCGGTCGCGAGCCATGAGCGAGACGACCGCGGCGAGGGTCCCGCCCGCGCTGTCCCCGGCGACGACCAGACGCTCGGGGTCGCCGTCGATCGCTCCGGCGTTCTCGGCCGCCCACTCGGTGGCGGCGTAGGCGTCCTCGACCGCGGCCGGGAACGGGTGCTCGGGGGCGAGACGATAGTCCACCGAGACGACGACGGCCTCGGCAGCGTTACAGAGCACCCGGCACGTGTCCTCGTGCGTGTCGATGCCTCCGAGGACGAACCCGCCCCCGTGGAAGTAGACGACCACCGGGAACGGGCCCTCGCCCTCGGGCGTGTAGATCCTGATGGGAACCTCGCCGGCCGGACCCTCAATCGTCCGATCGGTGACGTCCGCGACCGGTTCGACCGGGGAACAGGGGCTGAGCGTGGAATCGAGAAGCCCCCTCGCCTCCCGAGGGTCGAGTTCGTGGATCGCCGGGGCGTCCATGGCGTCCAGCACGTCCAGGAGTTCCTGCACATCCGGGTGCGGTTCGTCGGCCATGGGCGGCGCTACGAGGAGGACGAATAAAACGGTGGGTACTCCCGTCAAATCCCGTCGCAGGGGCCGCCGTCGCTTGCGCAGAAGGTCGCCGTCGATCCCTCAGTGCAGGTCGACGTCGACGTCTTTCTGGATACCGGCCGCCTTCACAGTGTTGTACAGCAACATCGCCCGGGTCATCGGTCCCACGCCGCCGGGGACGGGCGTGATGTGGCTGGCCTTCTCCTCGACGCTGTCGTAGTCCACGTCGCCCACGAGTTCGTAGCCCTTCTCGTTGTCGGCGTCGACGCGGTTGACCCCGACGTCGATGACGACGGTGTCCTCGGTAATCATGTCGCCGTCGATCAGTTCCGGCACGCCGACCGCCGCGACCACGATGTCGGCATTGCGGGTCTTCGCGGCGGTGTCCTGGGTGCGAGAGTGACAGACCGTCACGGTCGCGTTGCCGTCGTCGGCCTTCTGGAGGAGGAGGTTCGCCAGCGGCTTGCCGACGATGTTCGACCGCCCGACCACCGTCACGTCCTTGCCCTCGGTCTCGATGTCGTAGGCTTCCAGGAGCTTCTGGACGCCGTGGGGTGTGCAGGGGCGGTAGCGGTCGTGTCCGGCGACGAGGCGACCGACGTTCTCCGGGTGGAACCCGTCGACGTCCTTGACCGGGTCGATCCGGCGGATGACTTCGCGGTCGTCGACGTGGTCGGCGACCGGCATCTGGACGAGGATGCCGTGTACCTCGGGGTCCGAGTTGAGGTCGTCGATGGTGTCGTAGAGTTCCTCGGCGGGGGCGTCGGGATCGATTTCGACGTGGATCCCCTCGATGCCGACCTCCTCGCAGTCCCGCTGTTTCATGCTGACGTAGGTCTCGCTCGCGGGGTCGTCGCTCATCAGGACCGTCGCGAGTCCGGGCTTGATGCCGGCGTCGGCGAGCGCGTCGATGCTCGATTCCAGGTCCGCCTTGATGTCGTCCGCGACCGCGTTCCCGTCGATAATGGTAGTCATACAGGCACTACATCGAACCGGCCGAGACTTCAAAACTCGGTTTCTCCCGGTGGACTTCCGGAGAACGGATCGGAAAGGGACCGTCGCGGACCGGGGCGCTACTGGTCGGCGGGTTCGGCCGGGTGGTGGGTCTGGGCCTCGGGGGTGTACGGCGGGATGCCGCCCTTGCAGAACGAGGGGAGTTCGACGTCGATGCCCGTCTGGATGCTCGTCGCCTTCACGGTGTTGTACAGGAGCATCGCCCGGGTCATCGCGCCGACGCCGCCGGGGACGGGCGTGATGTAACTGGCCTTCTCCTTGGCGCTCTCGAAGTCCACGTCCCCCACGAGTTCGTACCCCTTCTCGTTGTCGGCCTCGACCTGGTTGATGCCCACGTCGATGACCACGGTGCCCTCGCTGATCATCGATCCGTCGATCAGTTCCGGCACGCCCGTGGCGACGATCACCACGTCGGCGTTGCGGGTCTTTTCCTCGAGGTTCTGGGTCTCGACGTGACAGATGGTCACGGTGGCGTGTGGCTCGCCGGCGCTCCCGTCGGGGCCCTCCTGCTTTTGAACCATCAGGTTCGCCAGCGGCTTGCCGACGATGTCCGAGTGGCCGACGATGGTGACGTCCCAGCCCTGGGTGTCGATGTCGTACTCCTCGAGCAGGTGCTGGACGCCGAAGGGCGTGCAGGGCCGAAAGCGGGCGTACCCCGCCACGAACCGGCCGATGTTCTCCGGATGCATCGCCTCGACGTCCTTGATCGGGTCGACGTGGCGGATGACGGCCCGACTGTTGACGTAGTCGGGTAGTGGCTGCTGGATCAGGATGCCGTTGACGTCGGGATCGGCGTTCAGGTCGTCGATGGTGTCGTAGAGCTCCTGCGGCGAGGATTCGGGATCGAGTTCGACGTTGATGCCCTCGATGCCGACCTCCTCGCAGTCCTTCTGCTTCATGTTGACGTACGTCTGGCTCGCCGGGTCGTCGCTCATCAGGACCGTCGCCAGCCCCGGGCGTTCCCCGTGGTCGGCGAGCGTCTCGATGCTCGACCGCAATTTGTCCCGAAGGCCGGCCGCCACGGCCTCCCCGTCCATAATTTCCGTCATTACGCGACAATTACGCGCGCATCTTCCTTCAACGCCCCGGTTCGAGTTGACGAAAGTGCACGACTGAAAGGGCCCGTTACCTCGTCACTACCCAACATGGCAATTGTTACCGAACCTATGTGACGGCCACGGCCGGGGGCCCGACGTCGATTCGCTACCGCTCGAGCCTCCGGACGTCCCCGGCGTCGGTCGCCTCGAACCGATCCGCCGCCTCGTCGAGGTCGGTCGCCCTGGTCCGGAGCGTTTCGTTGCGCTTCGCAAGCGATTCGATCAGGTCCCGCTGGGCCTGCGTCGCCCGATAGGCCGTCCTGGCCGCGTCGGCCGTCTCGTGGCTGATCCGGGCGACGTCCTCGACCGCCGTTCGCACCGTCTCCGCCGATTCGGCCTGTCGCTCCGTCGCCTTCGTTATCTCCTGGATGCCCCCATCCACCTCCTCGACGGCTTCGGTCACCTCGGTCGTTTCCTGGAGGGCGGCCTCGATCGTCGACAGTCCCGAGGCGATGTGGCGTTCCGTGGACTCGACCTCCTCGACGACCGTTCCCGCCTGGGTTTCGAGTTCGGCCACGAGATCCGAGATCTCGTCAGCGCCCTCCTTCGTCGACTCGGACAGCGACTTGACCTCCCGGGCGACGGCGTCGAACCCGGCGTTCGCGGCGGTCGCGTCCTCCCCCTCGCGGGAGGCCTCGATCGTCGCGTTGACCGCCAGCAGGTTGATCTGGGACGCCACGTCGGAAACGAACCCGGTGATCTCGTCGATCCGTTCGACCAGATCGCCGAGGGTCTCGACCTCTTCGAGGGTCCGGTCGGTCGAGTCCTCGATGCGCTCGACCTCCGAGAGGGACTCGACCGCTGCCGCCCGTGCGGCGCTGCTCCGGTCGGCCACCGCCTCCGAGGTCGTCGCGACTCGCTTCGCCGCCGCGGCGACCTCCTCGCTCGTCGACGAGAAGTCCTCGATTTCGGTCGCGACCCCGTCGAGACGCTCGCGCTGGGCCTTCGCTCCCCTGGCGATCCCTTTCATCGCGTTCGCCACGGCCTCGGACTGGTCCTCCATCTCGACCGATCGATCCCTGGCCTGTTCGCTCGACGCGGCCACCCCGTCCGCGAAGGACTTGACGTCCCGGAGCATCGGTTCCAGGTCGTCCATCATCTCGTTGAACGAGACCGCGATCGACCGCATCGCCTCGTTGTCGGCGTCGGTATCCAGCCTCCGGGTCAGGTCCCCGTCGGCACACTCGGCCATGACCGTCCCGTACTCCTCGGCGCGCCGTTCGAGTCGGCGGTTGGTTCGCTGGAGTCGTTGCTGGGCCGCCTCGGCATCGGACAGCGACGCCTCGAGGGCGTCGCGCATGTTGGCGACCGACGCGTACAGTTCGCCGATCTCGTCGTCCCTGTCGGTCGAGAGGTCGACGTCGAAATCCCCCTTCTCGATGCGCTCGACCTTCCTTTCAAGTTCGCGAACCTCGACGAACTGGTCGACCGAGACCAGCCCCAGCGCGCTCATGATCCCGACCGTCGCCGCGAGCAAGACGACGAACAGCGGATAGTTCGCCGTCACGAAGAACGCGTACACGGCCAGCGACCCCCCGATGAGACCGATGATCCCCACACCAGCCGTGATCTGGAGTTCCAGGCTGTTGCGGAAGTACTTCGAAATCGGTGCCGTCACTGTCGTTGCTGTCGGGACCCCCATGTACCCCACCGGCCTGCACTACCGTTTGATACACCAAATATGTTATTGCCGCTACCAGTCAGGAAAAGCTACAGTAACAGAAAAGTGAGAAAATTGCTGGAAACGTGACGCACAATGAAGTCCGTTTACTGGAGAACCGGTTACTGGTAAACCGGGAACTCGTCACAGAGCGTCCGGACGGTCTCCCGAACCTCGTCCTTGACCGTCTCGTCCTCGGGGGCGTCGACGACGTCGGCAATGGCGTTGGCCACGGTTTCGATCTGCTCGGGTCCGAACCCGCGGGTCGTGATGCCGGGGGTGCCGATCCGGATACCGCTCGGGTCGAACGCCGAGCGCGTCTCGCCGGGCACAGTGTTCGCGTTCAGGACGATCCCGACGTCCTCGAGGGCCTCCTCGACGTCCCCGCCCGACACGTCGGGGTGGGATTCCCGGAGGTCGACGAGCACGAGGTGGTTGTCGGTCCCGCCGGAGACGAGGCCGAAGCCGCGATCCTGGAGGGTCTCGGCCAGCACCTGGGCGTTCTCGGTCACCTGCTGGATGTACTCCTCGAACTCGGGTTCGAGGGCCTCGCCGAACCCGACGGCCTTGCCCGCGATGTTGTGCATCGCCGGGCCGCCCTGCACGCCGGGGAAGACCGCGCTGTTCACGTCGTCGGCGATGTCGTCGTCGTTCGTCAGGATGACGCCACCCCGACCCGCACGGATGGTCTTGTGGGTCGACCCCGTCACGACGTCGGCCACGCCGACCGGCGACGGGTGCTCGCCCGCCGCGATCAGGCCCGTGATGTGCGCGACGTCGGCCAGGTGGTAGGCGTCCACGGCGTCTGCGGATTCCTGAATGCGTTCCCAGTCGACGACGCGGGGATACGCGGAGTAACCCGACACGATGATGTCCGGTTCGAACTCCAGGGCGTGTTCGTGCAGCGCCTCGTAGTCGACGTATCCGGTGTCGGCGTCGACCTCGTAGTGCTCGACCTCGTAGTTCTTGCCGGCGAAGTTCGCGGGATGGCCGTGCGAGAGGTGCCCGCCGTGGGTCAGGTCCAGCGAGAGGATCCTGTCGCCGGGTTCGAGCAGCGCCATGTAGACCGCCATGTTCGCCTGCGATCCGCTGTGGGGCTGGACGTTGGCGTGGTCGGCGTCCCACAGTTCCTTCGCCCGCTCGATCGCCAGTTCCTCGACGCGGTCGGCGAACTCACAGCCGCCGTAGTAGCGCTTGCCCGGGTAGCCCTCGGCGTACTTGTTGGTCAGGACGCTCCCCTGGGCCTCCATGAC
>Ga0102925_1000851_pt1 | contig 16630 bp, 17 predicted proteins | sample SalPonR1_A_D1_MG_FD_78216 | JGI IMG/M metagenome (GOLD analysis project Ga0102925, IMG submission 78216) | Salt pond soil microbial communities from South San Francisco under conditions of wetland restoration - Salt Pond MetaG R1_A_D1_MG | ecosystem: Environmental > Aquatic > Marine > Intertidal...
CTATAGCAATACCTATTGAAATTTCTTCAGAATAAGGGCCAATAAAATCCGATAACTTGCTATTTATAACCCTTGTAACAATTAGATCCATTGTTTCATTGCCATCCACCTTAATATTAAAGGTCTCCCCTATTTCCTGTCTTTTTAAAGATAATACGTTTTCATCAAAACTTGATACATTTTCTTTTAATATTTGAACAAAGTTTGAATCTTCTGCTAATTCTTTTAAGTCAATCTGGCTTAAGTTTTTAGCTTCTAAGCTTGATTTTAAAATTTGCTTTTGTTTTAAAGGTAAATTAGACAATATTTGAGAATAATCTAAATCCTGACTTAAAACAATCATTTCATCAATTGTCATTCCAGGAGTATAAAAAGGGATAATTGGCTTAAAAACTATTTTTAAGGGTTGCATTATAGTACTAAAAAAAACTTTGGGAATTTCAATCTTTTTTTGTCCAATTTTAAGCAAGGGATTAAAATAATAAACCAAAGCTATAACTAAGGATAAGCCTATTATTAAAAAGGGTAAGCCTCTTTTCCATATTCTTACATAAGAAAGGTGAATTCTTTCTTTTTTTTCGTGCTGAATAAACTCATAACCTAAAACAAAAAACCCAAAAAATAAAAGTATAGCAATAATATAAAGCTTTAATTCATGACCTTGGCCTTGAAAAAAAGCAAAAAAAGAAAAAGAACTAATTAAATAAGTAGTATAAAAAACATTTAAAGACTTAATCAAAAGCATAAAGATAACAGAAGCGCAAAGCAAGGCAAAAGCGAAAATAGTCACAAAAACTAACCTTACTAAACTAGGCCCCATTAAAAATAAATAAAGGCGCCACCAAAATAAAAAGGAGACCCCAATAACCAAAAGGCATAAAATAAAACGTTTGTTTCTTTCTTTTATCATATTTTTATTATAGCATAAATTTTAAAACAAAAAAAACTATTTTAATATTAATAAAAAACCCGAGCCAACTAAGGCTCGGGCTAACTTATATCTTTTAAGTTAAGTATTTATTTTTTATCCTCATTATCTCCTTCTTCATATTCACCTTCTATAGTATCCTCATCATCATCTTTGTCTTTATCTTTTTCTTTTTCTTCCTTGTTCTTAGAACCGGAATCTTGCTGATCTTTATTTGAATCTTTCCCTTCTTGACCATACATAGAAGAACCAATCTTTTGAACCGCCTCACTTAATTCTTGTATAGCTTTTTTTAATATCTCAATATCATTTTTGTCTTTAGCTTCTTTTAGGTTTTTAACCTTTTCCTCAATTTCTTTTTTATCTTTTTCCTCAATTTTATCCTTAGCATCTTTCATTGCTTTTTCTGAGGTATATATAAGATTATCAGCCTCGTTTCTAGTTTTAATTAACTCTTCTTTTTTCTTATCTTTTTCAGCAAATTGTTCTGCTTCATTTTTCATTTTTTCTATTTCATCGTCAGAAAGAGAGGTAGAACCCTTAATTGTTATATCTTGGGTTTTGCCTGTACCCTTATCTTTGGCAGTAACCTTTAAAATACCATTAGCATCAATTTCAAATTTAACCTCAATTTGAGGCACTCCACGAGGGGCTGGAGGGATACCGTCTAGAATAAAACGCCCTAAACTACGATTATCTGAAGCCATTTTTCTTTCTCCTTGAACTACATTAATTTCTACTGAACCTTGGTTATCAGAGGCAGTAGAAAATACCTTACTTTCAGAAGTAGGTATGGTAGTATTTTTTTCTATTAAAGGAGTAGTAATACCGCCTAAGGTTTCAATCCCTAAGGTTAAAGGGGTTACATCCAAAAGCAAGACATCTTGCACATCTTCATCACCAGATAAAATAGCAGCCTGAATCGCAGCTCCCATGGCCACACACTCCATTGGATCAATACCCCGTTCAATCTTTTCGCCAATATTTTCTTTAATAAACTTTTTAACTAAAGGCATTCTAGTGGGCCCCCCTACTAAAATAATTCTATCAATATCTTTTTTATCCATTTTAGCATCTGAAAGAGCAGTTTTTATAGAATCCTTAGATTTTTCTACAATAGGTCTAGCTAATTCTTCCATCTTAGTTCTAGTAATTTTCATATTAAGATGCTTGGGTCCTTTATCATTAGCTGTAATAAAGGGTAAATTAATATCTGTTTCTTTAACTGATGAAAGTTCTATTTTAGCTTTTTCAGCAGCAGTTCTTAAACGCTGCATTGCCATTTTATCAGAACTAACATCAATACCTTCTTTGTCCTTAAATTCTTTTAAAATATATTTGACCAAGGCATCATCCATATCTTTACCACCCAGCTTTGTGTCACCAGAGGTTGTAACAACCTCAAACTGGCTTTCTTTTTTACCCTTTTCCATTTCTACTCTAGCAATATTCATTACTGTAACATCTAGGGTTCCAGCTCCCATATCAAAAACCATTATATTTTGTTCTTCGTCTTTAACCTTATCTAAACCATAAGCAAAAGAAGCAGCCGTTGGCTCATTTACAAGACGTAAAACCTCAAGACCGGCAATTTTACCAGCATCTTTAGTAGCCTGTCTTTGAGAGTCATCAAAATAAGCAGGGACAGTGATAACAGCGCTGTTTACTTCTTCTCCTAAATAATCTTCCGCGTCTTTTTTAATTTTTTGAAGTATAAAGGCGGAAATTTGTTGAGGAGTATATTCTTTATCATCAATTTTATACTTATAATCAGTTCCCATTTTTCTTTTTGCAGCAAAAATGGTTTTTTCTGGATTAGCCCTTGATTGTCTTCGGGCTGGTTCTCCAACTAAAAGCTCACCATCTTTATCAAAGGCAACATAAGAGGGAAAAGCCTTACCACCAACAATAGTAGTTCCTTCTTGCGAGGGAATCATTTTAGGCTTACCACCCTCCATGTAAGAGGCAGCTGAGTTAGATGTTCCTAGATCAATACCAATTGTTTTAGACATAATATTTTTTTGATTAAATTAATTAACTGATGGTTAGCCCTGATAATATTTTTATCAGAGCTAATTAATCAATTAACTAACTATTTAACATCAATTTTAACTTTTTTTTCTTTTTTAGCTTCTGATTTAATAGGGGCTTTAATTTTTAATCTACCGTCTTTATATTCAGCCTTTATCTTTTTTTCATCTACTTTTGTTGGTAAATGTACATTTCTATAAAAGCTCCCGGTTCGGATTTCTTTTCTATAATAGTTTTTATCATCAACCTCAGATTTTCTTTCAGTCTTTCCCTTAATTGTTAAAACATTCTCTTCAATACTTACCTCAACATTTTTAGGATCAATTCCGCTTAAAGGAGACTCTACTATAACATTTCCTTTATCTTCGTAAACATCAACAACCGGAGTAAACTTGCCTGTCCTTGACTCAGGCCAATTATCAAAGAAATTTTCCATTTCCTCCCAAGGATCTAAAAGCCAATTATTGCGAAATGGTACTAAACTCATAATTTTAATGATTAAATGAATTTATAATTATATTGACCTTTAATAATCTTAAATTATTTAAATTTATTCTAATATTACCTTGGCCGGTCTTATAACCTTACCATGCATAACATAACCAGCCTGAACCTCCTTTTTAATTTTACTACCTTGAGCCTGACTATTTTTGTCTCCTTCTATTGCTTCATGAAAATTAGGATCAAAGTTTTTCCCAACCGTTTTAATTCTTTCCACCCCCTGTCCTTTTAAAAATTGCACAAGTTGATTATGAATTTGAATCATTCCCTTTACCCAATCATTATCTTTTATGTCATCAGGAATTTGTTTTAAAGAATGATTAAAGCTATCAAGTATATACAAAAGTTCTTTTATGAGTTGCAAATTACTAAATTTCATCCATTTTTCTTTTTCCTTTCTTATTTCTTTTTCTCTATTTTGGTAATCAGCCCGAGCTCTTTTCCAGCCATTTAAATACTTTTCAGTTAATTCTTCTAATTCGTCTATTTTATTTTTTAATTCATCATCTCTTTTTTTAATATCTTTTTGATCCTTTTTATTATCGGTCATATTTATGTTAAATATTAATTATTTAAAAGCTCTTTAGAGTAATTAAGCAAAGCTAAGTTTTTAGCATAATCCATTCTCGTTGGACCAATTAGGCCCATAATTTTTTTATGAGATTGATTAGGAAAATCAAAGCTAGTAAAAATAGACCCGCAAAACTCACTAAAAGGGTTATCATCCCCTACCAAGACCCTGGTTTCATCCTTAATATAATGTGACAAATCACCCATAATAGAGTCTAAGCTGTCAGCTGCTCGAGAAATTATGGCAACAGAATTATGTTGCTCAAACTCGGGTTGCTCAAAAAGGTAGGAAAAGCCTGTATAATAAAAACTATTTTTATTAAAAATCAATATTCCCAGCTCTTTAGAAAATTCTACTATCTGTTTTAATACCTCTTTAAGCTGTTCTTCGCCTTGATGCTTTTTAACTATTTTTTTAAAGCGTTTTTTTTCTTCTTTTTTTAAATCATTAACTTCTAATAAATTATCAATATAATACTTAAAAGCTTTTAGGGTTGGCACCCTACCAGCAGATATATGAGGCTTAGATAAATATCTTTCTTTAACCAAATTCGCCATTTCATTACGAATTGTGGCACTACTTATATTTAAACTACACCTTTCTTTTAAAAACCTAGACCCCACAGGCTCGGCTGTGTTAATGTAATTTTTTATAATTAATTTTAATATTTTTTGTTGTCTTTTGGTCATAATTTTATTATAAAAAGAAACTTAGCACTCGTCAAGGGTGAGTGCTAAGTTAATTGTGGAAAACTTTAAACTCTTAATTGTCTTTAAAGCCCATCTTGGCTTTTGGCCCCTTATCTGACTCAATTTCACCAAATTTTTCTTCATACATTTTAATATTTTTCTTTAAAACATTGGCAATTCTTTTAGCATGAGAGGGGTTGGTAATAATTCTACTAAGCAATTCTCCTTTAGGAGGTGAAGCTAGGAAAAAATCCATAATAAACTCATTCTTGTTTACCCTTAACTGCATCATGTTTGAATAATGACCAGATAATTTTTCGTCATTAGCAGAAAATTTTAATTGTTTTTTAGAATCCTTATTAGCCATAAAAATATTTTTTTATTTTTTATTATTTAAAAATTGTTTTATTTTCTCAGCCTTATTAAAACGACTAAGTTTTTGGTAAGCTGCTAGTTCTACTTTTAAGGGATAACAAAAAATCATTGTTTTGTCTAACTTTTTTTTAATAAGCTTATCTTCTTTTTTGCTTAAATAATTGTTTCGCAAGTCCCCTTCTTTAATAATTTCTACCTCTATATTATTAATTTTAAACTTAAAGGTTTCATAGCTTAATTTAATGCCTTCATTCATTGTTTTGTTTTTAGCAGGATAAACTAAATTATCTTTAAATATTATTTCTGCTTTCTTAAAATCAGATCCTAAAACAATAATATCTATATCATTAACCCAAGAAATATCAATCCCTTGAAAAGCTAAATTACAACTACCTGTTAAACCCCAGCCAATGTTTTGATTATTTAGCTTTTCAGCTATCCAGATAAGACTATCTTGAAACTTATCTAAAATCATATAATTTTTATTTATTTTGATCTTTTATAAAAGCCTGTATTGATCTATCATAGGAGGCTTCTGCCTGTTTTGAAAAATAACATGCTGGTAACTCCCCTCTTTTTCTATGATAAGCTATGCACTCACAACAAATACCCTTTCTTGGGCAATCAGGATAACTGCAAGGACAAGACTTAAGATTATCTTGTTTTTGACATTCCATATAAAATATATAACTTATTTCTTAAAAAAAGATTTAAACTTTGCTTTTATTTTTTGCCAAAAACTTAATTCTTTAGCTACAACAAAAATATAAAAAATTTCTAATAACCCAAAAGTATTAATAACAAACATAACTATAAACCAAACCTTTTCTCCCCTTTTAGCTGCCTTCCACAAAGCTATTCCAGTCCATGGTAAAACCCAAAGTAATATTAACAAACCCAGTAATTGATTTTGACTTAAAAAATTCATATTTTTTTAATTAATTATTTGATTATATTTAGAACTATTTATTATTAAATATTTTCAAAAATAATATCTACTATTTCCAAGCTAGCCTTAGGATGATTCATTTTCTTTAAGTTTAAAGAAAGCTTATCTCTTTTTCCTTTCTGCTTTAAAAGTTCTTTAATTTCTTTAACTAAAATAGAATTATTAAGATTATCATCTTTAATGCAAATAGCTGCCTTATTTTTACAAAAAATATTAGCATTTTTTTCTTGAGGCGAATTTGGTAAAGGAATAAAAATGGTTGGTTTACCTAAAACAGAAAGTTCGCTTATTGCCCCTACCCCAGCTCTAGATATAACTATATCAGCCATTTTATAAATATCTTTTAAGTCTGATAAAAATTCATAAGCTCTGTAATGATAATCATTTTTTTTAATTAATTTTCCCTTACCAGTTAAATGAATAACCTGACAAACTTTGTTTAATTTAGGCAATGCTTTTAAAACTACCTTGTTAATATGAGAAGAACCTGTTCCTCCCCCCATAATTAAAATAGTTTTTAAATCTTTTTTTAAGTTAAACCTTTTTATAGCTTGCTCCTTACTACCATTTAAAATCTCTTTCCTTACTGGAGTACCTGTTACAATGCCTTTGGGAAAGTGTTTTTTTAAATCTTTAAAACTTAGAGTAATTTTTGTGGCAAAAAATGATAAAATCTTATTAGCCAAACCTGGCTTAGCATCTAATTGATGTAAAAACACTGGAATCTTAAAAAACCAACCAGCTATACAAACCGGCACTGCTACAAATCCTCCTGCTTCTAAAATTGCATCCGGCTTAAATTTTTTAATTAAAAATAAGGACTGAAAAAATCCGATTATAATTTTAAAAGGATCAAGTAAATTTTTAAAACTTAAATATCTCCTAAGTTTACCAGAAAAAATAGATTTATATTTAATTTCTTTTGCTTTAGCTAGCCTTTTTTCAGGCATACCCTTTCTTGTCCCAATAAATAAAAACTCAGTCTTAGGTTTTCTTTTTTTTATTTCATCAAACAAGGCAAGCAAGGGAGTGGTTGATCCAGCTGTCCCTCCGCCAGTTATAATAATTCTTTTTTGTTTCATACCCTTTTATTATAAACGATTTCTCCAATAAATAAAAGAGCCGCCTTTTTTAGACGGCTCACCATATTACATAATTTTTTAAAATAATGTTAATTGGGGATCTTTCCTCCTTTCTGGTTCTTTTTTAAAGATACCATTAATTTGTTTAACTATTTGCTTAAAAGTGCCACTAGGGACAATTAATCTTTCACTATCACAAAGCCTGGCACTACCATGAATTAACCGACTCACTATTTTGGGACTTCCATTTATAAGACGGAAGGTTAATTCAAGTTCATCATGGACTAAAACTATTACCTCAAATACTACTTCTTTTTTTCTAAGTACCTGCTTAATTTTAAAGTCCATTAATATCTTCCTCCTTGTCAATTTTATTTTTCTATGTTAATAATATGATAACATAAATTAATAACAGAGTCAATAATAAATTTTTTATGAAGTTAGTTATTGTAGAATCACCAACTAAATCTAAAACTATTGGTCGCTTTATCGGAGGTAAATATCAAGTTGTCTCTTGTAATGGCCATATTAGAGATTTACCAAAATCTAAACTTGGCATTGAGGTTGAAAAAAACTTTGAACCTCAATACGTTATCCCAACCAAAAAAAGAAAAAAAGTTAATGAAATTAAAAAACTTGCCAAAAAATCAGATACTGTAATTTTTGCAAGCGATGAAGATAGAGAAGGAGAAGCTATAGCTTGGCATTTAAAAAAAATTATAACAGACCAAAATAAAGATCAAAAAACCAAAAGAATTACCTTTCATGAAATCACAGAAGAAGCTATTAAAAAATCCTTAAAAAACCCTAGAGAAATAGACCAAAACTTAGTAGCAGCCCAAAAGGCAAGAAGAATATTAGATAGACTAGTTGGCTATAAGCTCTCCCCTTTACTTTGGAAAAAGGTAGTTAAGGGACTTTCAGCTGGTCGGGTTCAATCACCAGCTCTACGCTTAATAGTGGAAAGAGAAAAACAAAGAAAAGCATTTAAACCAAAGGAATATTGGACAATTGAAACTGAGCTTCAAACTCAAGACCTTAAAGAAAAAATCATAGCTGAATTAGATAAAAAAGACAATAAAAAAATAAATAAATTAGATATTTCCAATAAAAAACAAGTAAATGAAATTTTAAAAACCCTTGAAAAATCTGACTATAAGGTTATAAAAGTAACTAAAAAAGAAAAAAATAAAAGCCCAAAACCGCCCTTTACTACAAGTACCTTACAACAACAGGCAAGTAATACCTTAAATTTTTCTTCTAAAAAAACAATGTATTTAGCTCAAAAACTTTACGAAGGTATTAAACTTGGCAAAGAAACCGTTGGTCTTATTACCTATCCCAGAACTGATTCATTTAACCTAGCTAGTAAATTTATTTCAGGAGCCCAAAACTATATTGAAAAAAACTTTGGAAAAGAGTATAGTAATAAAAGATTATATAAAACAAAGTCTAAAAATGCCCAAGAAGCTCACGAAGCTATAAGACCTACCTTTGTTGAAAAAAATCCAGTAAAAATAAAAGACTTCCTAACCAAAGATCAATTTAAACTTTATAAGCTTATTTGGAATAGAGCCCTAAGCTCTCAAATGAGCAAATATAAATATCTTTCAATAAGGGCTGATATTAAAGCAAGGGAATTTATTTTAAAAACAAGCGGACTTTCTACTCAATTTGACGGCTGGATGAAATTATATCCTAAAAAACAAAAAGAAAAACATATTCCTAGCCTAAAAAAAGATCAAACTTTAAACCTTTTAAAAATTAACCCTGAGCAACACTTTACAACTCCCCCAGCTAGATTTACCGAAGCAAAGCTAATTAAAGAACTTGAAAAACACGGGATTGGCAGACCTTCAACCTATGCCCCTATTATTTCCACCATTCAAAGAAGAAATTATGTTAAAAAAGAGCAATATAGATTCTACCCTACTAAAATAGGAAATACAGTAATTAAATTATTAAAAAATCATTTTCCAAACATAGTTGACTATGAATTCACGGCTAAAATGGAAAATAATTTAGATGAAATTGCTAGCAAGGGAAAAGATTATAAAAAAATGATAAAAGACTTTTATCTACCATTTAATAAACGTTTAAAAAATAAAATGAATCAAATAGAAAAACAATTTAAAGACGAAAAAACTGATAAAAAATGTCCTAAGTGCGGTGAACCTATGGTTATAAAAACAGGAATATATGGTAAGTTTTTAGCCTGTTCTGGATTTCCAAAATGTAAATATACAGAAACCCTTGAAGAAAATAAACCTAAAGAAATTAATGTAAAATGTCCCGAATGTCAGTCTAATATGGTTGAAAAAAGAACCAGAAAAGGTAAAATATTTTATGGTTGCTCTAATTGGCCTAAATGTAACTTTGCCCTTTGGCAAAAACCAACTGGAGAAAAATGTCCTAAATGCGGGAGCCTTTTAGTGGAAAATAAATCAGGCAAAATATATTGTTCAAACAAAGAATGTAAAAAAACAAAATAAAATAATCATTTAAATATTAAAAAATTGGGTAAATAATTATACCCAATTTTTTTATACAAAAAATAAATTTTTAAAAAAATTAATATTGTTTATAATGATTAGCAATATTTACACATTGATCTGATATCCTTTCTAAATTAACTAAAATATCATTAAAGATAGGTCCATCTGAAACTGGCACCTTTCTTTCATAAAAACGCTTAGCATGATTTTTTTTAGCTATTTCTGTTAAGTAATCTACTTGCTCTTCCCTTTTAATAATTTCTTTAACTATGTCTTTATCTTGATTTTTTATCAATGGCTTTAAATCATCTACGCTTTTCTTTAAAAGATAAATTATATTATTAAATTCTTCTTTAGCCTGATTAGAAAATTTTACCCTGCCCTCATCTTTGTATTTTGCTAAGCTGGTAACATTGTCAGCATGATCAGACATTCTTTCAATGCTATCTATAATTTCAGAATAACTAATAATTTTTTTGGCTTGTTCTTGGGTTAATTTCTCCCTTTCAATATTACTTAAATATTTCATTGTTTCTAATTGAAGACTATCAATTACAATTTCTATATAAGAAACATCTCTTACAACTCTGGAGTCAAAGCTATGAGTTAGGTTATAAGACTTATCTAGCATTTGCTTAGTTAAATCTATCCCCCTACAAAGCTCCTTCCTAACCCCACTTAAAGCCTTTGTGGGATTTTTTAAAAAACTTTTATTTAAATATTCGGTCCATAAAGGAACTAGATTACTTTCACCAGGAATAATTTTTTTTATTAAATTTGAAAAAGGCTTAAGCCAAAAAATAAACAAAGCTACCAAAAATATATTAAAAAAAAGATGTCCCAAAGCTATTTTAGAACCAATGGTCTGAGTAAATAAACTTAAAAAATTCGCAAAATAGTCTATAAAGGGTAATACTAAAATAGCTGGTATTAATTTAAAAATCATGTGAGAATAAGCTGTGCGTCTAGCATCTATGCTTGAACCAATGCTTGCCAAAATTGCAGTAATAGTCGTTCCTATATTAGCCCCTAAAAATATTGGAATAGCCGCCTCAATACCAATAAGGCCTTGTTGGCCCAGTAATACTAAAATACCAGTAGTTGCAGCACTTGATTGAATAACGGCTGTAAAAATTAAACCAACCAATAATCCTAAAACAGGCTTTTCTATGTTAGCTAAAAAATTAATAAACCAAACGCTTTCTTGAAAATGAGCCATAGCATCCCCCATTAGGCTAAGGCCAAAAAATAAAAGCCCAAAATAAAAAATTGCCTCTCCCACCACTTTTTTCTTATTTTTTTCTCCTCGACTAATAATCCAAATTAAAATTCCAATAATAATAAAAACAGGCGCTATTTCAGTTACTTTTAAGGCCACTAGCTGGGCTGTTATAGTAGAACCTATTGTTGCTCCTAAAACCACGGCTAAGGAGCTAAAAAAGCTGATAAGGCCAGCGCTAACTAAACCTACGGCTAAAACAGTGCTAGCAGAACTACTTTGAAAAAGAGCTGTAATAATTACACCTAAACCTAGGCCTTGGCTTGGTCTTTTAACTAATTTTTTAATTAAATTTCTTATTTTTAAATTAAAAATAAGCTGCATCTTCTTACTAAGACGCAACATACCAAAAATTAAAATAGCTAAACCAGTACAAAATAAAATAATTTGACTCAAAATCATAAATAAAAAACTTAGCTTTAGGAGCAGACCCTTTAAAGTCTGCTCCTGTTTTTTTACTTAGTTAGCTTCTCAAGCTTTTCCTTGCTTACGGTTACAATATTAAAATCATGACCAGGGTGTGCTAAATAGGTTTTCCTTTTACATACAGGACAAATCCCACTCCACATACCTATTATGTGATTATCTGGAATATTGGGATTAAGCTTTTGGGCACAATCTAAACATATAGCGCTATAAGGAAAAAAAATCTTTTCCATGATTACCTCCTTTTATATTTTAAACCTAAAAATATTATAAGTTTTTAAAACATATTTGTCAACAAAGAGCTTGCAAATTTTAAAATATTTATTAAAATAAAGACAAGCCGGAGTGGCGAAATTGGCAAACGCGTGTGACTCAAAATCACATGGGATTTATCCCTTGTGGGTTCAAGTCCCACCTCCGGCACTTTTAATAAAAAATAGGCTATTTTTTAAATTTTAAAAGATATATTAAAATAAAGAATAATAATAAAGAAGAAATTATAAAATATATCTTATAAGAACTTAAAACGCTCCAAAGATAATAATTTTTGTTGTTTAATTCTAAAAAACTTTTATTTTTAAATCCATTCTCTTGAATGGGTTTTTTATATTTCTTTGTAATCTCCATATCTTTTTTAAACCTTGGCAAAAGCTGTAATCTTTCATTATATTGACTTAATACACCCTGCACTAAAATTTCATCTCCAGCTGAAAACAAATCCTTATTAATATCAACATAATTTTTTAAATAAACTATTAACTCTTTTTTATCATCACTTATAAAAACTTTAGAACCAGTAATTTCTATTATCTGACCCTTGGTTTTTATAAAATAACCTATTAAAGCTTCATTGATTTCATTTAAATTAAAAAATAAAGGTGACAAATCACCTTTACCTAATACCTTAATATCATTTTTAGAATTAATCTTTATCCTTTTTTCATTATGAGCTACAGAAATTTCCCCTTTTACCCTAACCTTATCCCCCACACTTAAATCAGGGAAATCTTTAAAATAAGAATATATTTGAGCCCCGTTTATATAAAAATATCTTTTACCTAAAATGCCTGGTGGCACTAAAACCAAGGAAGTTACCTCAACTTCCCTAGCCACTTTTAAGTCTTGGATGTTTGTAAGGGCCCTAGCTTGAGCCAAACTAAAACAAAGAACTAAAAATAAAAAAAATATTAAAACTATTTTTTTTGCCATACCTTAAAAGGTTTGATAAGTTTTTTAATTTTTTTAAAAATAATATTATAAAAAATATAAGCTTCTTTAATATTAAAAATCAACCCCAAAGCTAAATAAAAGGCAAGACTAAGTGATCCAGCTAAAGCACCTTGCAAAAATACCCCTAAAAATGTTTGCATGTTAACAAAATTAGCAACTGTCATTTTAACAACCTGTAAAAACATAATCATAACTCCAGTTATAATACCAGAAACCACTAAGGTGTAAATTATTTCTTTGTGATAAAGCTTGGCAATTTTTTTGTTAAAGTAAATATATAAAAGCAAAATATTTACAATAGAAGCAATGGCAAAAGCCAAGGCCAAGCCCCCTACCCCCATTGTTAAGCCAAGTATTATACAGGCTACAATATTTAAAACAAAGCTAATAACAGCGATAATAACAGGCGTTTTTGTATTCTGGCAAGCATAAAAACCTCTAGCAAAAATAGGAATTAAACTACGAGCTATTATAGAAAAAGAAAACCAGCCAAGCATTGTAGCAGTTAAAACAGTATCTTCCCAAGTAAAAAGACCTGCCCCTAAAATAATTCTTACAATTTGGGCTCTTAAAGCTATAAAAATAACACTAACCGGCACAGTAATAAAAATTATTACCCGGACTGTTTTAGAAAAATAATGAGAAAATCTTTTTATATCCCCTAAACTAAAACTACGACTAAGCATTGGAAAAATGGCTACTGCCAAAGAAATACCAAACAAACTAATAGGAATATGCACTAAATTAAAAGCTAAATTATAAACAGCCACCGCCCCTATTGTTAAAATAGAAGCCATAAAAGTCACTACAATGAAATTCATTTGATTGGCTGCCAAACCTATACAGCGTGGAACCATTAAAGAAATAATTCTTTTAATTGATTTGGTAAATTTAAAAATAGGTTTCCATTTAAAACCTGTTTTTAAAAATATTGGCAATTGAATTAAAAAATGAAGCACCGCCCCCAAAACCACTCCCCAGGCTAAACCTAGTATTCCTAAAGGTGTTTTTGTTAAAAATAAAACCCCTATTACAATTCCAATATTATATAAAATAGGGGCTAAACTATAAACTAAAAATCTTTGAAAGGATTTTAAAACACTCCCAACCACATTACTTAAGGTAAAAAATATTGTCCCGATCATCATTATTCTAGTAAACTTAATAGTTAATTCCTTAGCAGATAAAGAAAAACCAGGTACAATATAGGGTATTATAAAAGGAGCTACAATGAAAAATAAAACCGATAAAAAGAAAACTATAGCTAATAATAAATTTAAAATTCTATTAGTAAGCAACCAAGCCTTTTCTTTGTTTTTAGAATATATATTTAAAAAAACCGGAATAAAAGCAGAAGAAAAGGCGCCTAAAATTAAAGTTTGAAAAACAAAATCAGGCAGCCTAAAGGCAGCATAATAACTATCTAAAATCTCACCTGCTCCAAATGTGCTAGAAAGCAATCTATCCCTAAAAAGGCCAATTACTCGACTAAGTATAGAAAAAAGAGCAATAATCATTGCTCCGCCACTTATAGTATTGGCTTGATTCAAGGTTCGATTCAAAATTTTTTTAAACATGTTTTTCTACAAATTCTTTTATTTGTTTTTTAAAAGACTCTTTACTAAAACCCAGGGCATGTTTTCTTATTTTTTCAGGATCAAATTTCATATTTTCAAATTCTTTTACTTTTTTAACTAAACATTGACAGGTTTGTTCTTTAAAGAAAAGACCTGTTTTACCTTCTACTACAGTATCTAAGGCACCCCCTTTTTTATAAGCTATTACTGGTCGCCCAGAAGCCATTGATTCAACTGCTGTAATACCAAAGTCTTCTTTTTGGGGATGGATAAAGGCCCTAGCCTTTGACAAAAGCTCAGCTTTTTTCTCTTCTGAAACAAAACCTAAAAATTCAATATTAGGCCCAGCAATCTTTTTTAAGTTCTTGTCATTACCAGTGCCTACTACTTTTAAAGGTATTTTTAATTTATTAAAAGCCTTAATAGCAAGATCAACTCTTTTATAAGGCCTAAATCTTGAAATTATTAAAAAATAATCACCAATTTCCTTTGAAATTTTTAAATTTTTTGCTTCTACTGGGGGATAAATAACCTTTTCCGGTTCTCTAAAATAATAATTCTTGATTCTTTTTGAAACAAAATTAGAATTAGAAATTAAATAATCAGGTCTTTGAGCAGCAGATACGTCCCATTGTCTAAGCAGGGTTAAAATTGGAGGCAAGAGTTTTTTAACCAAATTCTCAGCTCCGCTTAAACTTTCAAGGTAAGTATAAGTATCAGACCATAAATAGCGAGTCGGAGAATGAATATAAGAAATATGCGTTGTGCTAGGCCTAGTAATAACCCCCTTACTATAAGCCGAAGAATCAGAAATAACTAAATCATAGTGAGATAAATTAAACCGCTCAACAGCACTAGGCATGAGCGGTAAATACCAACGATATTTCTTTTTAGCAAAAGGAAGATTTTGAATTGGAGAAACGCGTATATCTTTATTAGAAAAAGCCTTTCTCATTTCTTTTTTATCGTAAAAAAGTGTATATATAGGAGCTTTAGGCCAAATTTCAGAAAAGGCAGAAAGAACTTTTTCAGCTCCCCCATATTGAGTTAAAAAATCATGTACTAAGGCTACGCGCATAAATTATTAAAATAATTTTAAAGTAAAACTTTATTTATCTCTTTTCAATAAAAGAAAGGGGCTAGCTATAGCAATAGAAGAATAGGTTCCTACGCCTATACCAATCATCATTGCTAAAATAAAGCTTTGAATAGAAGCACCGCCAAAAAGATAAATTACGAGCAATACAAAAAGTGTTGTTAAAGAAGTATTTAAGGACCTAATTATAGTTTCATTTAAAGAATGATTAATAGCTGAAGCTAAATTTTTAAATTTCCCTAAAACAATGTTTTCTCTAATGCGATCATATATTACAATTGTATCATTTACGGAATAACCTAAAACCGTTAAAAGAGCGGTTACAAAAGCAACATTTACCTCTACTCCAGCAAAGTGTCCAAAAACAGCAAAAAACCCTAGCAAAATAATTACATCATGAAAAAGGGCTGCTAAGGCTCCTAAACCATATCGCCAGGATTCTCTTTTGCCAGCAAATCTAGCCACTTTTCTAAAAGCCCAGGCTACATATAAAATAATAGCTAAAAGGGCTAAAATTAAAGAAATTTTAGCTTTTTGAGTTAATTGCTTTCCAATTACAGGGCCAATAGAAGTATAGGTTTCTTCTTCAAATTCTCCTAAATTATTTAAATTATTAACTATTTCTTGATGAGTAGCTTCTTTTACCTCAGCTCCGGTCTCGCTTTTAAATTGCATTATAAAAGTATCTTCTCCGCTTTTTTGAACTGTAATATCACTTAATTTTAAACCAGATAATTGACTTTCAAGTTCCTCAATGCTGGGAATTTTTTTAGAAAAACTAACCTGCATCATGGTTCCTCCTGTAAAATCAATCCCCAAGTTCAAGCCAAATAAAGCTAGAGCTATAATAGAAACCATTATTAAGGCACCTGAAATAGTAAAAAATATTTTTCTTTTCTCTACAAAATTAAACATATGTTTTTATTCTTTTATCCTTAATCTTAAAAAAGTTTTAGTTATTACCATAGCACTAAACATACTTACAAGAACCCCAATACCAAGAGTCAAACCAAAACCCTTAATTAAACTAGCCCCAAATTGATACAAAATAAAACAAACTATTAAGGTGGTAATATTTCCATCCCTAATTGCGTTCCAAGCATGTCGAAAACCATCTCTTAAAGAAGTAGCATCTGACTTGCCTAATCTTTGTTCATCTTTTATTCTTTCAAAAATTAGTATATTAGCATCCACTGCCATACCTAGCGATACTATAAAACCAGCTACTCCAGCTAAGGTTAAAGTAACAGGGATTAACTTAAATAAAGCTAACACCAAAAGAGTATAAATTAAAAGGGCTAAAGAAGCTACAACTCCCTTACCCTTATATAAAAGTATCATAAAGGCAACAATGACTAAAAATGCCAAAAGTCCGGCAATAAAACTTTTTTGAACTGATTC
>Ga0102925_1000853_pt1 | contig 16620 bp, 16 predicted proteins | sample SalPonR1_A_D1_MG_FD_78216 | JGI IMG/M metagenome (GOLD analysis project Ga0102925, IMG submission 78216) | Salt pond soil microbial communities from South San Francisco under conditions of wetland restoration - Salt Pond MetaG R1_A_D1_MG | ecosystem: Environmental > Aquatic > Marine > Intertidal...
GCCGGCGACCGGGCACACCCGATCCTGGCGGACGCCGGGAGTCTCTGGCCCGAGGAGCAAGCGGTGCCGGAGGGGAGCGAGGATCGACTCACCGTCCTCCCGCACCGATCGTTCCCGTCCGGAACCGCCGACGAGGTGTCGTCGGCCTTCGCCGTGGACTACCCCGAGGTGGACTACCCCAACGCCGTCGTCGTCTCGACGGCCACGGCGGCCGACCACGGGGCGGACGTCTACGTCCTCTCGGATGCGGGGGGCGCGGTCGGTCACGGCCGAGCGCTCCGGGAGACGATCGTGTCGGTCCGGGAAGCGATTCCGGACGACGCCGCGCTGGCGTTCTCGGGCGTGGCCACGCCCGCCAACGTCGCCACCCTCGCATACGCGGGCGTCGACCTGTTCGACCCGCACCTCGCGGTCGTCCGCGGCACCCAGGGCCGGTACCTGACGACCGACGGCGAGACCCGGATCGAGGACCTCGACGAGTTGCCCTGCGCCTGTCCGGCCTGCCGAACGAGCGTCGACGAATTCGACCAGGAGGACAGCGTGGCCCACAACCTGAACGCCCTCGCCGCGGCGGTCGCGACGGTCCGGGAACGCATCCGGGCCGGTCGCCTCCGGGACTACCTGGAGGGGCAGGCCCGCCACGAGAACTGGTGCACCGCCGCGATGCGCGAGTTCGACGGGGAGTGGGCCTACCTGGAGGAGCGCACGCCCCTCTGGCGCACCGCCGACATGCAGGCTGCGACCGACGACGCCCTCCAGCGTCCGGAGATCCGGCGATACGCCGACCGGGTTACCTCGCGCTATCGGCCCCGGTTCGACGATCCCCTCGTACTCGTGCCCTGCTCGGCGCACAAGCCCTACAGCGAGTCCCAGAGCCACGCGCAGTTCCACGACGCCATCAACTATCGCGGCCACCTCGTCTCGATCACCTCGCCCATCGGCGTCGTCCCCCAGGAACTCGAACTCACCTACCCCGCCCAGCACTACGACGCCGTCGTGACCGGCCACTGGACCGAGACCGAAATCGAGTTCGTCGCCGAAGTCCTCTCCCGCTACCTCGACCGGACCGACTACTCGCGGATCGTCGCGCATCTCCCTGCGGACTACCGCCCGATCGTCGAACGCGCGACCGCCGACCGCGAAGTGCCGGTCGAGTACACCGTCGAGGACCACCCGACGACCGAGGAGTCGCTGTCGAACCTCTCCGAGGCCCTTCACGGCGAACTCAAGTACGGCAAGCGCGAGCGCCAGCACAACACGATCCGCGCCATCGCGGACTACCAGTTCGGCGAGGGTGCCGGCGACGTCCTCTTCGACGACCTGTCGATCCAGTCGCGCTACCCGAAACTCCGGGCCCACGACGCGGACGGCGAGCAACTCGCCGCGATGGTGCCGAGTTACGGCACGCTGTCGCTGACCCTGGCCGGCGCGAAGCGGTGGGCCGAGCGCGACGTCCCGACCAAACGCGTCGAAATCGACGCGTTCGTCCCCCATGGGAGCGTCCTCGCACCGGGCGTCGTCGACGCGGACGAGGACATCCGGGTGGGCGACGAGGTGGTCATCGAGGGTCCCGACGCCTTCGCGATCGGTCGGGCGCAAATGCACGGCCGGGCGATGGTCGAGGCGGCGCGAGGGATCGCCTCCAGCGTCCGGCACGTCGAGGAACGCTGAGACGGCCCTGGCTTCGCCCGAGATCGAACGATTATCGCATCACGACCAGCCAGGTCAGGAGCATCAGCCCGAGCGTCGCGATGCCGACCGTCCGCCACTCGAACGCGACTGCCGTCACGATCGAGAGCCCCCAGATGACGACGGTGGCGAACACTGCCGACAGTACCAGATTCATCAGGAACAACACTCGCGGATCGCCCTGTGAAGCCATCGTCTCGAACGCCGGCGTGGCGGCCCTTAGCTCTTGGCGTCGCGGGAGTTTCAAGGGTCCAACCGCCGAAGGACCGATCGAATGCGCGAAATCGAGGTCTCCCGGTTCGTCGCCGTCCAGCCGTTCGAGATCGAGGACGCGGTCGATCCGGAACGCGTCGTCGAATTCGAGGGGAGTTTCGACGTGCTCGACGTCGAAGCGACGGACGCGGAAACGGTCGTGACGGCCGGTGGCGGGGGCTTGCGGATGGTTCTTCGGTTCGAACCGAGCGAGGACGGCCTGTACTACGAACAGGCGGGCGAATCCGGCCCCTTCGACGAGATGTGGACGCACCTGGGCTGGGAACCCGAAAACGAGGGGACTCGCGTCTCCGCCAGGTCCGGTGTCAGTCTCGGACTGCCGGTTCCCACCCTCACGGATCGAGTGGCAGCCTGGAAACGCAAGGGCGAACTCGAGCGAGCGCTCGATGCCCTCGCCGACGCGGTCGAGTGAGCGGGCGAAACAGCTCCGACGGCGGCCGGGGAACCCTTAAGTTCGTGTGGGAATCAGTGGCGAACCGAGAACCATGGGTGGCAACTCGAAGGAAGCCTGCGGTCGGTGTGGGATGACGGGGGTCGTAGAGATGACCGACGACGGAACGGGCGGCCGGGATCCGTTCGAAGGGGGCCACATCGAGGTCTCGGCGGGCGAGTTGCGAACCGTTTTGTTCCCGGTCGTCTGGCTGTCCCGGGTGAAACGGCGGGTCGACGACCTCGCGATGCGGTTGACCTACGGTCGACTCGACTGATCCGAACGCCTCTCGGGGCGTGAACGGACGGAAGGCTGAAACCACTCCTCGGCGAACGGCGGATATGCATATCGATCGAATCGGTATCCACGACTCGGTATCGGCGGTGTTTCCGCCGGAAGCGCTCCGAGCGGAACTCGCCGACCGGATCGACGACCGCGACTCCGAACTCGCCCCGCCGGTCGTCGTCACCGACGACGATGGTCTGACGGCGTGTGACGCCGTCGTGACCTTCGAACGTCGGGACGCGTTCCTCGAGGAACTCGCCTGGGTGCACTCCATCCAGGCTGGCGTCGATCGGTTTTCAACCGACACCTTCGAGGCCGCCGGCGTCGTCCTGACGAACTCGACGGGCATCCACGACGACACCGTCGGGGAAACCGTAGCCGGTTACCTGCTCGCGTTCGCCCGGCGACTGCACCGGTTCCGTGACGCGCAGGGCGACCGCGACTGGCGTCGGCCCGCGTGGGACGAGCCGTTCACCCTGACCGGCGAGCGTGCCACGGTCGTCGGTCTCGGCACGCTCGGTGGTGGCATCGTCGAGCGCCTGAACGGCCTGGGAATGACGGTCACCGGCGTTCGCCGCTCCGGCGATCCGGGCGAAGGGGTCGAACGAGTGCACACCCCCGATCACCTCGAAGACGCAGTCGCTGACGCGCGGGCCGTCGCCCTCGCCGTTCCCCTGACGCCCGACACTCGAGGGATGATCGACGCCGACGCCCTGGCGGCGATGCGCGACGACGCTTACCTGGTGAACGTCTCTCGTGGCGCGGTGGTCGACCAGGATGCCCTCGTCTCCGCACTTCAGTCCGACGAACTCGCGGGCGCCGCCCTCGACGTCTTCGAAACCGAACCACTCCCGGCGGACTCGCCGCTGTGGGACATGCCCGAAGTCATCGTCTCGCCACACAGCGCGGCCCTCACGCGGGACTACCACTGCGACATCGCCGACCTGGTGGAAACGAACCTCGACCGCCTCGACCGGGACGAACCGTTCCACAATCGCGTCGCCTGATCTGGCGAGGGGGCGTCCGGTGCTCCGGGACTGCCGGGGGAGACCGCGATCGAGGCCGTGGCTGCCGTTCCGCTGGCAACGGATATTTACTGACTCGTCGCGTCCCGTCGGACATGGGGCATCCTACGGGACCGCCGAAACGGGCTGTGGGTTACACCGTGCTCGGGACCGCCTGGGGTCCGCAACCCGAAACGGCGTTCGCCGCCGCTGGTGAGGTGATCCAACCGTGAGTCGGGACGAACCGGTGGACGTCCCCGACAGGCCCGACTGGGACGACGAGTATCTCGACCGCATCGCCGACAGGTTGATGTACAACTTCGATCTGGAGAAGGACGTCTCGGCGGACGGGGAACCCTTCGACCTCGGCGGCGAGTTGCGCATCGAACGGGAAAAACACTTTCTCCACCCGTCGCTGAACTACGCGAACCACGAGTCCAACGAATACCTCTACGCCCGCCGTCAGGACTCCGTTTCGGTCGCCGACCTCGAACGACTCGCCGACCTGGGATCGGACCTCGCGGAAGATCGGTTTGAAGTACATGACGAGCACTTCAGCACGGACGTCACGTTCGTGCTGATCGTCCCCGAGGTGTCGAGCGACGTCGCCGACTTCGTTGAAGGGTTTTCGGGGCGGACCCTGGTACGGTGGGGGTTCCAGGGCCACTACGAGATCAACCTGGTCGTCGTCGCGCCGGCAACCGAGACCCTCGTCGCGAGCGAGAACGCCGACGTCGGCCGGGCGTTTCGAACCTGGGAACCCATCGAACCCGTCGAGAACCGCGGGCTCCTTCGACGGATCGCCCAGACACTGCGCGGGTGAAACGGAAGCTCTCCGTTTTTTGACCAGACACGCTGGACAGTCGACATACCTCGTCGGTCGGTGCACTTGCCAGCCGTCGTCGAAAAAATACTGAAAACGTGATCGGTCCGGTCAGTCCTCGACTTCGCCGCCGTCGGCAGCGGCCGCCGGGGTTTCACTGCGAACCGAACTGATGTTCTGGTAGGCCATCCAGAGCAGCGATACGCCGAGGTAGATCAACACCAGCGCGACGATGATCTGCACGCCCGTCGAGATCTGGGCACTGAGGCTCCCGGACCCGGCCCATTCGCCCTGTACGAACTTCAGGTACAGGTTCTGGTAGAAGGCCAGGTACAGCAACGCCGCAACGGTGATGAACGCCATCAGCACCGTCGGAACGCCGGAGCTGATGAGCTGTTTCGAACGGTCCCAGTTGGCGAGCCAGACGGTCGCCGTCAGCAGCGCCAGCGACGCGAGCAGCTGGTTCGCGCTGCCGAACAGCGGCCAGAGGTCTCCCCAGGTGCCACTGGCGACCAGCACGAACGCGAGCACGCTCTGGAAGCCCGCATTGACGTACTTGTTCGAGGCCGTCTCCTCGAAGGACGTCTCGGGCGTGCCGACGATCTCCTCGAACATGTACCGGCCAAGTCGGAGCGCGGTGTCGGTCGAGGTGAGCAGGAAGCTCACCATGACCAGCGCCATGAACGGCGCACCGTAGCTCTCCGGGATGCCGACCGTGCTCAGGATGATGCCGCCACCCGTCGCGAAGTTGGGCAGCGCCTGCCCGACGCCGCCACCCTCGACGGTAATGCCGGCAACGGCGAGCGTGATGAGCGCGGTGGTGGCGAGCAGGCCCTCCATGAGCATGCCGCCGTAGCCGATCAGTCGAGCGTCGGTTTCCTTGTTGAGCTGTTTCGCCGTCGTCCCCGACGAAACAAGCGAGTGGAACCCGGAAATGGTCCCACAGGCGATGGTCACGAACAGCAGCGGGAACAGCGGTTTGGCGAACGAACCGGCCATGAACCCGTTCCACGCGTGAATGCCGATCTCGAGCGTGCCCGGATCGGAGGCGATGAACGTGCCCACGATCACCGCGAGCAGCGTCCCGCCGACGCCCGTGTACAGCAGGAACGACGACAGGTAATCACGCGGCTGGAGCAGCGTCCAGACCGGTAGCACCGACGCGATGAACGAGTAAATCAGGATGACCGGCACCCACACCGAGATGTTCGCTGACCCGGCGATGGTCGGCAAGAACGCGGGCGCGGTCTCGCCCGTCGCCAGAGTGAGCGGATACTCCATCCCGATCGCGACGCTCACGAACACGAGGGCGACGAACACGACCGTCCCGGGAACGAACGGGAGGTCGAGCTGGTAGAGGTACAACCCGAACACCAGCGCGAGCGCGATGTACAGGATGCTCGCCGTCGCTGCACTCGGGTACGCGTTGAACACGATGGCCACCACGAGGGCGAACACCGCCACGACCAGGATGATGGTCAGGAACGCGAACCACAGCAGCATGTTCTTGCCCCGTTCGCCGACGTACTGGCCCATCACGTACCCGATGGACTTCCCCTCGTGTCGGAGACTGGTCGACAGCGAGAGGAAGTCGTGGACGGATCCCAGGATCGGGTTCCCGATCGCTACCCAGATCAGTGCCGGGACCCAGCCCCACCACACGCCCGCCGTGATCGGGCCGACGATAGGTGCACCGCCGGCGATACTTGAAAAGTGGTGCCCCAACAGCACTGGTTTTTTCGCCGGAACGTACTCCTGCCCGTCTTCGTACTTGTGTGCCGGTGTCTCGTTATCCTCGTCCAGACCCACGAACCGTGCGAGGTACCTCGAGTATGCGAGGTAGGCCCCGCTGAAGATGACGAGGACGAAAAGCACCAGCCAAATTGCCTGCATTGTGAACCCCGATCGCAATGTTTAAAGCCCACCCCCTTAGTCTATTCGGATCCCAAAGAACAGTAGTGTTGTATTGGCACATTACCGTCGCGCCCCGATCACGTCCGATTCGTCTCCTGATTCGTTCCTTCGAACGAAGCCACGACTCAACTATATCATCATCTTCGTTACTAAATTCGCAACGGCTTTCTGTCAAGTAACCACCCATTACACGATGCTCGCACCGAGGCTCGGTTGACCCTCAGACCGCCGTCTCGTGGTGGGCTTCGATTCCCAGTTCTGCGGCGACGTCCTCGAGGAGGTCCCCTTTGACCTCCTCGACGCGAGACTCGATCCGGCCGGTAATCGGCACGTCGAAGTCGGACTCGATCCGGTCGATACGGTTCCGTTCCGTCTCGACGCGATCTTCGAGGTATTTGGCTCCCATGCCGTCCCCGACCTCGTCCGGATCCGGCGTGACCTTGTTGAGAACGAGTCCGTCGACGTCGATCTCGTAGCCATCGAGTTCCTCGATCGTCCGTTCGGTTTCTCGGATGGACAACTCGTCCGGGTTGAGAACGAGGTAAAACTCCGACTCGTTACGGAGCGTCTCGCCCGCGAATTCGAACTTCTCCTTTCGTTCCTTCAGGTGGGTGATGATCGGGTCCTCTTCGGCCCGCAATCGTGCCTCCTTCTCACCGATTGCCGCCTTCTCGAAGAGATCGATGCTGGTCGAACGCTTGTCGACGAGCCGTTCGACCCATTCCTCGAGAAACGTCGGCAGCGAGAGCAAACGGAGCGTGCCACCCGTCGGTGACGTATCGAAGACCACGCGGTCGAAGTCCTCGGCGTTGCGCATGACTTCGATAAATCGGTCGAACAGGGCCGCCTCGTATGCACCCGGCGTCTGGTGGGCGAGTTCGATCTGCTGATCGAGTTGATTGACGATGGTCGGACTGACCTGGTCGGTCATCCGGCGTTTGACCTCCATCAGGTGCTCGTCGAGTTCCTCTTCGGGATCGATTTCCATCGCGTGAAGGTTCTCGATCCCCGCTACTGACGACGGTTCGTCGTCGAAGGACTGGTCGAACACGTCCGACGTGCTGTGGGCCGGGTCCGTCGAGACCAGGAGGGTTCGTAGCCCCTCCCGGGCGGACTTGAGCCCGAACGCACTCGAGACGGTCGTTTTCCCCACGCCACCCTTGCCACCGAAGAACACGAACTTGTGCATGTCAGAAGTGGTACTGTGATCCCGCGCGTTCGATCATCGATTCGCGGTCCCACATCCGGCGCTCGAACTGTTCGAAGTCCTCCGCGATGTAGGGCAACAACTCGACGGCGTAATACGAAACCGGGTTCGGAATACCGAACGCGTCGGCGAACAACCCGAAGAACAGTTCGTCGACGGTGTCTTCCGCCGCGGCTTCGACGTTTTCCGTGGCCGGATGTTCGATCATCCCATGGTATAGCCCGTGCATCCACTCCTCGGCTGTTTCCCTGAACTGTTCGAACCGTTCGAAGACCGTCATAGTTATCAGATAGTGGTATGAAAAGCATAAAATTGGCGATTGTTAGGCTGACATAACTCGAAACGGGCCGTTTCCTTTCCCCAACGATAGTGTACTACCTGTTTTCGAATCGGTTTTGTTTTTCAATAAGTGTGCAATACCACCGAGTGGTATCACGTAAGGGGGATAGAGTCAACAAATATCACACCCGGAGGTCCAGATTCGGCAACGAGAGTTACCACCGCACAGAACCATGGGGCCCACGATCCGCGACCGGGAGCGTTCGGTTACGCAGAGGTCGACCGGAACAGCGAGTCCAGGTCCGGATCCGGATCCCGCAGTCGATACGACGGTCCCGACCGCTCGACGAGGTCGTGAGCAACCAGGTGCTCCAGATGGGCCGCGGCTTCGCCGGGGCCGTGGAGAATGTGAATGTTTTGTAGATCGCCGAACAGATGGGCGCTCACGGTCCAGGCGTCCGCCGGGCCATGCTCGTGGAGGACGTCGATCACGTGCTCGGTCCGATCGCGGTGGTGTCGCCGGATCGTGCGGGCACGCTCCGTCGGGTCGTCGACCGGGTCGCGGTGGCCGGGGTAGGCCCGATCGTAGTCGGCGTCGACGATCCGGGCAAGGCTGTCGAGGTACTTCGCGAGGGGGTTCTCGGTGCGGACGTCCGCGCCGCCGACGTTGGGCGTGTACTTCGGCAGCAGGGCGTCGCCGCTCAGGAGGGCGTCCTCGCCGTCGATTTCGCCCTCGAACCCGCACAGGCCGAGGGTGTGGCCGGGGAGGTGGACGGCCTCGAGGGTCGTCGATCCGGCCCGGAACGTCGCGCCGTCCTCGAAGGGTTCGACGTCGGCGGGATCGCCGGCGATGTCGTCGTGGGCGTCGAGGAACGCCAGGAGTTCTTCTCGCTCCTCGTCGGGCATCCCCCACGCCTCGAACGCCGCCAGGTGCTGGTCCCGGAGGGCCTGCCACGAACCCTCCTCGCGGGCGACGAGCGGGAGGTCCGCCCGGTGGACGTGGACCGTCGCGCCGCTTTCGGCCTGCAACGCCCCGGCGAGACCGGCGTGATCCGCGTGGTAGTGCGTGAGCAGGATGCGGTCGAGGTCCTCGGCGGCGATGCCGGCGGTGGCGAGGCCGTCATACAACGCCTCGCGGACAGGTGGGGTGGCCACGCCGGTGTCGACGAGCGTGGTCGGGCCCTCGCCGTCGGCGCCGAACAGGTAGATCGCGTTGCGCCCCTCGAACAGGGCGTTGTCCAGCTGGATCCGGTGCACGCCCGGCCATCGCACGCCGGCGGTCAAGAGCGTTCCGTCCTCGGCCGACCTCGCCACGGCGGCTGGCTCCGGGCCGGTTCGGGAATATCCTTTTGCCCTCCCGGGCCGCACACCGGGGCATGGACGAGATAGCGCTCGGCGTTCCGGAACCGATCCTCGACCGCCTGCCCGACGACGATGGGGCCGCCGCACAGGACATGCAACGGGCCGTCGCGGCCTGGGAGAACCGGCTCAACCAGGTCGTCGCCGACGCCGAGGACGACGGCGAGGCCGCCGGCACGATCCTTGACGCCATCGAGCACATGGAAGGCCGGATGGAGACCTACGACGAGTTCGTGCCCGAACTCCGGGCGTGGGGCCAGTCGCCCATCTACGCCATCGCCTGGCGCAACCTCATGGCCGACCTGATCCAGCAACTCTACGAACACGAGGACGTCGCCGACCACCTCGACCGCGAGCGCAACGCCCGCCTGGTCGAGGAGGGCATCAGCCTGAAGGACCTCTAGCGGTTCTCCCCCGGAACCGGTCGCCGTTCGGACTGCCGATTCACCGCCCACGCTCTCGAAATGAGTTGCATTCATACGGATCCGTTTATGCGCCCTGAAGCGAGAGCCCCACCAATGGACCCAGTGGTCGTCGTCGGTGGCGGGATCGTCGGTGCAAGCGTCGCCTCTCACCTCGCCAGGCGCTCCATCCCGGTCACGCTTTTCGAGCGCGACGCGCTCGGAGGCGGGACGACGAGCAAGTCCCTCGCCATGTTCGTCTGGCACCAGTCGAGACCCGAAAAACGCCAGCACCGCCTCCGGGAACGGGCCTGGGAGACGTACCGACCGCTGATCGAGGACGGCCGAATCGGGTTCGAACGGATCGGGACCCTCGACGTCGCCGATTCCGCGGGAAAACTGGACGCTCTCCGGGACGCCCGCGACCGACTCCGGGAGTTCGGGGCCAGGGCCGAACTCGTCGAGGGCGAGGCCCTTGGTGAGTTCGGCGTGGCCCCGGACGAAGTGGCCGGGGCGCTCTACACGCCCGAGGACGGCTACCTCGATCCGGCCGAGATCGTCCGGTATTTCGTGGACCGAGCGCGTTCTGCTGGGGCGAGCATCCAGACGAGCACCGAAGTGACCGACGTCGTGGTCGAGGACGGAAGGGTCGTGGCGGTCGAAACGTCCGACGGACGAATCGCGGCGAGCGCGGTCGTCAACGCGGCCGGCCCGTGGGCACCAGGGGTGAACGACCTCGTCGACGTGTCCCTGCCGCTCCGGCACAACTTCGGGCCGGTCCTCGTGGTACAGCAGGAAGCCGACGTCGACCTTCCCTTCGTGGAGTTCCCGGACGGCCACTATTTCCGCGAGGAGGGCCGCCAGCAGGCCTTCGCCGGCAAGTTCGGTGCGACCTTCGAAGACGCCGAGGTCGCCGACCCGACTCACGCGCAGTCGATCGACCACGAGTTCTACCTCGACGTCGAGGAACGGGTCGCTCGACTGCTCCCAGGACTCGACGAGGTCGACCTCGTCAACGAGTGGGTCGGCCTGCGGACGATCACGCCGGATGGACGGCCGTTCGTCGGCGAGACGGACTGCGAGGGCTACTACGTGGCCTGCGGGATGAACGGCCTCGGCGTCACGCTCGCCCCCGAAATCGGTCGTCTCGTCGCTACGTCGATCGACGACGACGGCCGCCCGGATCGTGAACTGGCGGAGTACCTCTCCCCTCGTCGGGCAATATCGCAGTGAGAAGACGACACTGAAGCCGGTCGCTGACTATTTCGACGGCGCGAACTCGGTACAGACGTCCCCGACGTCGATGTCGGTGACCCGTTCCTTTCGAGAACAGTAGGGCGTCCGGTCCCAGTCGTCGAGGAACCGGACGTGCCCGCAGACCCCACAGTGCGGGTACTTCGCGGCGAAGTCGTCCGCGTCGATGCCCAGCGCCTCCGAACGGACGGTGTGAGTGCTCATGGTAACTGATAGGTCGAGTGGACTGTTAACGAGTGTGGTCGGTTCTCACGGGCCGGGATCGCCCGACTGCGACTGCATGCGGGTGGACGACCGTTCGGCCGGTCCCGTCAGGTCCGCCGACGGACGACCGCGTTGTGTGAGGGATGTTCACTATTTCCACAATATGGAAATCCGCCATCAGGCTAAGGTGAATGCTAGGGTCTGTGTAGGTGAGGGGATGATAACGTGCCACACACAGGTCCGTCCGGACCGCAGTGGCCGGCCGAAAACGCCGGTCGGTTCGAAGGACTCGAACGGTACACGGAGCGGGCGCGGGAACGAACCCGGGTACCGCTCGACGAAGCCGAAGTGCTGATTCCCGACGGGGAAATCTACGTCCTCCCCGACCGGTGCAAGGAATGCGGCTATTGCTGGGAGTACTGTCCCAAGGACGTCCTGGAGCGAAGCGACGAGGCCAACGCGAAGGGGTATCGCCACCCGCAGGTTGCCGAGGACAAGGCGGACGCCTGCGTCGACTGCGGGATGTGCACCTGGATCTGTCCCGAGTTCGCCATCTTCACCGAGGAGCAGGCGCGGCGACCGGCGAGCGAGAGCGACGCCGCTGACGAGTCCGAGTCGGTGGAGGTGAGCGACTGATGGCGGCCGAAAGCAGGGAACAGCCCGAAACTCCCGAGGATCGCGCCTTGCTCACCGGCGAACACTTCATGAAAGGTGACATCGCTGCCGCTGAAGGTGCCATCGCGGCGGGCTGTCGCTTCTTCGCGGGCTACCCGATCACGCCCGCCAGCGAGGTCGCCGAGCGCATGTCCGAGCGCCTCCCCGAGGTCGGGGGCGACTACATCCAGATGGAGGACGAGCTGGCCAGCATGGCCGCCATCGCCGGCGGGTCCAACGCCGGGAAAAAGAGCATGACGGCGACCAGCGGCCCCGGCGTCAGCCTGATGAACGAGAACCTCGGGCTGGCGGTCATCACCGAGTCGCCCTGCGTGATCGTCAACGTCCAGCGCGGCGGCCCCTCGACGGGGATGCCGACGCTGCCCGCCCAGGGCGACGTCATGCAAGCGAAATGGGGCAGCCACGGCGACTACCCGATGGTCGCCTACGCCCCGGACGGCCCACAGGACATGTTCGACCAGACGCTCGCGGCGTTCAACACCGCCGAGCAGTACCGGACGCCGGTGATCGTCCTGGCCGACCAGACCGTGGGCCACATGACCGGCAAGGTCGAGATTCCCGAGTCGGTCGAGACCGTCGACCGGCCGACGCCGACGGGCGAACCGAACCCCGACGAGTTTCTGCCGTTCGACGCCGCATACGACGTGCCCCCGATGGCCGCCGCGGGCGACGGCTACCGGGTGCACGTGAGCGGGCTGACCCACGACCAGCGCGGGTACCCCGACATCGATCCCGACACCCAACTGGAGATGATCACCCGGATGTTCGAGAAGATCGAGGGCAACCGCGACGACATCGTCGAGACCGAGGATTACCTGCTCGACGACGCGAACGTCGCCATCGTCGCCTACGGCTCGACGGCCAGATCCAGCCGACAGGCGGTGCGGGACCTGCGCGAGGACGGCCACGACGTCGGCCTCCTGCGCGTGGTCACGCCCTGGCCGTTCCCGGTCGAGGAGATCGAGGCACTCTCCGGGGCGATGGACCGGATCGTCGTCGCCGAGATGAACCTCGGCCAGTACGTCCACCCGGTGCGCGAGCACGCGACGTGCCCGGTCGAGAACTACACCCACCAGGGTGGCGAGATTCCCGAACCCGGTGCCATCGCGGACTTCGTCCGGGAGGTGATCGCATGAGCCAGCAGGCCTCGCCGGCCCAGGTGGCCGACGAGCACCCGAACGACGACATCCTCCGCGGCGAGCGCATCCCGCACATCTGGTGCCCGGGCTGTGGCCTCGGAACGGTCATCAAGTCCTACGCCGAGGCCGTCCGGGAGTCCGAGAAGACCCTGGACGAGCACGTGGTCGTCAGCGGGATCGGCTGTACCGGCCGGGCGGCCGGGTACGTCAACACCGACTCCTATCACACCACGCACGGTCGCGCCATCCCGTTCGCGACGGGGATCAAGGTCTCCAACCCCGACCTCGAGGTGAGCGTCATCTCGGGCGACGGCGACCTGTTCAACATCGGCGGCAACCACTTCATCCACGCCGCCCGGCGGAACATGGACCTGACCGTCGTGTGCGCGAACAACTTCAACTACGGCATGACCGGCGGGCAGTTCGGCTCGACGACGCCCCAGGAGGCGATCACCTCGACCACGCCCTACGGGAACTTCGAGCGGACGTTCAACCTGCCCCTACTGGCCGCCAGCCTCGGCGCGCCCTACGTCGCCCGGTGGACGACGCTGCACCCGCGGCGACTCTCGGATGCAATCGAACGGGCGATGGCGACCGACGGCCTGGGCTTCGTCGAGGTGCTCTCGCCGTGTCCCGAAGGGTTCGGCAAGCCAAACGGCTTCCCCGAGGGGCTGGACATGATGGAGTACTTCGAGGAGCACTGCGTCGTGGACTCGACGGCGGACGTCCGGGACGTCGGCGTCGAACTCGACGACGAACCGATCGTCCTCGGGAACTTCGTCGAGGACGAGGAGAGCCGGTCGTACATGACCGCGAAGACGGAATACCTGGAGAGCGCCGGCGTCACGGGAGGTGACGAGGAATGAGTCGCACCGAGTTCCGGTTCTCCGGGTTCGGCGGCCAGGGCGTGATCACGATGGCGCACATCGTCGGCCACGCCGCGAGCATCCAGGGCGGCATGGACGCCACGATGACCGAGGCCTACGGCCCGGAGAAGACGGGCGGGTTCTCCCGGGGCGACGTCGTCGTGGCCGACGACGAGATCGACTACCCCGGCGTGATCGAACCGGACGTCGTGGTCGCGTTCGCCCAGGACGCTTTCGAGCGCGACGCCGATTCCGTCCGGGACGGTGGCCTGGTCGTCGTGGAAACGAACCTCGTCGACCCGAGCGATCTGGAGGAGCGACGCCCCGACGTCCAGGTGCTTCGCGTCCCGGCGGTCGACGTCGCCGAGGCGGTCGGCCGGAAGGTCGTCGCGAACATCGTCATGCTCGGTGCGGTGATCGATGCGATCGGTGACCCGCCGGCAGACGCGGTCCGCGAGGCCGTCCGGGACGTCGTTCCCGAAGGCACCGAGGACCTGAACGAGGAGGCCTTCGAGCGCGGTCTCGCGCTCTCCGAGCAGGAGGTGGCACCATGAGCACGGAATCAGAACGCGAAAGCCTGACGGATACCGGACCGGTAACGCACGAAACGATCGACGGCGACGTGCTCATCGTCGGCGCGGGCATCGCCGGGATCCAGTCGGCCCTGGACCTCGCCGACGGCGGGGTCGAGGTCGTCCTGGTGGAGAAGGAACCCGGCATCGGCGGCAAGATGGCGGCGCTGGACAAGAACTTCCCCACGCTCGACTGCTCGATCTGCATCGAGGCCCCGAAGATGTCGGACGTGATCCAGCACGACAACATCCAGGTCCTGACGCTGGCGAACGTCACGGACCTCCACGGGGACGTCGGGAACTTCACGGCCGAGGTGTACCAGCACCCGCGCTTCGTCGGCGACGAGTGCACCCGGTGTGACGACTGCGTCGAGGCCTGCCCGGAGACGACGGCCAACGAGTTCGACGAGGGCATGGCCACCCGGACGGCCATCTACACGCCCTTCGAGCAGGCCGAACCCGGCCCGTACGTGCTGGATCTCGAGACCTGCATGAACGAGCCGCCGAACTACATGCCCTGCGACCGGTGTCAGGAGGCCTGCAAGCCCGACTGCATCGACTTCTCGATGACGCCGACCCGGTACGACGTGAACGTCTCGTCGGTGATCACGGCCACCGGGTTCGACGTACTCAACCCCCAGGTAGTCGACGAATACGGGTACAACGACCACCCGGACGTCGTGACGAGCATGGAGTACGAGCGCCTGCTCGACGCCGCCGGACCGACCGAGGGGCACATCGTCAGGCCCTCCGACGGCGAGGAACCGGATAACATCCTGTTCGTGCTCTGTGTCGGTTCGCGCGACGAGCGCCACTGCGAGTACTGCTCGCGGGTCTGTTGCATGTACAGCACGAAGGAGGCCATCCAGACGGTCGACCACGGCGTTCCGGACGTGACGACGCTGTACATGGACATGCGGGCCTACGGCAAGAACTTCGACGCGTTCTACGACCGCGCCCGCGAGGAGGGCATCGAGTACCGCCGGGGTCGTCCCGCCGAGGTCCGGACCGAGGGCGACAGCCCGGTCGTGCGCTACGAGGACACTCTCAACGACGAGATCGTCGAGGAAGCGTACGACATGGTCGTGCTCTCGCCGGCACTCATCCCCAGCGATGGCACGGAAGCGCTGGCGGACGCCCTGAACGTCGACCTCGACGACGACGGGTTCTTCGCGGCCACCGAGGTCGACGGCGACATGATCGAGACCACCCGAGACGGCGTCTACGCCGCGGGCTGTGCGACCGGGCCGAAGGACATCCCGGACTCGGTCGCCGAGGCATCCGGCGCGGCCTCGAAAGCCATGGAGCACGTCGACGAGCGCTCCTGGCCCGAACCGATCGAGGCCGAACCGATCGACGTCTCGGGCAAGGAGCGCGTCGGCGTGTTCGTCTGTGACTGTGGCTCGAACATCGCCGGCACGGTCGACGTGCCCGAGGTCGTCGAGTGGGCCGAGGAACTGCCCTCGGTCGAACACAGCGAGGAGATGCTATTCGCGTGCGCGGGCGTGGGCACCGACCGGATCACCGAGGTCGTCGACGAGAAGGAACTCAACCGGGTCGTCGTCGCCTCGTGCTCGCCCAAGACCCACGCGCCGACCTTCGAGCGGGCGGTCGCCAAAGCCGGCCTGAACGAGTACCTGCTCGAGATGGCCAACGTCCGCAACCTCGACTCGTGGGTCCACAGCGACACCGAAGCCGCGACCGAGAAGGCCAAGGACATGGTGAAGATGGCGGTCGACAAGGCCGCCTTCCTCACGCCCCTGGAGGAGATCGAACAGCCCATCGAGCAGCGCGCGCTCGTGGTGGGCGGCGGCATCGCCGGGGTCTCGTCGGCCATCAGCCTCGCCCGCCAGGGCCACGACACCCACCTCGTCGAGCGCGAGGACGAACTCGGCGGCATGCTGCGGGACCTCGACCGACTCCACCCCGGTGGCCAGGACGCCGGCGAACTCCTGGAGCGCCGGATCGCCGAACTCCACGAGGCGGGCGTCGAGGTCCACGCCGGGACCGAGGTCGAGAACGTGAGCGGCTACATCGGCAACTTCGCGGTCGACCTCGACACGGGCGACACGCTCGACGTCGGCGCGGTCGTCCTCGCGACCGGTGCCGAACTGGCGAACGCCTACCCCTTCGACGCCCACGAGGGCGCGGAGGTCATCACGAACCTCGAACTCGAGGAACGCCTCGCCGACGGGACCGTCGACGCCGAGAAAGTCGCCTTCGTCGGTTGCGTGGGGTCCCGAGAC
>Ga0102925_1000858_pt1 | contig 16570 bp, 15 predicted proteins | sample SalPonR1_A_D1_MG_FD_78216 | JGI IMG/M metagenome (GOLD analysis project Ga0102925, IMG submission 78216) | Salt pond soil microbial communities from South San Francisco under conditions of wetland restoration - Salt Pond MetaG R1_A_D1_MG | ecosystem: Environmental > Aquatic > Marine > Intertidal...
CTTTGGCATGACGCCGTCCCGCGGCCTGACGATTGGATGGTTGCGCGACATATCGGGGAGAGTGATGTCTGGTTTCAGCCCAAAGCGCTCATGGCACGAGACGGCGGGGTCGGGCAGAGCGGACATTCACGCTGGGTCAGTTGAGCTAAAGATGTGCGGGCCTTTGTTGCTCGTCGCTTCGCGCACGTGAATATCCTCTGTCAGATTGCGCAGTATTTCAGCACTTCGAAAGATCGGCGATGGCCAGACCCAAGGAAGGGGCGCGGCTGTATGGATTTTCGGAAACAATACCCTTTTTCCGTTAGCATTAAACCTATTTTGGACACGTCTTGTTAGATGGCATGCCGTTCCGCCAATGACTCTGAGGCTGCTTTATTGACGCACGGGCATATTTATGGGAAAAATATCTCCATTTTTAGGATTTATTGGAACGGTAGGAACCGAAGAACTCTACCTGACTGGGGGATTGATATGAACTTTCGATATGTTTTTGCTGCTTTTCTTTTCTGGCTGTCCGCAGCGGCAATGGGACAAGCTGCGACTCTCAGTGCGTCCGGGGCCACAGGAGTTGAGGTCAACGGCACGCTCTATGACGTGGAGTTCGTCGATGGTTCTTGCGTTAACCTCTTTGATGGTTGCGATGAGACGTCGGATTTCCTTTTCCCTACCGTGGAGGATGCGAACGCAGCCTCTCAATCTCTTCTAGATCTATTCAATGCGCCGGGAAATGAAGCGTTTACGGAAGACCCATCTCTCACCAGAGGATGCCCAGAAAACGCCACTTTCTGTCAAATCTTGACCCCGTACGACGTTACAAGTATCGATTTCGCACTTAGCCGAACGTTCGATAATTCGGCCGGCGCAACTAGCGATTCAATTGGAAGCTTCTCATTTGTTTTCGCAGACGACCGACCGACCGAGCCCGAATTTCCGATCACATACGCCGTTTGGTCGTCACCTGTCCCGATCCCAGTCCCGGCTTCATTTCCGCTTCTGGCTTTCGGCCTTGCCGGCTTTGCCGGACTGAGTTGGAGGAAGAACTGGCGGGCGCAGGTCTAAATAACCAAGTCCGTCACAGAACCAAGCGTTCCCGCGTGAGAGATATTGCCCAAGGGGCGTAGGTTTATCTTTATGCCCCTTTTCCCTGTGGAACCGAGCAGAGTGAATGGTTGAAGATGCGGATGCCGACGTTCATCGCTATGCAGCATTTGTTCACTTTGAATTCTCAACCGGCATTCGCAGCGCAAAGCATGAAGGTCCGCTTTCGTGAACCGGCGATGACTTTGCAAATCCCGCTTCCTGTGCTCAACAGTCATCGGAGTGCGATCCGGTAATATCAGAGTTTGACCGCCCCCACTTCCCTCAAACACCCCGCCCCGGCGCGAATAGCGGCCCTTGGGCCGCCGCGCCATCGTCGGGCCGTCCGGCGGCCTGACGATTGGGTTAGGTTCGCGCTGCGTGTTGAGGGTGGAGCGGCTTGGCTGGCATAAAGTGCCAGCATCAACCGTCGGATCGTCAGTCCCCGGCCCGACGATGGCGCGGCGTCCTTTCGCGGCGTCGTCATGCCAGAGGCATGCCGATGTCGTGACGCCGTCCCGCGGCCTGACGATTGGGTGCGGTTCGCGCTGCGTGTTGAGGGTGGAGGGGCTTGGCCGGGATAAAGTGCCTGCATCAACCGTCGGACCGTCAGACCCCGGCCCGACGCTGGCGCGGCGCCAACCGCTCTTGGCAAGCCTGTGTCCAGCATGTAGGCACATGCCGATTGAAAACCGGGGACTGACATGAGCCACAAGATCGCAATTCTGGGTGCCAGCGGCTATACGGGGGCCGAGCTGGTCCGGCTGATCGCCACGCATCCGGGGCTGGAAATCGCGGCGCTGGCGGCGAATTCGAAGGCCGGGCAAAGCATGGCGCAGGTGTTCCCGCATCTGCGCCATCTCGATCTGCCGAACCTTGTCACCATCGACGAGATCGATTTCGCGGGCATTGATCTGTGTTTTTGCGCGTTGCCGCACAAGACCAGCCAGGAGGTCATCAGCGCCCTGCCGCGTGACCTCAAGATCGTGGATCTGAGCGCCGATTTCCGGCTGCGCGATCCTGCCGCCTATGAGCGCTGGTATGGCAACCCCCATGCCGCGCCCGCGTTGCAGAAAGAGGCGGTTTACGGGCTGACCGAGTTCTACCGCGACGAGATCCGCGCCGCGCGGCTGGTGGCGGGCACGGGGTGCAATGCGGCGACGGGGCAGTATCTGTTGCGCCCGCTGATCGGCGCGGGGGTGATCGACCTTGACGAGATCATCCTCGATCTCAAATGCGGGGTCTCGGGGGCGGGGCGGTCGCTGAAGGAAAACCTGCTTCATGCCGAGCTGAGCGAGGGCTATCACGCCTATGCGCTTGGCAGCACGCATCGCCATCTGGGCGAGTTCGATCAGGAATTCACGGCCCTCGCGGGGCGCGAGGTGAAGGTGCAGTTCACGCCGCACCTGATCCCGGCGAACCGGGGGATTCTGGCCACGGGCTATGTGCATGGTGATGCCGGACAGGTGCATGCGGCGCTGGCGGAGGCCTATGCGGGCGAGCCCTTTGTCGAGGTGTTGCCGCTGGGCGAGGCGCCGAGCACGCGCCATGTGCGGGGCAGCAATTTCTGCCATATCGGCGTGGTGGCCGACCGTCGCGAGGGGCGCACCATCCTGGTGGGTGCGCTTGATAACCTGACAAAAGGTAGCAGCGGTCAGGCTTTGCAGAACGCGAACCTGATGTTAGATATTCAGGAAACCGAAGGTCTGATGATGGCCCCGGTCTTTCCTTGAGTTAGCGCGGGTGACGCCATGAAATCGCTGAAAAAGAAACGCCGGGTCCAGATTATCGCGCTGGCCGCGCTGTCGCTGGTGGTGTCCACGGCGCTGATTGGCTATGCGATGCGCGACGGGATCAACTTCTTTCGCTCGCCCAGCGAGGTGCTGGCCGAACCGCCCGGCCCGACCGAGGTGTTCCGCATTGGCGGGCTGGTCGAGGGCGGAAGCCTGGTGCGCGGCGCGGGCGAGACGATCAGCTTCAACGTGACAGATGGCGGGGCGGCGGTGCCGGTGACCTATCGTGGCGTGCTGCCCGACCTGTTCGAGGAAAATCAGGGCATGGTCGGCACCGGGTCCTTGCGCGACGGCGTCTTCGAGGCGAGCGAGATCCTGGCCAAGCATGACGAGGATTACATGCCCAAGGAAGTGGTGGATGCGCTCAAGGAGCAGGGCGTCTACCAGGAACCGGGCGGCGACTATAACGGTCATGCGCCGGGTAGCGGGAGCTGAGCGGCGCACGCCGGGATAGCCAGCCGTTAACCCTTTGACGCCAGCCTTGTCCGCGTTGATCACGGGCAAGGGGCTGGCGCCGATGCAGAAGATTTCGGATATCGCGAAGGAGATCGTCGCCCGTGAGGGCGGCTTTGTCGATGATCCCGATGATCCGGGCGGCGCGACCAAGCATGGCGTCACGATCCACACGCTGCGCCGTCTTGGGCTGGACCTTGACGGGGACGGGGATAGCGACCTTGCCGACCTGCACGCGCTGACGCGGCAAGATGCCGAGGGGATCTTCATCGAGCATTACTTTCGCCGCCCGCGCATCGATGCGCTGCCCGAGCCGTTGCAGGCCAGCGTTTTCGACATGTATGTGAATGCCGGGCGCAATGCGGTGACGATCCTGCAACGGCTTTTGCGCGAGATGGGGCAGGTGGTGGCGGTGGACGGGGTGATCGGGCCGCAGACCATCGCGGCGGCCCATGAGGGCGCGCGCGCGGCGCCCGGTCATATCGCCGACGCCTATGGGATCGCGCGGCGCAACTATTATTTCCGCCTTGCCGACCGCCGCCCCGCCAGCCGCAAATATGCGCGCGCCCGCAAGGGCGGCAAGGGTGGCTGGATCAGGCGCGCCGAAGAGTTCATCGCGCCGAGATACCATCTGACGGACGCGGAATTCCGCGAAAGGGTCGCGCGATGGGGGTGATCGACAGGGGGCTTGATCTTGTGTTCGGGGACGGGCGCAACGTTCTGGCCGAAACCGCCGAAGTCTTTCGCGAGAACGCCGAGGCGGGCGCGATGCGCGAGGCCGAAGGGCGGCGCGCGGTGCTGGATCAGTTCGGGCAGGAATTCAACGCCGCGCCGAGCCGGGGATGGTTCGACCGTTTCATGGACGGGGTGAACCGGCTGCCGCGTCCGATGATGGCGCTTGGCACGCTGGGGCTGTTCGTGGCGGCGATGGTGGACCCGCTGTGGTTCGCCGCGCGGATGCAGGGGATCGCGCTGGTGCCCGAGCCCTTGTGGTGGCTGCTGGGCGCGATCGTGAGCTTTTATTTCGGCGCGCGCCACCAGTTCAAGGGGCAGGAATTTCGCCGCTCGGTCACGACCAGCGTGGGCTACACCCCCGCCGTGCTGAAAAACCTGCAGCGCCTGCGCGCGCTGGAAAGCGGGCATGCGGCGATGGGCGTGACGGGCGCGCAGGGGCCGGGCGTCGCCAATACCGGGGCGGATGCGGCGCTGACGCTGGAGGCGCTGCGCCCCGAGCCCAACCCGGCGCTGGAGCAGTGGCGCATCAATGACGGGCCAAAGGGCCAGTGAACGAGCAGGCCCCGAAACGCCCGCCCCGACATGCCCGCCCCACAGGTCGCCCTGCACGCGACGCCCTTTCACCCCGCGACAAAGTGATCCTGCGAAGCGCGCGAATCACGGTGGCACGAAGCCGCGAATGGTTTAGACTAGCTTCATGATTACAGAACTCGGCCACTTCGCCCTCGTCCTCGCCTTCCTGATCGCCTGCTTGCAGTCGGTGGTTCCACTTGTCGGCGCGCATCGCCGCTGGCCGGGATGGATGGCCTTCGCCGAACCCGCCGCAAATATGCAATTCCTGCTGACGGGGCTGTCATTCGCGGCGCTGACCTATGCGTTCGTGACCTCGGATTTCTCGCTCAAGCTGGTGGTGCTCAACAGCCATTCGGCAAAGCCGCTGCTTTACAAGGTGACGGGCGTCTGGGGCAATCACGAGGGGTCGATGCTGCTGTGGGTGCTGATCGTGACGCTGTTCGGGGCCTTTGCCGCGTGGTTCGGGGGCAACCTGCCACCGACATTGAAGGCGCGGGTGCTGGCGGTGCAGGGGATGATCGGGGTGGCGTTCTTCGCCTTTATCCTGTTCACCTCGAACCCGTTCTTGCGCATGGCGGTGCCGCCCTTTGACGGGCAGGACCTGAACCCGCTGCTGCAGGACCCGGGTTTGGCGTTTCATCCGCCGTTTCTTTATCTCGGCTATGTCGGGCTTTCGATGACTTTCTCATTTGCGATCGCGGCCCTGATCGAGGGGCGGATCGACGCGGCCTGGGGCCGCTGGGTGCGGCCCTACACGCTGGCGGCCTGGGTTTTCCTGACCATCGGGATCGGGCTGGGCAGCTGGTGGGCCTATTACGAGCTGGGCTGGGGCGGGTTCTGGTTCTGGGACCCGGTCGAGAATGCCAGCTTCATGCCATGGCTGATCGCGGCGGCGCTGCTGCATTCGGCGATCGTGGTCGAAAAACGGGAATCGATGAAAAGCTGGACCATATTGCTGGCGATCATCGCCTTCGGCTTTTCGATGATCGGCGCGTTCATCACCCGGTCGGGGGTGCTGACCTCGGTCCATGCCTTCGCGACGGACCCTGAGCGCGGGATGTTCCTGCTGTTGATCACCGCGGTGTTCATGCTGGGCGGTCTGACGCTGTTTGCGGCGCGCGCCAATGTCATGCAGGCCAAGGGTGTTTTTTCACTGGTGAGCCGGGAATCGGCGCTGTTGGTCAATAACCTGCTGCTGGGTGTCGCGGCCTTCGTGGTCTTTGTGGGCACGATCTGGCCGCTGGTGAGCGAGATGTTCTTTGACCGCAAGCTGTCGGTGGGCGCGCCGTTCTTCAATATGGCGTTCACGCCCTTCATGGTGGTGCTGGGCCTGGTGCTGCCGCTGGGGGCGATGCTGCCCTGGAAACGCGGCAATCTTTCGCGGGTCGCGACATCGCTGCGCTATGCCTTCGTGCTGGCGCTGGCGGTCGGTGCGCTGGCATGGGCGATGCAATCGGGGCGCAGCGCGCTGGGGCCGGTGGGTCTGTTTCTCGGCGCCTGGCTGGTGTCGGGCGCCGCGGTCGATCTTTGGAGTCGCACCGGGCGCAGTGGCAGCCGCCTTGCGCGCCTCGGGCGCCTGCCGCGCGCGGATTGGGGCAAGGCCGTGGCCCATGCCGGTCTGGGCGTGACCATGGCCGGAGTCGCGGGGCTGATGGCCTGGGAGACCGAGGATATCCGTGTTCTGCAGGTGGGCGAAAGCCTGGAGTTGTCGGGCTATGAGCTGACCTTGCTGGATGTGCGCGAGATCGACGGGCCGAATTACGATTCCACCCAAGGGGTCGTGAGTCTGGCGCAGGATGGCCAGGAGATCGCGACGCTTTACCCCGAGAAACGCTTTTATCCGGTCGCCAAGATGCCGACCACGGAAGCGGCCATCGATATCGGCTTCTGGCGCGATGTCTATGTGGTGGTGGGCGATCCGCAGGATAATGGCGGCTGGGCGGTGCGCACCTACTATAAGCCGCTGGCCAACTGGATCTGGGGCGGCTCGATCCTGATGGCGCTTGGCGGGGCGCTGAGCCTGAGCGACCGGCGCTATCGCGTCGCCGCCGGTGCAAGAAAGACCCGGCCCGCATCAGAGGTGCCCGCGGAATGAGGCGCGCGGGGCTGAAGCGGGCGCTGCGCGCGCTGGCGCTGTCGCTGGTGCTGGGCATGGCGCTGCTGGTACAGATGAGCGGCGAAGCGCGGGCGGTGCAGCCTGACGAGGTGCTGGATGATCCGGCGCTGGAAGAACGCGCACGCGATATTTCCGCCGGGCTGCGCTGTCTTGTGTGCCGCAACGAGAGCATCGACGATTCCAACGCCGAACTGGCGCGGGATCTGCGCCTGTTGGTGCGCGAGCGTCTGGTGGCGGGAGACAGCGACGAGGAGGTCGTGGAATTCGTCGTGGATCGTTACGGCGAATATGTGCTGTTGCAGCCGCGCGTGACGGGGTCGAATCTGGTGCTGTGGCTGGCGGGGCCGGTCATGTTGCTGCTGGGCGGCGCCATCGGTTGGAGCTATCTGCGCCGACGCGGCCGCGCCAGCGAGACCCCGGCAAACGCGCTGAGCGAGGAAGAAGCCGAGCGCCTGCGCGAAATTATGAAGGAATGACGCGCCGTTCGTCTTTCACCGGCGCGCGAAATCGGGTTTGACTGGGGTGACAACTGCCAAAGGATCGCGCCCGTGACACGATATCAGACCATCAGCCTTGAGATTGACCAGGACATCGCGACGCTGCGGCTGGACCGGCCCGACAAGATGAACGCGCTCAACACCCAGATGCGGGCCGAGATCACCGATGCGGTGAACGCGGCGGCCAAAAAGGCGCGGGTGCTGGTGATGACCGGCAATGGCAAGTGTTTCTGCTCGGGGCAGGATCTGAGCGATAGCGGCAATGCGGCCAACATGGATCTGGAGCGGGTGCTGCGCGACGAATATGTGCCGATGCTGAATGCGATCGGCGACTGCGCGATCCCGACCATCAGCGCGGTGAATGGCGCGGCGGCGGGGGCGGGCGCCAACCTGGCGCTGGCGGCGGATGTGGTGATCGCCGCCCAGAGCGCCTATTTCCTGCAGGCCTTTACGCGGATCGGGTTGATACCCGATGCCGGGGGCACCTATTGGCTGCCCCGCCAGATGGGGGCTGCGAAGGCGATGGGGGCGGCCCTGTTCGCCGAGCCGGTCAGCGCGCGCCAGGCCAGCGACTGGGGCATGATCTGGGAGGCGGTGCCGGACGAGGATTTCGACGCGCTCTGGCGCGCGCGCGCCGCGCATCTGGCGAGCGGGCCGACAGTGGCCTATGCGCAGCTGAAACAGGCGATCCGCAAGAGTTGGTCCAATGATTACGACCAGCAGCTGGACCTGGAGGCGAAATTGCAGGGGGTGTGCGGCACGACCCGCGATTTCAAGGAGGGCGTGGTCGCGTTCCTTGAAAAGCGCAAGGCCGATTACGAGGGACGTTGAGGGCTTTTGCGGGCCGAGGCCGGGGGGCCAGCCCCCCGGACCCCCCGAGGTATTTCAGGCCAGATGAAGGGGCGGGCCGGGGTGTGGAACCCGGCCCTGCCTGTTTTCGGGGTGGTGTCAGCGGTTCTCGATATCGACGTAATCGCGCAGAGTTTCGCCGTGATAGAGCTGACGCGGGCGACCGATCTTGAGTTGCGGATCGCTGATCATTTCCTTCCACTGCGAAATCCAGCCGATGGTGCGCGAGACCGCGAAGATCGGGGTGAACATCGAGGTGGGGAAGCCCATCGCCTCGAGGATGATGCCCGAGTAGAAATCGACATTCGGGAAGAGCTTCTTGTCGACGAAGTAATCATCCTCGAGGGCGGCCTTTTCGAGGGCCTTGGCGACCTGGAGGGTGGGGTTGTCCTCGATCCCGAGAAGTTCGAGCACCTCGTCGGCGGATTGCTTCATCACCTTGGCGCGCGGGTCGAAATTCTTGTAGACGCGGTGGCCGAAGCCCATCAGGCGGAAATCATCGTCCTTGTCCTTGGCGCGGGCGATATATTCGGGGATGCGATCGACGCTGCCGATTTCGCGCAGCATTTCGAGGCAGGCCTGATTGGCGCCGCCATGCGCCGGGCCCCAGAGGCAGGCGATGCCCGCGGCGATGCAGGCAAAGGGGTTTGCGCCCGAAGACGAGGCGAGGCGCACTGTCGAGGTGGAAGCGTTCTGCTCGTGATCGGCATGGAGCGTGAAGATCCGGTCCATCGCGCGGCTGAGGATCGGGTTCACCTCGTAGTCTTCGGCGGGCACGGCAAAGCACATGCGCATGAAGTTCGAGGCATAGTCGAGATCGTTACGCGGATAGACGAAGGGCTGGCCCAGCGTGTATTTGAAGGCCATCGCCGCGATAGTGGGCATCTTGGCGATCATCCGGATCGACGCCACTTCGCGCTGCCAGGGATCGGAGATGTCAGTGGAATCGTGGTAGAAGGCGCTGAGCGCGCCCACGACGCCGACCATGATCGCCATCGGATGCGCGTCGCGCCGGTAGCCGCGGAACAGGTACATCATCTGTTCATGCAGCATGGTGTGGCGCGTCACCCGTTCCTCGAAATCCTCGAGCTGGGCGGCGGTGGGCAGTTCGGCGTAAAGCAGCAGGTAGCACACTTCGAGGAAATGCGATTTCTCGGCCAGTTGATCGATCGGGTAGCCGCGATGCAGCAATTCGCCCTTTTCACCGTCGATATAGGTGATGGTGCTGTCGCAGCTTGCGGTCGAGGTGAAGCCGGGATCATAGGTGAACACGCCCGCCTGCCCATAGAGCTTGCGGATGTCGATCACGTCAGGGCCGGCCGTGCCCGCAAGAACGGGCAGTTCGAAATCCTTGCCGTCGATGGTCAGCTTGGCGGTGGTTTTACTGTCACCCATGGGAATCTCCCTCCTGAAGCCCACGCCGGCCTGGCGCCAAGGGCTGCTTATTGCATTTGGCCTTTCGAGACGGTTAACCGCTCTCGCAGGCGGCGTCGGTCAGCCGGGCGACGGTTTCTTCCCGCCCGAGCACAATCATCATGTCAAACACGCTCGGTGTGACGCTGCGGCCTGCCAGAGCGGCCCGCAGGGGTCCGGCAAGCTTGCCGAACTTCATATCCCTGGATTCGGCAAACTGCATGGCTACCGCCTCCAATTCGTCGCGCGCCCAAGTAGCATTTTGCAGATGCGGCGTCAATTCTTTCAGTATACGACGGGATACATCATCGAGCTGCGCGGCTGCTTTCTCATCCGGTGAGATGGGCCTGTCGGCCAAAACAAATTCAGCCTTTTCAAGTAGTTCCGGGAATGTCTTGGCCCGTTCCTTGAGGCAGGGCATAGCCTGTTCCATCAATGCGGATTTTGCATCCGACAGGGGGCGGCGACCGCTGGCGGCCAGAAATCCGTGCAATTCATGCAGCAGTGCAGCATCGGGTGTGGCCGCGATGTGCTGACCGCAGAGATTCTCGAGCTTCTTGAAATCGAAACGCGCGGGCGATTTGCCGATTCCGCCAAGGTCGAACCAAGCAAGCGCCTGTTCATCGGTGAAGAACTCGTTATCGCCATGGCTCCAGCCGAGCCGCGCGAGATAATTGCGCATCCCCGCCGCCGGATAGCCCATCTTCTGATACTCATCGACGCCGAGCGCGCCGTGGCGCTTGGAGAGTTTCTTGCCGTCGGGGCCGTGAATGAGCGGGATATGGGCATAGACCGGCAGCGGCCAGCCCATCGCCTGATAGATCAGCATCTGGCGGGCGGCGTTGTTGAGATGGTCATCGCCGCGGATCACATGGGTCACGCCCATGTCGTGATCATCCACCGCCACGGCCAGCATGTAGACCGGGCTGCCATCCGAGCGCAGCAGCACCATGTCATCAAGCTGATCGTTGCGGATGGTGACATCGCCCTGCACCTCGTCCTGGATCACGGTGGCGCCGTCGCGCGGCGCCTTGATCCGGATCACATGCGGCGCGTCGGGGTGGCTGGCGGGGTCGGCATCGCGCCAGGGGCTTTGAAAGAGGGTCGAGCGCCCCTCGGCGCGGGCGGCCTCGCGGAAGGCCTCGATCTCCTCCTGGCTGGCGAAACATTTATAGGCCTGGCCCTTGGCGAGCATGTCCAGCGCGACGGCGCGGTGGCGTTCGGCGCGGGCGTTCTGGCTGATGACCTCGCCGTCATGCGCAAGGCCGAGCCATGCCATGCCGTCGAGAATGGCCTGGGTGGCCTCGGGCGTGGAGCGGGCGCGGTCGGTATCCTCGATGCGCAGCAGGAAGCGCCCGCCGCGCCCGCGCGCATAGAGCCAGTTGAACAGAGCGGTCCGCGCGCCACCAATATGCAGGAAACCCGTGGGCGAGGGGGCGAAACGGGTCACGACTGTCTGGGACATGAGAATTATTAACCTTTCGGTAACCGTGATGGGCCTAGCGTAATGTTGCGGCCTGTCTATCGGCGCGGCGTGAGGGAGACAAGACTTGGCACCCCTGCTGGCATTGCGGGCGGCTTGGCTGGCGCAGCGCGGGCATCTGTTCGCCTGGGCGCCGGTCATGGTGGCTTGCGGCGTGGGCCTTTACTTTGCGCTGCTGGTGGAGCCCGCGCCCTGGATGATCGGCGCGGCTGCGGCGATGGCGGCTCTGCTGGGTGTCGCGACGCGGCGCGCGGGCGCGGTCGGCGGGCCGCTCTTATGGGCGGGGGCGCTGATGCTCGCGGGTTTCGCCCTGGCGGGCGCGCGGGCGCATCTGGTGGCCGAACCGGTTCTGGGCTGGCGCTATTACGGGCCGGTCGAGGGGCGGATCGTGGCGATCGACCGCTCGGCCTCGGACGCGCTGCGCCTGACGCTGGACCATGTAAACCTGCGCGATGTATCGCCTTGGCGCACGCCTGCGCGGGTGCGCGTTTCGCTGCATGGAACCCAAGGCTTCATCCAACCCGAGCCGGGGCAATGGGTGATGATGAGCGCGCATCTGTCGCCACCCGGCGGCCCGGTCGAGCCGGGGGGCTTCGATTTCCAGCGCCATTCGTGGTTTCTGCGCCTGGGGGCGGTGGGATACACGCGCGTGCCGGTGCTGGCGCTGGCGCCGTCCGAGGGCGGGCAGTGGATGGCGCGTGCGCGCATGGCGATGTCGGCGCGCGTCCAAGCACGGCTGGCGGGCGATACCGGGGCGTTCGCGGCGGCGATCATGACAGGGGACCGCTCGGCTTTCGGGCGCGAGGCGCTGGAGGCGCTGAGGGTCACCAATCTTGCGCATCTGCTGGCGATCTCGGGGCTGCATATGGGGCTTTTGGCGGGGGTGGTGTTTGGCCTCTTCCGGCTTTTATTCGCGGCGGTGCCGGTGGTGGGCTTGCGTGTTCCGGCCAAGAAGCTTTCGGCGGCGCTGGCGCTGCCGGTGGCGGCGGTCTACCTTGGCCTGTCGGGTGGCAATGTGGCGACCGAGCGCGCCTTCGTGATGGTGGCGGTGGCGCTTATGGCGGTAATGGCGGACCGGCGGGCGCTGTCGATCAGGTCGGTGGCGCTGTCGGCGCTGATCGTGCTGGCGCTGCGCCCCGAGGCGTTGCTGGGGCCGGGGTTCCAGATGTCATTCGCGGCGACCTCGGCCTTGGTGCTGACCTATGGCTGGCTGCGTGACCGGGCGGTGCCGCTGGGGCCGCGCTGGATACGGCCGGCGGTGTCGGTGCTGGTGTCGTCCTTCGTGGCCGGGATCGCCACGGCGCCGGTCGCGGCGGGGCATTTCAACCAGTTCGCCCATTACGGGCTGATCGCCAATCTGCTGAGCGTGCCCTTGATGGGGACGCTGGTGATGCCTGCGGCGGTGATGGCGGCGAGCCTCATGCCCTTCGGTCTCGAGGCGCTGCCGCTTTGGGTGATGGGGCTGGGCCTCGATTGGATCCTTGGCGTCGCGCATTGGGTCGCAGGGCTGAAGGGCGCGCGTGGCACGGTGGTGAGCCCCGGCGCGGCGGTGTTGCCGCTTCTGGCGGGCGGGATGCTGATGCTGGCGCTCTGGCGGGGACGGTTGCGGTTTCTTGGATTGGCGCCGGTCGCGCTGAGCGCCGGGTTATGGCTGGGGGCCGAGCGGCCGCTGGTGCTGATTGCCGAAAGCGGCGGGCTCGTGGGGGTGATGAGCGCCGAGGGGCGCGCGCTCAACCGGGAGCGGGGCGGCGGGTTCGTGGCGCTGAACTGGCTCGAGAACGATGGCGACGCGGCGGATCAGGCGGGCGCGCACGGGCGCTGGCAATCGCTGCCGCCGGATGCGGGGCTGGGGCTGTTGGCGCTGCGCGGCAAGCGCGCGGTCGCGGCATTGCGCGATTGCGGGGGGCATGACTGGCTGGTTCTGAATGCCGATCCGCCCCGTGATCTGCAAAATGATCTGCCCTGCCACTTGTTCCACCCCGCGGGCCTGCGCCAAAGCGGGGCGGTGGCGCTCTGGCCCGACGGGGAAGGTGGGTTGCGCGTGGTCACCGCGCGCCAGATCACCGGCACGCGGCTCTGGAACGATCAATAGGTGCGGATGAGCCCCACAAGACGCCCCTGAACCTTGACCTGCTCTTCGGGCAAGACGCGGGTTTCATAGGCCGGGTTGGCGGCCTCGAGCGCGATGGCATTGCCACGGCGGAAGAATTTCTTGAGCGTCGCCTCCTGATCCTCGACCAGGGCGACGACGATATCGCCATTATCGGCGGTATTGGTTTCGCGGATGACGACCACGTCGCCATCGTTGATGCCCGCCTCGATCATGGAATCACCCTTCACTTCAAGCGCGTAATGTTCGCCCTGGGCCGAGAGCATCGAGCCGGGCACGGCGACATTGTGGCTGACATGGGAAATCGCCTCGATCGGGACACCGGCGGCGATCCGGCCCATCACCGGCAGTTCCATCGCGCCGGCCATTTCAACAGGCTGCGCATTGGCGGGGCGGGGGGCATCGGGTTTTTCGCCCTCGATGACGCGGGGGGTGAAGCCGTGACTGGCATCGCCACCAAGCGATTCAGGCAGGCGCACGATTTCGAGCGCGCGGGCCCGATGCGCGAGCCGGCGGATGAAGCCGCGTTCCTCGAGCGCGGTGATCAGCCGGTGGATGCCCGATTTGGAGCGCAGATCAAGCGCCTCCTTCATCTCGTCGAAGCTGGGCGGCACGCCATCGGATTGCACGCGCCTGTGGATGAAGGCGAGAAGGTCGAGTTGTTTCTTGGTCAGCATTTGCGCTCCTCGGGGACATGAACATCGTCCCTGCATCTGTCCCCGCACTGGCCGGGCGTTTTGTTTTGTTCTACGCATGTTCCCGTTTTGTGTCAACAGCGCTCTCAACCCTCAGCGGCGCGCCCCGTTGCCGGCCGTGGCCTCCGGCGGGAGTATTTGGGGCAAGATGAAGCCCGGGGGCCCTGTCTTCATCTGGCGGAAAATACCTCGGGGGCCTGGGGGCAGCGCCCCCAGTCTTTTCAGAGCGGAAGGTAGTCGATCTCGTCGCCGGCGCGGCGGGGCGCATCGTCGGCGGGGCGGATCATCAGCGCGTTGGCGTCTGCCAGAACCGAAAGGAGCGCGCTGTCCTGGAGGGCGGCGGGGGTGATATGGCCGTCGCGGATATCGGCGCGCATATAATGTTCGCGCGGCCCGCCCTCGGGCAAGTCATGCGCGAGGCGCGCACGCTGGCGTGGGGCGGGATGGGCGCCAAGGCCCAGCATGGCGCGGATCATGGGCGCGACGAAGACATGGCCGCAGACCATCGCCGAGACCGGGTTGCCCGGCAGGCCGACCATTGCCGCCTGGCCCATGCGCCCCGCCATCAGCGGTTTGCCGGGACGCATGCGCACCTTGTAGAAGGCCTGTTCCATCCCGAGCCCCGCCGCCACCGCGCCGACGAGGTCGTGATCGCCCACCGACGCGCCGCCGATGGTGATCACGAGATCCGCGTCCGAAGCCAGCCCGAAGGCGGTTTCCAGCGACGCGCGCGTGTCGCGGGCGATGGGCAGGATGCGCGCCTCGGCGCCGAGCCCGTCCAGCATGGCCTTGAGGCCGAATGTGTTGGAGGCGATGATCTGGTCCGGCCCCGGCGTGTCGCCCGGCATCACAAGTTCGTCACCGGTGGAGATCAGCGCCACGCGCGGTTTGCGCCGCAGCTCGATCATGGGCAGGTTCATCGAGGCGAGAAGCGCGATATCCGCGGCCCCGAGGCGGCGGGGCGCGGACAGGTGATCTCCGACCTTGAAATCACCGCCCGCGGGGCGCACATGGCTGCCCTCGCCAAGCGTGTCGCCAAGGGTGATGCGCGCACCGCTGCGGGTCACGTCCTCTTGCATGACAACCCGGTCGGCCCCTTCGGGCAGGGGCGCGCCGGTGAAGATGCGCAGCGCCTCGCCCGGCCCGAGCGCGCCGTCAAAGCCATGCCCTGCCGCGGCTTCGCCGATCACGGTGAATTCAGCGCCCGGGCGCGCCGCCGCGCCCGCGAGCGCGTAGCCATCCATCGCCGACGCCGCGAAGGGCGGCTGGTCGCGCGTCGCCAGGGCGTCGCGCGCCAGCACGCGCCCTGCGGCTTCGGCCAGGGGCACGGTTTCGGTGTCGAGCGGCGACACCAGCGAGAACAGGTGATCGAGAGCCTCGTCGACGGTGATCATGCTGTGCTGGTCCTCTGATGAAGCGCGGCGCGTGCCGCCTGTCAGGCCTCGTAGCGGCCCGATGCGCCGCCGTCCTTCAGGGTCACGCGGATGCCGCCGATCTCCATCGCCTTGTCGATCGCCTTGACCATGTCATAGACGGTCAGCGCGGCGGTGCTGACGGCGGTGAGCGCCTCCATCTCGACGCCGGTCTGGCCTGTGGTCTTGACGGTGGCGGCGATGCGCACGCCGGGCAGCTTGGGATCGAGGGTGAGATCCACCGCGACCCTGGTCACCGGCAGCGGGTGGCAGAGCGGGATCAGGTCGGGCGTCTTCTTGGCGCCCATGATCCCCGCGAGGCGTGCGACCGACAGCACATCGCCCTTCTTGGCGCGGCCCTCGGAAATCGTGGCGAAGGTGGACGCGGCCATGGTGACATGGCCTTCGGCCACGGCGACGCGCGCGGTCACGGCCTTGTCCGAGACATCGACCATATGGGCCTGACCCTCGGCGTCGAAATGGGTAAGGCGGTCCGCCATCACATGCCCCCGGCGGTCAGCGGATTGGCCAGAAGCGCGCGGGTCGCGTTGGCGACATCGTCTTCGCGCATCAGGGATTCGCCGATCAGGAAGCAGCGCGCGCCATAGAGCGCCATGTCCGACAGCTCCTTGGGTGTCGAAAGCCCGCTTTCGCAGATGATCATCCGCCCTTCGGGCACCAGTTTCGAAAGCTTGCGCGTGGTGTCGAGCGAGGTCTCGAAGGTATTCAGATCGCGGTTGTTGATGCCGATCAGCTGCGAGGAGAGCCGCTCGGCGCGTTCCAGTTCCTGCTGGTCATGCACTTCGATCAGCGCGTCCATGCCCCACTCATGCGCCGCCGACTCCAGCTCGGCGGCCTGCGTGTCATCGACCGAGGCCATGATGATCAGGATGCAATCGGCGCCCCATGCGCGGGCCTCGGCCACCTGGTAGGGGTCATACATGAAATCCTTGCGCAGCACCGGCAGCGCGCAGGCGGCGCGCGCCTCTCCGAGGAACTCGGGGGCGCCCTGAAAGCTGGGCGCATCGGTCAACACGCTGAGGCAGGTGGCGCCGCCCGCCTCGTAAGCCTCTGCCAGCGAGGCGGGGTCGAAATCTTCGCGGATAAGCCCCTTGGAGGGGCTGGCCTTCTTGATCTCGGCGATCAGCCCGTAGCCCTGTTTGCTGGCTTGCAGCAGGGCATCGGCGAATGGGCGCACGGGATCGGCCTCGCGCGCCGCCGATTCGATCTCTTCGAGGCGGTGTTCGGCTTTGGCGGCGGCGATCTCGTCGAGCTTGTAGGCCTTGATCTTGTCAAGAATTGTGGGCGTGGTCATGCGGCCTCCGATATGACTTTGGCCAGGGTTTCGATCTTGTTGAGCGCGC
>Ga0102925_1000860_pt1 | contig 16542 bp, 15 predicted proteins | sample SalPonR1_A_D1_MG_FD_78216 | JGI IMG/M metagenome (GOLD analysis project Ga0102925, IMG submission 78216) | Salt pond soil microbial communities from South San Francisco under conditions of wetland restoration - Salt Pond MetaG R1_A_D1_MG | ecosystem: Environmental > Aquatic > Marine > Intertidal...
GGTGCTACGCCTGCAGGGCCGCGTAGCTCGAACAGGCCAAAAAACGGAGTAATGACATGCCCAAGATGAAAACGAATCGCGGGGCCGCGAAGCGGTTCCGTGCCACGGGGGGCGGCGGCTTCAAGCGCGGCCAGTCCCACCTGAACCACATCCTGACCAAGAAAAGCACCAAGCGGAAGCGTCACCTGAGGTCCACCGAACTGGTGGCCGAGAGTGATGTGAAGTCTGTCCGCAAGCTGCTGCCCTACGCGTAAGGAGGTGATTCATGGCACGAGTTAAGCGTGGTGTGACCGCCCGTGCGCGTCACAAGAAAGTACTCAAGAAGGCGAAGGGCCATTACGGCCAGCGCCGCAAAAATTTCAGGATTGCCAGGCAGTCGGTCACCAAGGCCGGCCAGTACGCCTACCGTGACCGGAAGGCGCGCAAGCGCGATTTCCGCTCGCTGTGGATCGTGCGTATCAATGCGGCGGCGCGGATGCACGGTCTCTCCTACAGCCGAATGATCGCCGGGCTGAAGAAAGCCGGGATCGAGCTGGACCGCAAGGTGCTGGCTGACATGGCAGTGCTCGAGCCCGAGGCCTTCGGCACCGTTGCCGAACAGGCCAAGGCCGCACTCGCCGCATAAGCCAGGCCCGCTCGTTCGGGGCACACCGCAGGTCTCTGGCACGCGGTGACGACGGCGCGAAGGGGGGAAGGCCTTGCGGGGCCTTTCCCTTTTTTGTTTCAAGGGGGATCAGCGTGGAAGACGCAGCAAAGCTGCTTGAGCAAGGGCGCGGGGAGATCGCGGCTTGCGGCGACCTGGCGGCACTGGATGCAGTTCGCGTCCGCTACCTGGGCAAGAAAGGCCTGTTGACGGGCCTTCTCAAGTCCCTGGGCGGGCTCTCGGCTGAGGAAAGGCCCGTGGCCGGGCAACGCATCAACGAGGCCAAGCAGGCGCTGCAGCAGGCGTTGCAGGCGCGGCGGGAAGACCTGGAAGCGGAGCGCGAGGCCGCCGCCATCGAGCTCGACCGCGTGGATGTGACCCTGCCGGGGCGCGGCGAGAGCGCAGGCGGACTGCACCCCGTGACGCGCACCCTGCGGCGCATGGAGCGCATCTTCCGCCAGGCCGGTTTCGAGGTACACACCGGCCCGGAAGTGGAAGACGAGTTCCATAACTTCGAGGCCCTGAACATCCCGGCGCATCATCCGGCGCGGGCGATGCATGACACCTTTTACTTTGGCGACGGACGACTGCTGCGCACGCACACCTCCCCGGTGCAGATCCGCTCGATGCGGCGCCAAGGCGCGCCGATCCGCCTGGTTGCCCCGGGACGCGTGTATCGCTGCGACTCCGACCAGACGCATTCGCCCATGTTCCACCAGGTCGAGGGGCTGGTGGTGGACCAGGGGGTGAGCTTCGCTCACCTGAAGGCCGTGCTGCACGACTTCCTGGAGCGTTTTTTCGAGCGCAAGGTGCGACTGCGGTTCCGTCCTTCCTATTTCCCCTTCACGGAGCCTTCCGCCGAAGTGGACGTGGAGTGGGGCGACGGCTGGCTGGAGGTCCTCGGCTGCGGCATGGTCCATCCGCGTGTGCTGGAGTTCGGCGGCATTGATCCCGAGGCCTTCACCGGCTACGCCTTCGGCATGGGCGTCGAGCGCCTCGCGATGCTGCGCTACGGCGTCAACGACCTGCGGTTGTTCTTCGACAACGACCTTCGCTTCCTGCGGCAGTTCAACCAGGGAGCGGTGCGATGAAGCTCAGCGAGCGCTGGTTGCGGGAATGGGTCGATCCGCCGGTGGACACGGCCGAGCTGGTCATGCAGCTCACCATGGCGGGACTGGAAGTCGACGGCACGATCCCCGCGGCGCCCGGGTTCTCCTCGATAGTGGTCGGGAAAGTCGAGTCGGTCGAGCCGCACCCGAACGCCGACAAGTTGAGCGTCTGCCGCGTCGACGTCGGGAAGGAGGAGAAGCTCGGCATCGTCTGTGGCGCACCGAACGTGCGGGCCGGAATGAAGGCGCCCGTCGCGCTGGTGGGCGGCATGCTCCCCGGCGGAATGAAAATCAGGCGGGCGAAACTGCGGGGTGTCGAGAGCACGGGCATGCTGTGCTCGGAGCGTGAACTCGGCCTGGGCGAGAGCCACGAGGGCTTGTGGGACCTGCCTGCCAATGCGCCCACCGGGGCGGACCTGCGGGAGTGGCTGGCGCTGGACGACCAGGTCATCGAGGTGGATCTCACCCCCAATCGGGGTGATTGCTTCAGCGTGCTGGGCGTGGCGCGCGAAGTGGCATTGATGAACGACATGGCGCTGGCCGGGCCGGACATTTCCGCAGTCCCGGCGCGGACAGCCGACGAGTTCCCCGTCGAGGTCCGAGCGCCCGAAGCCTGCCCGCGTTTCGTGGGGCGCGTGATACGCGGCCTCGATCCGGAGGCGTGCACGCCCCTCTGGATGCGGGAGAAACTGCGTCGCGCGGGGCTGCGGCCCATACATCCCGTGGTGGATGTCACGAACATCGTCATGCTCGAGCTGGGTCAGCCGATGCACGGTTTCGATCTTGCCACGCTGCGCGAGGGCGTGGTCGTGCGCATGGCGGAGGCGGGCGAGGAGATCGTTCTGCTGGACGGGCGCGAAGCCAGGCTTGAAACGGACATGCTCGTGATCGCCGATCACGGCGGACCGCGGGCCGTGGCCGGGATCATGGGTGGAGAAGACTCGGGCGTATCCTCATCGACGCGGGACATCTTTTTCGAGGTGGCTTTCTTCGCGCCGCTGGCGGTGGCAGGCAGGGCCCGGCGGCTGGGCCTTCACACGGATGCCTCGTTACGCTTCGAGCGAGGGGTGGATCCTGAACACCAGCGGCGGGCCGTCGAGCGGGCCACGGCCCTGTTGCTGGAAATTGCCGGCGGTGAGCCTGGCCCGGTGATCGAGCGCGTGGCCCCGGAACACTTGCCGGAACGCCTGCCGGTTTCCCTTCGCCGGGAAAGACTGGATTTGTTACTGGGTTGCGCGGTTCCCGGAGACGAGGTGGAACGCATCCTCGGCGGCCTGGGCATGGCCGTGGGCCGCAGCAGCGCGGGCTGGACCGCCACGCCGCCCCCGCATCGTTTCGACATCCAGCTGGAAGTCGACCTGGTGGAGGAAATCGCCCGGATCCATGGTTACAACCAGTTGCCCGAAGCGCGCGGCGCAGGGGCGGCGGTGCTGGGCGAGGCGCCCGAGGGACGTGTGCCGGAGTCCCGGGTGGCGGATACGCTGGTATCCAGGGGTTACCAGGAGGCGGTGACCTACAGCTTCGTCGATCCCGAGTTACAGGCCCGCCTGTTTCCGGCGTCGGAATCGCTGCCCCTCGCCAACCCGATTTCCTCCGAGCTGAGCCGGATGCGGGTCTCACTGTGGCCAGGACTCCTGCAGGTCCTCGAGTACAATCTCAGTCGGCGGCAGGCGCGCATCAAGATATTCGAGCAGGGCTTGAGGTTTATTATTGAAGGCGTTGAATTAAAACAACTTAACACGGTCTCCGGTTTGCTTGCCGGGCGCCGGTGGCCGGAGCAATGGGGAACGGAAGCGACGCGCTTCGACTTTCATGACGCCAAGCGCGACGTCGAAACGCTGCTCGGGTTAACTGGCGCCGAGTTCCTCTTCGAGCCGGCTGCGCACCCGGCGCTGCACCCCGGCCAGGCTGCACGCATCCTGCGTAACGGCGAGCCCGTCGGGTGGCTCGGCGCCTTGCATCCGCGGCTCGTCCGGGCGCTGGACCTGGAGCAGACGCCGTTCTTGTGGGAGCTCGATGAGCAATCGAGCTTCGCGGCGGAACTGCCGGAATTCCAGGAGATTTCTCGCTTTCCCGCGATTCGGCGGGACATCGCCGTGCTGGTGGACAGGAGCATCCCGGCCCAGGCCATGCTCGACAGCATCGGCGCCGCCGGCGGAACACTCCTGAAGCAATGCGTGATTTTCGATGTCTATCGTGGAGAGCGCATAGATTCGAGTCTAAAAAGCGTGGCTTTTGGCTTGATTTTGCAGGAATCTTCGCGCACTCTTACCGACGAAGAAGCGGATCGCGTGGTGGGTGAAGTAATCGCCCGCCTTGAGACTGAGTTCGGGGCCAGGATTAGAGACTGACATGGCGCTCACCAAGGCTGAAATGGCAGAGGCATTGTTCCGGGACATGGGCCTCAACAAGCGCGAGGCGCGTGAACTTGTCGAGATGTTTTTCGAGGAGTTGCGCACGGCCCTGGCGAACGGCGAACAGGTCAAGCTCTCCGGTTTCGGAAATTTCGATCTGCGCGACAAAAACCGTCGGCCGGGGCGCAATCCCAAGACCGGCGAGGAAATCCCCATTACCGCGCGCCGGGTGGTCACCTTCCGCCCGGGACAGAAGCTCAAGACCAGGGTCGAGGCCTATGCTGGAAGCGGGGAATAACGACGAACTTCCGGCGATCCCCGGAAAACGCTATTTCACCATCGGTGAAGTGAGCGAACTCTGTGGAGTCAAGCCTCATGTGTTGCGCTATTGGGAGCAGGAATTCCCGCAGCTCAAGCCGGTCAAGCGGCGCGGCAACCGCCGTTACTACCAGCGCCGCGACGTCCTCCTGATACGGCAGATCCGTGGCCTGCTGTACGAGGAAGGCTTCACCATCGGGGGCGCGCGGCAGCGCCTGACGGGGGACGAGGCCAAGGACGACCTGACGCAAAGCGTGCAGATCGTCCGCCAGATCCGGACCGAGCTGGAAGAGGTGCTCAAGATCCTGCGCGGCAAGTAGCCGCAGCTGTTTTTCCGGGCGCGGCCATGGGGTATGATGCCGCTCCCCAGACGGCGTCATGGCCGTCTTTCTCGTCCGGTCGGGGCGTGGCGCAGCCTGGTAGCGCACCTGCATGGGGTGCAGGGGGTCGGAGGTTCGAATCCTCTCGCCCCGACCATCTAAAACACTGATATATAAAGATGTTTGTGGGCGTGCCGCCGCGCTCGGCGCTGCGCAAGGCGATGTACTGCGCCCACAAACAGTCGCCGAAGATGACCGTACCGCCAAGGCCAACGGCATCGGGCCGTCGAAGCGGTGCTTTATCCGGTCTGTACTCTCGCTATCCGCTGCGCAGTTCCACTTCCAGCTCTTCAAGCGTCTTGTTCTTCGTCTCCGGGACCAACCAGAGCACCAGCGCGAAGAACAGCAGCGCGAAGAGGGCATACCCCAGGAACGTGCCGGCCGCTCCGGTGTTGCTGAGTTGCCAGGGAAAGATGAACTGCACGCCGAAACTCACCGCGCCGTTCACCGTGCCAGTCACGGCCATGGCGACGCCGCGCACCTGATTGGGAAAGATCTCGGGCAGCATCACCCACATCACGGGTCCCAGGGACACGGCAAAGGATGCGACGAAGGCGAGAATGCCGATCAGGACCAGCACCGGATTGATCGAGATGGCCGACTGAATCAAGTGGCTCTGCAGGCGACGGCTCTCCTCGGCGCCAATCGCCTCGACGAGGGCCTGCTTGAAGACCACGTCGCTGTCGTAGTCCACACCCAGCATCGGCTGCAGCTTCTCGGCGACGTCCTGGTTCTCCAGCTGCGTCAGCGCGTCCGGCTCCAGCCGATACGCTGCCTGGTGGAAACTCCAGCTGCAGAGCAGCATGCTCAGAAGGATGCCGCCGAGGCCGATGAGTAGGAGCGGCTTGCGACCCATCCGGTCGATGAGCACCATCGACACCAGCGTGAAGATCACGTTGACGATCCCCACCACCACAGCCTGCGCGAACGCGGCGTTGGTCCCGATACCGCTCTGTTCGAAGATGCTCGGAGCGTAGAAGAACACCACGTTGATGCCGGTGATCTGCTGCCCCACCGCCAGCACCAGTCCGACCAGCAGTGAAAGCCGGAGCGCCGGGCCGAACACGGCGCGGATCCGGGCACCGAGAGACAGTGTGTCCCCGTGAGCGCTTTCGACGATGTCGGCAACTTCCTCGTCCAGTGACTTGTTCAGGGTGAGATGCCGCAGAACCTCGCGACCGCGCTTCCGGTGGCCATTGATGAGCAGCCAGCGGGGGCTCTCGGGCACGAAGAACAGGGTGATCAACCACAGTCCGGCGGGCAGGATCTCCAGCCCGAGCATCCAGCGCCAGGTGTTGTCGTCGATGCCCAGGTCACTTGCCCACGTCGATCCGCCCTCGGCCGCTCCCAATAGGAAATAGTTGGCGAAATACGCTGCCGAGAAGCCGAGAACGATGTTGAGCTGGTTAAAAGACACCAGCCGTCCACGATGTTTCGCGGGGGCAATCTCGGAGATGTACATGGGAGCCAGCGCCAGCGAGGCGAACGCCATCCCCCCCAGGAATCTCGCCGCCACCAGCGTCTCGAAAGACTGGGCCAGGGCAGACGACACCGCAGACACGAGGTAAAGCGCCGCAACGACCCGCAGCATCGTTCGTCGCCCGTACAGGTCGCTGAGCGGGCCGGCCGCGAGCGCGGTGAGGATGCCGCCCAGCGTGGGCGCGCCGACCACGAGCCCCAGTTGGAAATCGCTGAGACCGAACTCCTCGGTGACGAACCGGATCGCGCCCGAAATGACGGACGCATCGAAGCCGAAGATGAACCCGCCCAGCGAGATGACCAGGGCGACGCGTATGGTGTGGGCTGTGGATTTCTGCATCTCTCTCGCGCTTCCGTCGTGAGCCCGCCTACTTCAGCCGTCGAGATCCGGTAGCAGTGTGGGCCGCCGCCGTGCCGAGCGTTGCCGCAGCGCGGGTAGCGTTCATCTGTGCTTCAGCCGGCCCACTAACGCCTGGGCGCGCGCCACCGCTTCTTCGCGACGTTCCGGATCACGGGCGAGGCCTTCAAGTTCGTTCAAAAGCGCATCGACGCCTTGTGGGGCGGACTCCGGGCTGTGCCGGTCGGCGGCACCGAAAAGATTGATCCATCGCTCGGTTCTGCGTCCGAATCGCACCACTGAATAGAATCGCTTGCCGCCGTCGTCACCCGGCACCAGCAGATCGACCAGCGCCGCCAATATCGAAAGAGGGCTGAGCAGCAGATCGCGCAGGCCGTCGACGACGAGTTTCGCCTGGAACACGATGACATCGCGCAGGACCGGAAATCTTCTTCCGCTCATGGGGTCTCCCTCGTTCGTGCAGATAAGGCGTGGGCGGGGCCCATTGTAGCCCTGGCGCGCGCCTGGCGTAGCTGCCGGACTTTCCCCGCCTCGCCATTGCCGCCGCGGACCGGGCCACGCGGCGCGCGGCTTTACATGGCGGAGGCCGACCACCACACTTTGTGCACGAAAAAGCCAGGACCGAGGCCGGGCGCATGGATGTCGAAGTACTTGAAATAAGACAGCACATGGGGCGCTTCCCGCCCTTCGAGGAGCTAAGTGACGAGCTGCTGGACGCGGTGGCCGACAGCGTGGACGTCAGCTACTACAAGGCGGGCACTATGATCATGGAGCTGCATCAGCCCGTGCACGAGCTGCATTTCATTCGCAGCGGCGCAGTGGAGATTTACCGGCGCAGCGGGACGCTTTACAACCGTCTCGAGGAAGGCGACATCTACGGGCACTTCAGCCTGTTGCGCAATCACCGGGCGCATTTTTCCGCGAAGGCGATCGAAGACACGCTCATTTACCTCGTCCCGGAATCCATCTTCGAGCGCTTGTGCGCGGAGGACGAGCAGTTCGCTGATTTCGTCGAGCTGGACCAGCCGCGCCTCAAGTCCACCGTGGAAAAACACCAGGGCGATACCGGCATGATGACGACGCGCGTGCGCAAGCTGATCACGCGGCCGCCGGTGGTGGTGGATGCCGCCACGCCGGTCCGCGAGGCCGCCCGGCGCATCGGCGAGGCGCATGCCACATCCGTGCTGGTGCTCGGCGAGCCGGACGATCATCCGCAACACAACGTGACGGACGAAAACGGCGCGACCCGGCAATTGCTGGGCATACTCACCGACAGCGATTTCCGCAGTCGCGTGGTGGCGGAGGGTCTCGCGGCAGACACGCCGGTAGCAGAGATCGTCGAAGGCGCGCCGTTCACGGTGCAGTCCGACGAGATCCTGCAGGAAGCCATGCTGCAGATGTTGCGAAACAACACCCAGCATCTTCCGGTGCTCAATCGCCGCCGCCTGATCGGCGTGCTGCATATCTCGGACATCATCCGCCACCAGACGCACACCAGCCTGTACCTGGTGGAGAGGATATTTACTCAAACGAGCGCCGGGGCTCTCGGCCGGTTGCTGCCCGACGTCCGCGAGGCTTTCGTGCGCATGGTGGAGGAAGGCGCGAACTCACAGATGATCGGCAGCGCGCTGTCCACCATTGGTCGAAGCTTTACCCGGCGCCTGTTGGAACTGGCGGAGGCCGAGCTGGGACCGCCGCCCGTCCCTTATAGCTTCATGGCGCTGGGCTCCATGGCGCGCAACGAGCAAAGCATTGTCACGGACCAGGACAATGCACTGGTTCTGGATGACCGCTTTGATCCGAAGCTGCACGACGAATATTTCGCGGCGCTGGCGAAATTCGTCAGCGACGGACTCGCGCTGTGCGGCTACACCTATTGCACCGGCGGGATCATGGGAACGAACCTCCAGTGGCGCCAGCCCTTGCGGGTCTGGAAACAGTATTTCAACGACTGGATCGACAAGCCCACCCCGGAACGACTGCTGCACAGTTCGATTTTCTTCGACCTGGACAACGTCAGCGGCGAGCCCGGCTTCGTGGTGGAGTTGCAGGACCTGGTGGCCGGCAAGGCGCCGAACAGTCCGTTGTTCCTCGCCGCCATGGCGCGCAATGCTTCGAACCGGACACCGCCGCTGGGCTTTTTCAGGAACTTCGTGATGGAGAAGGACGGCAAGCAGAACAACACCATCAACGTGAAACGCCGCGGGACGGCGCCCATGACGGACCTCGTGCGCGTGCATGCGCTGGCCTGCGGCTCGACGGCGCAAAACTCCTTCGCCCGGCTGGATGACATCGCGCAAACCGGCCTGCTGCCGTCGGGGGTCGGCGACCGGATTCGTTATGCCTTCGAATTTATCTCCATGGTGCGGATCCGGCACCAGGCCATCGACCTGCAGCGGGACCAGCCGCCCACTAACAGCATCGAGCCGGAAAACATCTCCAGGGAGGAGCGCCACAACCTCAAGGATGCATTCCAGTTGCTCAGCGACGCGCAGAAATTCCTGCAGTTCCGCTACCCGCTACCCGCGCAGAGGGGCTGAGCAAAACATGATGGGCATTGCGCCTGGCCGCAGCGAGCCGCGAGCTTCCTGGCCCGCCTACATGGCGCAGCGCGCCAGGGACGCGCGGGACGAGCGCTTGCGGGCGTATTTTGCTGCATGGAAGCTGGCGCCGGAGACGCCGCTGGCGGACGCGCCCCTGGTCGCCCTGGACGTTGAAACCACCGGGCTGAATGCCAGCCGCCACTCCCTGGTCAGCATCGGCCTGGTGCCGTTCACGCTGGACCGGATCCTGTTTTCACAAAGGCGCCACTGGTTGCTCAGGCCGAGGTTCCCGCTGCAGGCGCGTTCCGTGACCCTGCATCACATCACCCATTCCGACCTCGCAAGCGCGCAGGACCTCGGCGAGATACTTGGCGAAGTGCTGGATGGCATGGCCGGTCGACTGCCGGTGGTGCATTACCGCGCGATCGAGCGTTCTTTCCTGGACTCCGCGCTCAGGTATCGGCTGGACGAGAGCCTGCGTTTCCCCGTGATCGACACCATGGCACTGGAGGCGCGGGTATACCGCCAGTCGCTGCTGGCGCGGCTGCGGCGCTGGCTCGGCGGCAAGCCGGTGTCCATCCGCATGCAGGAGAGCCGCTCGCGCTATGGACTGCCGGTCTACCAGCCGCACCACGCGGTACTCGATGCGCTCGCGACGGCTGAACTCTTCCAGGCGCAGGTGGCGACGCGCTTCGACCCCCGGACGCCCATCGGCGATCTCTGGTGCTAGGCGAAGCGGCGGGACGGCTTGCGTGCCGGCCGTCCCGCCGCCCGGTTCAACCCCTGGGTTCGCTCATCAGGCCCTTGAATATGGCGTAACAGCCCACCAGCAGCACGATGGTGAAAGGAAGGCCGGTGGAAACCGCCATGGCTTGCAGGGCGACCAGTCCGCCACCGAGCAGCAGCGCGATGGCGATGCCGCCCTCGATGAAGGCCCAGAAGACGCGCTGCGCCTTCGGCGCGTCCACCTTGCCGCCAGCCGTGATCGTGTCGATCACGAGCGAGCCGGAGTCCGACGAGGTGATGAAGAACACGATCACCAGCACGATGCCGACGAATGAGGTGATCTCGGTCAGCGGCAACTCGCCGAGCATCACGAACAACTTCAGTTCAAGCGCGGCCTCGCGCACGCCCTCGAAGCCCGAACCGATGAACTGGTTGATGGCCGTCCCGCCGAAGGCGGTCATCCACAGGACCGAAACGAGCGACGGCACCAGCAGTACGGCTACCAGGAACTCCCGCACCGTGCGGCCGCGGCTGACGCGGGCGATGAACATGCCCACGAACGGCGACCAGCTGATCCACCAGGCCCAGTAGAACGCCGTCCAGCCCTGGCTGAAATTGGCGTCTTCACGGCCAAACGGGTTCGAAAAAGCCGGTAAATTGACCACGTAAGCCATCAGGTTCTCGAAGAAACCGGTGAAAATCACCAGCGTGGGGCCCACGAACAAGACGAAAGCAAGCAGCAGGAAGGCCAGCACCATGTTGATCTCGGAGAGCCGCTTCACGCCCTTGTCCACGCCGGCCAGGATGGAGATGGTGGCGATCGAGGTGATGCCCAGGATCAGCAGCACCATCGTGACGTTGCCGGACGGCAGTCCGAACAGGTATGTGAGTCCCGCCGACGCCTGTGACGCGCCGATGCCCAGAGACGTGGCCAATCCGAAGAGCGTGGCGAACACCGCGAGCATGTCGATGATGTGTCCCGGCCAGCCCCAGACGCGCTCGCCCAGCAGAGGATAGAAAATCGAGCGGATGGTCAGCGGCAGGCCCTTGTTGAAGGAGAACAGCGCCAGCGCCAGCGCCACCACGGCATAGATCGCCCATGGATGCAGTCCCCAGTGGAAAATGGTGGCGGCCATGCCAAGGCGCGCGGCCGCGGCCACGTCACCGGCGGCGCCGCCCAGCGGCGCCCAGTCGGTGCGCACGCCGTTCTCCATGCTGACGCCCCCGAGCGCGGTGTCGAAGTGCGACATGGGCTCCGAGACACCGTAAAACATCAGGCCGATGCCCATGCCCGCGGCGAACAGCATGGAAAACCACCCTACGTAGGTGAAATCAGGTTTGGCCTCGGTCCCGCCGATGCGCACTTTGCCAAGCGGTGAAACGATCAGGCCGAAGCAGACGAGCACGAAAACGTTGCCGGCCAGGATGAAGAACCAAGCCAGGTTGGACGTCAGCCAGTCCCGCATCGCGTTGAAGACCGGTTCGATCTCGGTCTGCAGGGCGAGCGTGAGAATCACGAAAAACAGCGTGGCGATGGCGGAAATCGCGAAGACCTTGCCATGGATGTCCAGGCTGATGCCGAGCGGGGCCGCGGTGACGTTGTCCTGGCCGATCACGTAATCCGTGTCGATCAGGTTGACGGCGCCGTCCGGCGAGGGCACGCCCTCAGAAGTCTCCGGCGAATCCGCGGCTGATTCTTGTTGGGGGTTTTTCTCCACGAGGGATACCTCCTTTCTTTGGAGCGAATTCAGTCTCTGGGGCGTACCAGGAACACGGATACAGAGGTGTGGGCGGCGATCTTGTCGCCATGCGAGGGCATGATCGCATCCACCCTGTGGGGCAGGTGGGTCGCCATCAGCACCAGGTCGGCCCCGACCAGGGCCACGGCCTTGACCAGGAAATCGTCCAGGTCTGCGGTCGGGTCGTGGCTGACGAACATCTTGGAGGTGGTGGGTTGGCCGTGCGACGCGTGCTGCGCTTCGGCAAACTCAGCCAGCTTTTTCTCGTACTCGGCCGGGTTGTGGGCCACCGGCCCCGGGGTGTTTGCAGTCACGCTGACATAGCAGATTTCCGCATCGTAATGCCGCGCGATGTCCGCCGCGATGGTGAGCGATCGCTCCAGCGCGCCCAGGTGTGCCAAGTCGACGGGAACCATGATCTTGTTGTACACGCCCGTTCACCTCCTATGGCTGATAATTGATTTAGTTGAAGTATCGCGGCGCGTTGTTGTTATTGCGCGACAAAACGAATCCCTTAATTAACCTAACATGCCGGGCATTCGAGAGCTAATTCGCGTCGTTCGCAGTGATGTATTTCGTGCCGGTCAGTCACTTTCACCTTCAGCGACCTGGCGACCCTCGACGATGGTCCCGGTCACCCGGGTAGTGAACTCGAACGGGTCGCCATTGAAGAGCGCGATGTCGCCATCCTTGCCGACCTCCAGGGTGCCGACTCGCTCGTCGATGCCGAGGATCGCGGCCGGACTGCGCGTCACGAGCGCAAGCGCTTCCTGGAAGTCCAGGCCGTGGCGGAGCGTCATCGCCGCCTCGAACAGCACCACGCGCGTCTTGGGGACGTAACCCTCGAAGCCGCTCTGCAACGCCACGGGAACACCCGCGTCGAGTAACTTGCGGGCCGTGGTGAATGAAAAGTTCTGCACTTCAGGGCCGCGCGCCCGCATCATCGTCGGGTGCAACAGCACGGGCACGCGCGCGGCCTGGATCTCGTCCACCAGCATGTGGGCGTCGCTGGCGCCGGCAAGCACCAGCCGGAGGTCGAACTCGGCCGCCAGCCGCAAGGCGGTCATGATGTCGTTGTGGCGGTGTACTTCCACCACCAGCGGCAGCTCACCGTCCAGCACCTGGGCCAGGGCTTCCAGGCCCAGGTCGCGGGGCGGCGCCTTGCTCTCGTCTTCGGCGCCGGTCCGCTTGAGGCTGTACGCCCGTGCTTTCAGCAACTGCTCGCGCAGCATGGCCACGGCCTTGCTGCGATTGCCGGGCGAAGGCCGGCCGTGGTGCCGCGCGGCCTGTTCACCCAGCGTCGCGGAAAGGGCGTGCACCGGCCGGATGACGGCGTCATCCACGGTGTCGCCGGCGGTTTTGGTGATCATCGTCTGGCCGGAGATGATCTCGCCCGGACCGTGGCCCGTGTGGATGGTGGTGATGCCGTGACCGCGCAGCCAGATGACCAGCTTCTCCCGGGGATTGTAGGCATCGATGGCACGCAACTCGGGCTGGATGGCCGCCGAGCGCTCGAGCTGATCCTGGTCGTGAGGCTGGTTCATCGCGCCCGACAGGCCGACGACCGAACGCCCGTCGATCAGCCCCGGGGTGGCGACCGCGGCCTCGACGATTTCTATGCCCACCGGTATAGACACGCTGGCCGCCGCTCCGATCGCGGCGATCTTGCCGTCCCGGATGAGCACGACGCCCGGCGAGAAGCTTTCGCCTGTGCCGGTATGCAGGATACCCGCGCGCACGGCGATGTCGCCGGCCAGCGCCGTCCCGGCTTGTGCGCCGAGCAGGATGAGCAACAGGGCGGCGAGACGCCGCGGCAAGTTCGAGGCGCTCACTGGCGGCCTCCGTGGTGTTCGTGCACGTGGTTGGCGCCGTCATCGTCGACCAGGGCGCCCAGGCCCCCTTCGGCGACGAGCCTGTCATCGGGGTCTTCCAGGTCGAAGCGCTTCACGCCCTCCACCCAGGTCTGCTGTACGCGGGTATAAACGCTGAAAGGGTCGCCGGAGAGGATCACGAAATCCGCGTCCTTGCCGGGCTCGAGGGTGCCCACGCGCTGGCCCAGGTCCAGCATTCGTGCGCCATTGATGGTCATGGCCTCGAGTGCGGCCTGGCTGGACATCCCCGCGCGGATGCCCATCGCCGGCATGCGCAGGAAATAGCGCGAATCGGTGATCCAGTCGTCGGTGTGAAAAGCGACCTGGGCGCCGGCCTTCTCCAGGGCGGGGGCGCTTTTCGCATCCAGCGCCATGGCCTCGAGCTTGCCGCCGGGGCTGTCGATCAGGATCAGCGAGACGGGCACTTCGGCTGCGGCGATTTCCTCCGCCACGCGCCAGGCCTCCGAGGTGTGGTGCAGCACCATCCGGAAGCCGAACTCGTCGCGCAGTCGGATCGCCGTCATCATGTCGTCATGACGGTGACTGTGGAAATGCACGATGCGCGTGCCTTCCATCACTTCCAACAGCGCCTCGAGCCCGAGGTCCCGCGGCGGCGGATCGGCGCCATCCTCAGTGGCGGCGCGCTTTTGCTGGTATTCCTGCGCCCGTATGAAAGCCTGGCGAACCAGCGCGGCCGACTTCGCGCGCGTGCCGGGAAACGGCGGGTCGCGCCTTGAATTGGTGCCGTTCGCCATCTTCAGGCCGGATGCCAGCGAGCCATCGGCGTTGTAGATCAGCAGGTCATCGATGGTGTCTGCCTCGCGCAGCTTGAGATAAAGCGTCTGGCCGCTCACCAGGTGCCCGGAACCGGGCATCACGTTGACCGTGGTGATGCCGCCGGCCAGGGCGCGCTTGAAGCCGGAGGAGCGCACGTTGAGTGCATCGAGCACGCGCACTTCGGGCTGGATTGGCGCGGAACGGTCGGCGCCGGCCATTTCTCCGATGTGACTGTGCGTGTCCACCAGGCCGGGCATGAGCACCTGGCCGGCAGCGAGTTCCACGACGGTGGCGTCCTCCGGGATCCGGACCGTGTCGCGCGGCCCGATGTCCGCGATCCGGCCGTCTTCGATCAGCAGCACGCCATTGGCGATGGCCGGCCCGCTGACCGGGATCACCCGGGCGCCGGCGAACGCCGTGGTGGCCGCCTGGGCGGCGTCCGGCAGCGACGCCGCGCCCAGCACAACAGCCGCGCTAACGGCCGCCAGCGCGGAAATACGATGGACCATGCGGGTCTCCTCCGTGGCGAGCGGCGGAAATTACCACAAAAGGAAGGCCCCGGCGCAAACCGGGGCCTTCCGGGATTGCCACAGGCACGCCGGTTGGCAGGGGGGTGAGATATCATGCCGCCACCCGGGTCCATCGGCGGCGCTAGGCCCGCAGAGTCCATGCCACCCGATACCGTTCTCGCTGCAACAGGAGCAGGCTGAGCTGGAAATCCGGCCTCAATTACGCACCTTGCTACCCGGCACCGGGGTCGTCATGGCCATCGCCCTGGTTGCGAGCGCCGTGCCGGCCCTGCTGCGCGCGGCACCGCCACCGCTCGGAGACCTTCCGGTCAGCCCGGTGCTGGTTGCAATCCTGCTGGGCCTCGCGATGGCACCACTGGCCAAGCGGTACCGGGGATGGTCGCCTGGACTGACCCTCGCGGCGGGACCGCTGCTCAAGCTAGGCGTGATGCTCATCGGCCTGCGCTTGTCGCTCGGGCAATTGGGGGAACTGGGCATGCTGGCCTTGCCGCTGGTTATCGGCGCGCTACTGTCCGGCCTGGGGCTTGCGTTACTGCTCGGTCGCTTGCTCGGGGTGAATACCCGGTTGACGGCACTGCTGGCCGTGGGCTCGGCCATTTGCGGCGCCTCGGCGATCGTCGCCACCGCGCCGGCCTTGCGGCCACGGCCCGAGGAGACCGGCTACGCGCTCGCCTGCGTGGCGCTTTTCGGCCTGCTGGCGACGTTGCTGTACCCGCCGCTCCTCGCCGGACTGTTTGCCGACGGACGACAGGTCGGCCTGGCGCTGGGCGCATCGATTCACGACACGGCACAGGTGACCGCGGCAGCGCTGCTTTTCGAGCAGACTTTCGGGCATGCGGAGACCGTCGCGGCGGCCACGGTCACCAAGCTGATGCGCAATGCGGCAATGCTCGTGGTGATCCCCGGCGTGGTCTGGTGGGCCTGCCGCGGGCAGCCTGAAGGGAGCGCCAAGCCCGCTTTTCCTCTTTTCATACTCGGCTTTCTTGCCATGGCGGTGCTGCGCACGGCTGGTGACCGGGCGCTGGGAGACGATGCCGCATGGGCGGCGGTGCTCCAGTTCGCCGCGCTGACCAGCAGCTTCCTGTTCGCCATGGCGATGGCCGCCATCGGTATGGGGATCAGGCTTGCCGCGCTGCGCCTGCTGGGGCCCGGCCCGGCCGTGGTGGCATTGCTCACGGCCATCGGAATGGGTGTGACCGCGCTGCTCGGCGTGACCCTGTTCGCCTGATTGCGCAAGGCGCGGCGGGCCGGGGGAGAGCGCTCAGTCGCGAAGATTCGCCAGCAGGTCCTGGCTTTGGGCAACCAGCCTGAAAGCGATGTGGTACTTGTAGATATTGCTCACGTATTCGACCGTCTCCCGGCCGATCCGCTGCGCTGCGACGTATTCGACATTGTTGAACCATGTGTCGGGGTCCAGCCCCATTTCCCTGGCCTCGTTTCGCAGCAGGCGGATACGCCGGGGCCCGGCGTTATAGGAGGCGAGGGCGAAGAGCAGGCGGTCCGTCTCGCTGATATGGGGCTCATCGTAGTAACGGTCGATCATCCAGCGGAGGTACCGGACCCCCGCATGAATATTATTCTCCAGCACGGTGATGTCGCCCACCTCCATTTCCGCGCCGGTGGACGGTAGCAGCTGCATCACGCCGACCGCGCCCGCCTGGGAGCGCGCGCTGTGGTCCAGGCGGGATTCCTGGTAACCCTGGGCGATCAGCAAC
>Ga0102925_1000862_pt1 | contig 16529 bp, 17 predicted proteins | sample SalPonR1_A_D1_MG_FD_78216 | JGI IMG/M metagenome (GOLD analysis project Ga0102925, IMG submission 78216) | Salt pond soil microbial communities from South San Francisco under conditions of wetland restoration - Salt Pond MetaG R1_A_D1_MG | ecosystem: Environmental > Aquatic > Marine > Intertidal...
ACGACCGAGTCCGACGACGCGGCGACCACGGAGACGGCAGACGAAACCGCTCGTCCTGCCCAGTCCGCGGCGGCCGGAGAAGTTGACACCAGGACGACGACAGCGGACGTCGACGATTCGGAACCGGAAGATGAAACCGAAGACGGGATCGATCCGGAACTGTTGAGCGACGAGGAGCGCGTCGAACGCCTCCTCGAACGGAACGGCGGGCGGATGAAGCAGGCCAACATCGTGAAGGAGACGGGGTGGTCGAACGCGAAGGTCTCCCAGTTGCTCTCCTCGATGGCGGAGGAGGACCGGATCAACAAACTCCGGATCGGTCGCGAGAACCTCATCACGCTCCCGGACGAGGACGTCACCGATTTCTGACCGTTTCGAAGGGGTGAGACCATCCATTCGGCGCGAAGAGCGACGCAAGGATCGGGGATTTCGAAAACATTTACCCCCGAGAGGGTAAACGGGGGCACGATGAAAGTTCTCGTCACAGTAAAGGAGGTGGCAGCGCTCGAGGAGGACTTCGAGATCGAGGGGACGGACGTCCCCGAGCAGTATCTCGAGTACGACCTCAACGAGTGGGACGATTACGCCGTCGAAGAGGCCGTCCAGCTGCAGGAGGACGGCATCGCCGACGAGGTCGTCACCGCGACGATCGGTCCGGAGCGCGCCGAGGAGACGATCCGGATGGCGCTGGCGAAGGGCGCCGACCGCGCGATCCGCGTGTGGGACGACGACATCGAGGAGGCGGGGCTTCTCGACGTGGGCGTGAAAACGCGCATCCTCGAACGGGTCGTCGAGGAGGAGGACCCGGACCTCATCCTGACGGGCGTCCAGGCCAGCGACGACGGCTTCAGTGCCACGGGCGTCTCGCTGGCGGCAGCCCTGGACTACCAGTGGGCGTCGGTCGTCAACACGCTCGACCTCGACGCCGAGGCGGACGTCGCGAGCGTCCACCGCGAACTCGAAGGCGGCATCGAGGAGCTGACCGAAGTCGACCTGCCCGCGGTGCTCACGATCCAGACCGGGATCAACGAACCGCGTTACGCCAGCCTGCGCGGCATCCGCCAGGCCCAGCAGAAGGAAATCGCCCACGAGACGCTGGAAGATCTCGGCTTCGACGCGACCGCGGTCGAGAGCGAACTCACCCTGACCGACATGTACGAACCCGAAACCGAGAGCGACGTGACGATCTTCGAGGGCGACGCCGACGAGACGGCGGGTGACCTTGCGGAGACCCTCCGCGACAAGGGGGTGGGTGCCGAATGAGCGCCGACGTCCTCGCCGTCACGGAACACCGCCGCGGCGAACTCCGCCCCGTCAGTCTCGAACTGATCACCGCCGGCCGCCAGCTCGCCGACCAGACCGGCGGCGACCTCCATCTCGCCGTCATCAGCGGCACGGTCGAGGAGTACGCCGAGGAACTCGACCGCGACGGCGTCGACGCGATCCACACCGTCGACTACGGCGAGGAGTTCAACCAGGACGTCTACCTGCAGACCCTGGACGCCCTGGTCGATGACCTCGACCCGGCGGCGCTGATGGTGCCGAACACGGTCAATGGCCTGGCGTACGCGCCCGCCTTCGCCGACCGTCACGACCTGCCGCTGGTCACCGACGTGGTGGACTTCGAGGTCGAGGGCGACACCTTCGTCGCGACCCGCGAGATGTACGGTAGCAAGGTCGAGACGACCACCGAACTGCCGGCCGACCAGTTCGTGCTGACGATCCGCGACGCCGAGTGGCCCGAAGCCGAGGAGCGCGGCGAGGCCGAGATCGCCGCCGCCGACGTGGCGATCGACGAGGACGCCATCGGCCCGCGAACCTCCGGGTTCGAGGAGGTCGCCGGTGGCGACGTCGACATCACCGAGGCCGACACCCTCGTCGCGATCGGTCGTGGCATCGAGGAGGGCGAGAACATCGAACTCATCGAGGAGCTCGCCGAGGCCCTCGACGCCACCGTCGCCGCGTCTCGTCCCGTGGTCGACAACGACTGGCTCCCGAAGAACCGACAGGTCGGCCAGTCCGGCAAGACCGTCAGCCCCGAAGTCTACATCGCGATCGGCATCTCGGGTGCCGTCCAGCACGTCGCCGGCATGAAGGGTGCCGGGACCATCGTCGCGATCAACAAGGACCCCGACGCGCCCATCTTCGACGTCGCCGACTACGGCATCGTCGACGACCTGTTCGAGGTCGTCCCCGAACTGACTGAAGCGTTCGGCGGGTAAAACAGGATACGCGGCGCAAGCCGTCCGACCGCCCGCATCTTCGAAACCGAACACCGTCAGGCGATCCTATTCGTCACCTACTTCCGGCCCCCGTCCTAACGACCCTTCGATGGATTTCCTCGGCCATCGGAAGGGACTCGTCGAAGACCGGCTCGAGCGAGTCGTGGACGAAGTCGACCCCGACGAACTGGGGGGCGAACTCCGCCACGTGACGCTCTCCGGTGGCAAGCGCGTTCGCCCGGTCGTCACGCTCCTGGCTTGCGAGGCGGCCGGCGGCGACATCGACCGCGATCCGGCGGTCGATTTCGGGGTCGGCATCGAACTCGTCCACACCGCGTCGCTCGTCGTCGACGACATCATCGACCAGTCGGCCATCCGACGTGGGGTCGACAGTGCGTGGGCCGCCTTCGGGTACGGCCCGGCGATCGTCGCCAGCGACGGCTTGCTCGGCGAAGCGTTCGCGCTCTTCTCGAAGAACCCCGAGGCGATGCAGGTCGTCACGGAGGCGATGGTGGACCTTGGCCAGGGCGAGGCGACGGAACTGGTGGCCCAACCGACGAACGAGAAGGAGTACATGGAACTGGCCTGTCGCAAGACCGGCGCGCTGTTCCGGGCAGCAGCCGAGCTCGGTGCGATCGCGGCCGACGCCGATCCCTTCACGGTCGAGACCTTCGGGGACTACGCCGAGCGGGTCGGCGTCGCCTTCCAGATCCGCGACGACGTCCTCGACGCGACCGCCGATCCGGACGAACTCGGCAAGCCCACCGGGCAGGACGCCGCGATGGATCGCCCCTCGATCGTACAGGTAACCGGTCTCTCTCCAGACGAGGCGAACGCCATGGCCAGGGAACAGGCCGACGAGGCGCTGGCTGCCCTCGACGCCATCGAGAAACGGCGGTCGCGTACCGATGGCTCCTCGAACGGCAACAGCGCCCAGGCCTTCGAGTACCTCCGGGACCTCGCCGAGTTCGTGGTCGTCCGGGAGCGCTAGACCGGTTCGGCCCGCGGGTATTTCGACTCCGCGATGGCGAACGCCAGCGTACTCGCCAGCGCGAGCAGCGTCGCGCCGGTCAGGACGGCGGCGAGCGTCGAGAGAACGACGATCTCCAGCAGGTACGCGCTGAGCGTGTGGAGAACGCCAGCGATGGCGAGCACGTAGAACGGCGCATTGAGGTAGCGCCACTCGAGGCGGTCGGCCAGGTACTCGTCGGTGATCTGGCCGACGCTCGTCGTGATCGCCGCGGCCGCGAACCACCGGACAGAGCCGAAAAGCAGGGCCGCCAGCGCCTCGATCCCGCCGAGCGTGCCCGCCACGTCGGCCTGGGTGGCCTGGAGATATTCGACGCCGCTCACCCCGCCGATGATCAACAGTGCCACCGCGACGACGTAGGTGATGACCGTCGCCCGACCGGCGTAGAGCACGTTTCTGGCCCGATCGACGAACGCGTTGACGCGACTTCCCAGGCCGATGCCGCGACTGAGGACGTACAGGCCCATGACGCCGGACGCCAGCCCCAGCACTGCGTCGGGAAGCGCGCTGTCCACGACGTCGAGGGCGTTCACGACGACCCACAGTGGATAGATGAGCAACAGCATTCCCAGGGGGACGAGGATCGTGCCCCGGGTCTCGGGGTCGTTCATGACCTGCTTGATCGTGTAGTACATCGATTCGAGGTCCTGGGCCTGGCGGACGACGACCCGGCGAACGCCGTCGATGGTCACCCGGGAACGGATGACCGGGACGACGGACTCGTCCTGGGCACCGTCCGTGACGACGATGCAGCGCACGTTCTCGCCGGTGGTGAGGCTGGCAAGCACCTCGTCGACCTCCTGGCCCACCTCGCGGTTGGCGGTCACGTCCTCGCGTTCGTTGCCGGTGACGCCGGCGACCACGACCTCCTCGTCGGTGACGCTCCGCGCGATGTGCAACCCCTCGAACAGGACGTTCACGTCCGAGTCCTCGGGGTCCGCGGTCGCGAGTGCGACCGCCGCGTCCTCGACGGCCTCCTCGCCGATGACGGGCGTCTCGATGCCCGTCTTGCGGCCGAGGTCGTCGTCGAGGTCGACGCAGAACACCACCAGCATGCCTGTTCGAAGGGTTCGCCGTTGGCGCTTATCTGTTTTTGGGAGCGAGGACAGGATCGAATATCGGGTTCGATCGGTTTTTGGGCCTTCGAATACTACGGCGGGTGAATGATCTCCAAGGGGTGCGAGCAGTGCGCCAAGGGCGGCAAGATGGTGCTGTTCGTCTACGGGTATTGTGACCAGCGGGACTGTTTCTACTGCCCTCTCGGGGATAATCGCAAGAACGTCACTGACGTCTATGCCAACGAGCGCAAGGTCGAGTCCGACGCCGACGTGCTCGAGGAGGCCCACCGGATGGACGCGCTCGGGTCCTCGATCACCGGCGGGGAACCCCAGGAGGCGATGGACCGGACGACACATTATATCGAACTCCTCAAAGAGGAATTCGGCGAGGACCACCACATCCATCTCTACACCGGGATCACCGGCGGGCGCGAGAACATGCGCCGCCTCGCCGAGGCCGGTCTGGACGAGATCCGGTTCCACCCGCCCCTGGAGGAGTGGGGCGACCTCCACGGCACCGAGTGGGAGGACATCCTCTACATCGCCCGCGAAGAGGGCATCACGCCGGCGTTCGAGATTCCCGGCATCCGCCCCGAGAAAGAGTTCCTGGAGTTCATCGACGAGGGGGCGGCCGAGTTCTGCAACGTCAACGAGTTCGAAATGAGCCAGGGCAACTTCCGGCGGATGCAAGCAGAGGGCTTCGAACTCCGCGAGGGGCACATGAGCGCCGTCGACGACACCCGCGAGGCCATCCTCAAGGAGATGGGCGAACACCCGAAGGTCTACTTCTGCACCTCGGTGTTCAAGGACGCCGCCCAACACCGTCGTCGCCTCAAGCGCGTCGCGCGCAACGTCCGCCGGCCCTTCGACGAGGTCACGGACGACGGCACCCTCGTTTACGGGAAGACCTACGCCGACCCCGGGCGCTTCGAGGAACTCGGTGTGCCCGAGGAGTACTACACCGTGAAAAACGAGCACGTGGAGGTGGCCTGGTGGCTCCTGGAGGAGATGATCGAAGGAGGCGACCTCGAAGAGGGCGAAGTCGTCGAGCAGTACCCGACGGTTGACGGCACCGTGGTGGAGCGGACGCCGCTGGCGTAGGCTGGAGACGAGGAAGAACGTTTCAACGTACGCGGCGGTTCGCCGCGTTTCACCGGGCACGAGCACAGCGAGTGGCCGGCCTTTTTCATCCACGTTTTTGCGCCGAGCGGTGGCCGAGCACGGCGAGGCGACCCGAGGCGGAAAAAGGTGGGTGTCCCTCACTCGGGCCGTTTCCAGACGTTCAGCCCCCGCCAGTCACAGACGCTCCGGTAGGCAAGAGCGGCGAGCAGGAACGCGATTCCGAGGCCGATGAGGGGCAACCCGACGACGATGCCGATCACCGTGATGCAACAGGCGACGCCCAGGGCGACCAGCGCACACCCGAAACAGGTCACGTACTTGCAGAGCGAGAACCCGCGCTGATTGAGGCCCATCCACTCGCACGGGTTGGTGAGGTGGCTGTGCTCGACGATGGTGGCCGTGAACTCGGCGCGTTTCAGGTCGCCGGTCGGGATCGTGTAGGCCTCGTCGCCGGCGTCGACCGTGATCGCCTCGGCGAGCACTCCTTCACAGCGCAGTTGGTCGATCTCGTCCACGTCCAGGGAGAAATCGAGCGCCGACCCGGATTCCTGGCCGGCAATGGGCGTCGCACAGAGGGTTTCTTCGGACACGAGAAGGATCGTATCCGGGTCGTCGGCGCCCCCCTCGGTCGAGATCTCGGCCCCGTAAAGTATCTCTCGAGGCGCTACTGTCGGCGTCTTGCTCGCCTTTTGGACGAGCGTCTCGTATCGCGATTGCGTCACGGATTCGTCCCCGTTCGAACGTTCGACGCGGGATACGAACAGCGTATCTGAAAGGAATTTATACTTTTGATATTAATTTTATACTGAATTTTAATAAAAAGTAAGTTCAGTGAGGATTCCATACGATAACACCAACCACGGCGAGCGGGAAGAAGACCACGACGGCCGGGTCGCAAGCGTAAAGACCGCACCGGCGCTAGCGGGTGATATGCCGGACTGTCCACTCGCGGACGACTGCCCCAGTTTCTCCGAGCGGATCGAGGGAATGGGGTGTCAACACTACGGCGATCGGGGTGGCAAAGAGTGGTGCCAGCACTACAACCAGCCGATCGAGGACCTGAAGACCCAGCCCGTCAAGGCCGGGGAGGAGTACGTGGTCGACGTGACGGACATGCACGAGAGCGGGGCCGGCGTCGCCCGCACCGACGACGGGTTCATTCTCCTGGTGAACGGGGTCGTTCCCGAGGCCCGATCGCGGGTCGAGGTCACCGAGGTCCACTCGAACCACGCCCGGGCCGAGGAACTGGAACGGCTGCCGATGATCGAGGAAGACGACGACCCGGCGGACGACGAATCGACCGGGGCCGAGGACGAAGACGCCGAACCCGAGGGAGGCGACGAGGACGACCAACAGCGTCTCGGCAGCCGGGACAACTTCTGGGGCGGCTCGTAGGATCGCTCGCGACCGGGACCGAGCACGGACAGTCCCACCCAACCTTTTGTCGACGGGCCCGTACGGGAACTCATGAGCGATTCGGACGGTCCTCTCGAGGTCGACGATTTGCTGGACCAGGCGGGCTTCGTTTCGGACGAGAGCGTGTTGACACGTCGGCAGGCCGAAGTACTCGCGCTGCGGGAGCAGGGACTCTCGCAGGCCGCCATCGCGGAGCGGCTGGGGACCTCGCGGGCGAACGTCTCCGGCATCGAATCCAGCGCGCGAGAGAACGTCGAGAAGGCCCGGGAAACCATTGCGTTCATGGAGACGCTTCGAGCGCCGGTCAGGGTCAGCGTCGATTCGGGAACGGACCTCTACGAGGTGCCCCAGCAGATATACGACGCCTGCGACGAGGCCGGGGTCAAGGTCATGCATACGGCGCCCGACCTGATGGAACTCATCAACGAGGCCGCCGGGGACGCCATCAGGGGACGGCAAGTCGTGGAACGGATCCTCGTCGGCGTCACCAGCGACGGCGAAGTCAGGGTTCGCCGCCAGAGCTGATCGGGACTGAAAGAGAGTCGTCAGTGTTCGCCGGCAAGGTGGCGTTCATTGTTCTGGAACCCCGTTGGTGTCCGCATGGACCTGGAACTGGACGGCAACGCAGTACTCACAACGGCCAGTACGAGCGGGCTCGGCCTCGCGAGCGCGACGGCACTCGCCCGCGAGGGGGCAAACGTGACCATCTGCGGTCGCGACCCGGACCGCCTGGCCCAAGCGGAAGAGCGCGTCGAAGCGGCGGGCGAGGGCGACGTGCTGGCCCTGCAGGCGGACGTGACCGATCGGGACGACGTGGCGGCGCTCGTGGACGCGACCGTCGATGAGTTCGGCGGGATCGATCACGTCGTCACCTCGGCCGGGGGCGTCCCCAGCGGATCCTTCCTCGACATGGCGGACGATGACTGGTACGGGGCGTTCGACGTCCTCGTGATGGCTCACGTCTGGACGCTCGAGGCGGCCCACCCGCACCTCGTCGAGAGCGACGCGGGGACGGTCGTCTCTATCACCTCGACGAGCGTGCAGGAGGCCATCGAGGGACTGGTCCTCTCGAACGCGGTCCGGCGGGCGGTCCTCGGGACGATCAAGACCGTCTCCCGGGAGTGGTCCCCGGAGGTGCGAGCGAACGCCGTCCTGCCGGGCGCTCACGAGACGCCGCGCATCGAGGAGTTGATCGAGCAGTCGATGGACCGCGGCGAGTACGACACCTACGACGAGGGCCTCGACGACTGGGCGAGCGACATCCCGATGGACCGGATCGGCGATCCCGGTGAACTCGGTGACGTGGTTGCCTTCCTCTCTTCCGATCGATCGAGCTTCGTTAACGGGGCGTCCGTTCCGGTCGACGGCGGGCGGTTGCGGAGCTAAAGGAAGCGGGGGTCGACCGCATCAGGTCGTCGGAGTGGCGTGTGTGTCGATCGCCTCGATCGCGGCGTCGATCTCGTCGTCGGTCGTGTAGAAGTGCGGCGCCAGCCTGATCCCGCCGGCGCGGGTGCTCATGGCGAAGCCAGCGTCGAGCATCGCCTCCTCGGTCGCTCCGGGGTCCGCGACTTGCACGTTGACGACGCCGCCACGCTCGTCGTCGTTTCGTGGCGTCCGGACCGAGAACCCGCGTTCCTCGACGCCCTCGATCAGCCGCCCCGTGTGGCGGACGACGCGCTCGCGGATCCGATCCACGCCGACCTCGTGGATGAGGTCCATCCCCGCGGCGGCCTGATAGGCGACGGTCGCGGGTGGCGTGCCGAGTTCGAACCGCCGCGCGCCGGCTGCGTAGTCTGGATCGCGGTCGAACCCGAAGATATCGTCCGCCCCGAACCACCCGCGAGCGGTCGGTTCGAGGTCCTCGACGACGGCGTCGTCCACGTAGAGGAAGGCGATCCCGGGGCCGCCGAGCAGGAATTTGAGGGTGCCCGCGACGAGCGCGTCCACGCCCATCGCGTCGACGTCGATCGGAACGACGCCCGCGGACTGGTAGGCGTCGAGGACGAGGTACCCCCCGCGGTCGTGGACGACCTCGGCGACGCCCTCGACGTCGAGCAGGCTCCCGGTGAACGACCGGGCGTGCGAGGTAGAGACGAGCAGCGTGTCGTCGTCCACGGCGTCGGCGTAGGCGTCGACCGGGACGCCGATTCCGTCGGGGGACGTCGCGTAGGAGACGCGTGCGCCCCGGCCCTCCTGGCCGTGCCAGAACTGCGGGACGGTCGGGAACTCCAGATCGGAGACCACGATTCCGTCCCGGTCCTCGTAGTCGAACGCGCTGGCGAGGCGGGCGAGGGCGTCGGTCGCCCCCGAGCAGACTGCGATTTCCTCGGGCCGTGCGCCGATGATATCAGCGAAGTTGTCTTTCGCCGCCTCGACTTTCGCGAGCCAGGTTCCCCACGGGTTCGGCTCCTCGATCCAGACGCGCTCGCACTCGCGGCGGGCGTCGAGACCCCGTTGTGGGACCGGTCCGGCCGAGCAGTTGTTCAGGTGTATCAGGCCCTCCTCGGCGACGGCAGGGATCTCCGCGCGCCAGTCTTCGACGTCGCTCATGGGGCTGAAATCGGCTGGCGGGCACTAAGACGTACGTGCCCCGGCGAACCGAGTGGAGTACGGATCGCGGGTCAAAACCGGCCGTCCTCGCGCAACCGATCGACGACCTCGCGAACGCGCTGGGCCTCGTCCTTCGGAACGACCAGCACGCGGTCGTCGTAGGCCGCGACGACGAGGTCCTCCGCGCCAACGACCGAGACGTGAGTGTCGTCGGTCGCGATCACGTTGTCCCCGGCGTCGATCGCGAGCGCGTCGCCCAGCACCGCGTTCCCGTCGGCGTCGGTCTCGACGAGACGTTCCATTGCGTCCCAGGACCCGAGGTCGTCCCACTCGAAGGAGACCGGGACGACGAAGGCGTCGTCGGTCCGTTCGAGGACGGCATAGTCGATGCTGATCGGGTCGGTTCGCTCCACGGCGGTTTCGAGGGTGTCGTCGGGGTCGTCGTCGCCGGTGGCAGCGTCGGGCTCGTCGGTCGCGGCCGCAATCGCGTCGAGGGGCGTTCCCCGCGCCTCCCGGAGCAGCGCGTCGGGCGTCCACGCGAAGATGCCGGCGTTCCAGTAGCATCCCTCGGCGACGAGGGCTTCGGCCCGATCGCGGTCGGGTTTCTCGCGGAATCTGGCAACGGGCGAGTATTCGGGCGGTTCGCCGTCGCCCGCCGAACCGCCGTCCGATGGTTCGATGTAACCGTAGCCCGTCGCGGGCCGGGTCGGTTCGACGCCCATCGTGACCAGGCCCTCGGTTTCGCGAGCGACCCGGGCGGCCTCGCGGGCCGGCGTCTCGAAGTCGCCGGCGACGTGGTGGTCGCTCGGGAGGTTCAGGAGCACCGGATCGTCGAAACGCTCGCGAAGGCGGGCCGCGGCGTAGACCAGGGCCGGGCCGGTGTCCTTCGGCGCGGGTTCGACCAGCACGTCGGCGTCGGGCGCGTGGTCCGGGATCCGGTCGGCGTAGCGCTCGCCGGTCAACACCACGGTCTCGTCGGCGAACGAGACGCGGTCGACGGTCCGGGCCAGGAGCGAGCGGTCGCCGCCGAACGAGCAGAACTGCTTGGGCCGGTCCTCGCGGCTGGCGGGATACAGTCGCGTCCCGGTCCCCCCGGCAAGCACCACCGCGATCAGTGGGCCATCCATGGCGGGTGGTCGTGGCGGGCGGGAAAAAAGACCGCGGGTCGGGTGCGTCGGGCGAGCGGCTATCGGCCGTCCTCGACGTCCGCTGGCGTCCACGTCTCGATGACGCCGTCGTCGATGTCCTCCACGCAGCCCTGGCAGTCCGGGTGGTCCGGGTCGAAACAGTCGTGACGACCACGGTCGTCGAGTTCGACCGCGCGACGCTCGGCGTATCGGCGGCAGACGATCCGGGCCCGTCCGGCCTCGTCGGTCGGGAGCGAACTCGACCGCCGACCCGTCCGGTAGGCGTTCTCGGCCTTCGCGAGCGTGCGGCCCGCCGACCGGAGTTTCGATCGGACGAACCGCGCCAGGCGGTCGCGGTCTGACACGGGTCCTCGTTGGACCCGGCGAATGAAAGAATCGTCGGTGGAGTGGGGTCGCGATCGGATCAGGCCGGGTCGTCGAATTCCGACTCGAAATCCCGCGACTCGCGGTACTCGTCGACGAACTCCCCGACGTCGAACTCGAGCATCTGGCGCTCGAACTCCTCGATGGCGGCCTCGTCCTCGGCGTGGCTGACGGCGTGATCCATCATCTCGACGACCAGTTCGACGACGACCTCGTGGAAGCGACGGGCGTCGAGGGAGGCGACCCAGACGAGGCCGAACCCGACCGATCCGTCCTCGCTCCGGTCTATCGTCTCGATACGGTCGGGGTACTCCTCCATCACCATTCCGACGAGGTGGGGCGTGCCGAACTCCCCGAAGGCGTCGTCGGCGTCGGTGGTTTCGCGGAGCACTTCGACCAGCGATTCGGGCAGAAAGCGCGATGGAGGGTGGACGTCCATCACGACGGCGTGGGATTCGCCGCACTCGCAGTCGAACTCCCGCGTTCCCATGGTGAACTCAGACACGTCGACGGTCTCTCCGCACGGGAGCGCGACCTCGTCGCTCCCGCCGGTCCCCGGAATCCGCGGCTCTGGCATGTGGCCGGCTTTGGCTTTCGCGGGCATAAGGGCCGCGACTCTACCAGAACGTGTCCTCCGGTTCCGCTGGCGAGTCGAACTCGTCGAGGCCCTCCTCTCGCACGTCCTCGGCGCGGGTCAGTTGGACGTACGCACGGGCGAGCGTCGCCGTTCCGTAGACGGTCCCGGCAGCCGTCCCGGCCAACTCGACGACGCTCCCGAGTGCCGGACTGGCGACCGATACCGGGGCCGCGACGATGGCGAACACGATCGAGATGCCGATCAGGACCACGAGGACCCCCAGCAGCAACAGGAACACCCTGATGCGGTTCCCGCGGGTCAGCCGCCAGCTCGAACTCATTCCGGCGACGAAGTTCTCGTCCTCGACGGCGATTCGAGCGCCGAAGAACAGCAGGGTCGTCAGCACGAACAGTCCCGGCAGGATGAAGAACACGAACCCGACGCCGAACAGGATGCCGAAGACGATCAGCCCGACGAAGAGGTTGATCCACGGGACGAGCAGGTTCTCGCGGTAGTGCACCTCGGAAATCCGGTCGGGCGAGTCGGTCACGAACAGCCGGATCCCGACCAGCAGGATATACACCGACAGGATCGATCCCGCGAGGCCCAAAAGCGCCAGGGTTCCCGGTCCGAAGTCGACCGCCAGCGGCCCGGGCTCGACGACGACCGGGTCGTCGAGGAACGGCGTCTCGACGCTCACCTCCCGGCTCTGGGAGACCACGGACTGTATCAGTTGGACGACGAAGGCCGCGACGAAGAACTGTCTGCCGCTCGGTGCGATGGCCCGCTCGTACCCCTCGCGGAGTGCGTCCCCGATGTCCAGGCTCATAGCGGTCTATTCGACGGTGTGACTATTGAGTAACAGCCGGTTGAATCCGTTCAGGGAGGCCTGAACGCACGGACAGCGTCGCCGTCGGTCGTGAAGAGGAGGTCGTCGGCCACGACGATCCGCTCGCCGATACCGTCGATCGACCGACGCCACCGCTCGGTCCCGTCAGCCGGGTCGAAACAGGCGAGTGCGTCCTCGCTCCGTACGAGGACCGTCTCGGCGGTAACGACGGGGCGACTGGCCATCCCTGCACCGACGTCAGCGCTCCACGCGGTCTCACCGTCGTTCTGCGATAGCGCGAACAGACGGGTGGTTGGCGCGCCCCGAACGTTCGGCACGTAGTACACCCTGGACTCGCCGCCGCTCAGCCAGTAGTCCGGCCCGGTCGCGAACGCGTCCCGGCCCGCCGTCCAGCCGTCCCCGTGGACGATCCCGAAGAAGTGATCGACCGCGTAGATCGTTCCGTCCAGGACGAACCGCTCGGCCGGAAAGTCGTTCCCGCGCTGGGGTTCGTCCGCCACCGAACCCGATCCGGGATCGAAGCGCCAGGGAATGCGGCCGTGCGTTCCGGTGGAGAGAAACACCCGTTCCTCGCTCGCGAAGAGCGGGCCGGACCACGGATCGTGGATCTCCCGTCGCCACCGTTCGCTGCCGTCCTCGAGGGCGAGGGCGACGACTTCGGGTGCGTCCCCGCCCGACAGCCAGTACGCGCCGTGGACAGCCACCACCAGGGTCGCCCGCTGTCCCTCGTCCGAACGGCTGGCGTCGATCCGATTCGGGGCGTCGGCGCGCCAGACCTCGCGGCCGTCGGTCGCCGCGAGCGCGACGATCGACGATGCCGTCGGAACGTAGACCCGACCGTCCATCACCCGGGGCGTGAATGCAGCTCCGCCGACCGACTGCCGCCAGCGCTCTTCGCCGGTACGAGCGTCGAGCGACAGCACGGTTCCGTTCTCGCTGCTGGCGAAAAGGAGGCCCTCCGCGACCACCGGTGCCGAAAGGCCCCCGTCCGTGGTGACTTCCCAGAGTTCCGCGACCGACTCCGTTGGGCCCGTGACCTCGGGCGCGAAGTTACTGCGCCCCGGATCGTGACCGGGCATCGGCCACCCGGCGTCGATCGTGGACGGTGGTTCCGGGTTGGGGGTCGGCGTCGACGACGTCGTCTGTTCGGACGTAGTCGTGGGGGTCTCCGTGACCGTCGGCGACGGTTCGGTCTCCGAGGCAGTCGTCGGGGACGATCCCTGCGGAGAGTCGTCGGTCGCGTCGTCGCCGGTGGTGCACCCGGCGAGCGCGAGCGTGCCGATGCTGGCGAGGACGGCACGGTGGGACCGTTTGAAGGGCATAATCGGCCGTTCCAGATGGTGCGGAAAGTGTTTTCTCCTGATTGAAACTCGCGTTTTGGTGACGGGAGCGGAACGGGTCGTCACCTGTCGTGGACGGGTGACGTCGCTCACCGACTGTCGGGGACAGCGGTGACCCGGCCCGTGGCATGCCAGGCGAACGCTACTGCCGGGGCGGAACTTTATGGATTTCCGAATCGAATCGCGGATCGTGCGCCGTCGATCACATCCGGAGGGGAAGCCCACCCGTGGCTGAAACCGATCGAGACGCCCCGCCTTCGGAGGGGGACGACGATACGTCGAAGCGTCAGTTTCGCGCGGAGCGCGTCGCCGACGTCACCGATCGGTTCGTCCAGGGCGTCGAACTCGCCGCGGCGGCCGTGTTCGCACTCCTGTTCGCGATCGGCGTCGTGGACCTGGGTCTCCAGATCGTCGAGTCGGTCCGGACGGGGACGATCACCGACCCACTCGTCGTGATCGGGTTCATCGACACCGGCCTCCTCCTGCTCATCATCGTCGAGGTCTACGAGACGGTGGTGGCCTACACCCGGGAGGGCGGCACCCGACAGATCGTCAGACTCGTCATCTACACTGGCGTCATCGCGATGGTCCGGAAGGCCATCATCTTCCGGACGGGCGAATACGCGACGACCCAGGACGCCCTGTTCGCCGCGATCGCCTACACCATCATCATCTTCGGGCTGGTCGCCCTGCTGTTCGCCGAACGGGTGTACGGTCCCGACGAGAGTGCGTCGGCCCCCTGAATCCGACCTCGAGGGACCCATCTTTTGAGGGCGGCCGTCGAACGGACGCCCATGGATCGCGACGAACTCGCTTCCCGCATCGACCACACCGTCCTTGGACCGACGACCACCCTCGCGGACGTCGAACGCCTCCTCGACGAGGCCCAGGAGTACGGCACGAACGCCTGCATCCCGCCCTGTTACGTCGAGGAAGCGGGCGAATACGCCCCGGAGACGCTCATCGCGACCGTGATCGGGTTCCCACAGGGGCAAAACTCCCCCAAGGTGAAACGCGAAGAAGCCGTCGCCGCCTGGGAGGCCGGTGCCGACGAACTCGACGTCGTCATCAACGTCGGCCGCCTGAAGGGCGGGGACGACGACGCGGTTCGCGACGAACTCGCCGAGATCGTCGCCGCCGTCCCGATCCCGGTGAAGGTCATCATCGAGACGGGACTGCTCACCGACGACGAGAAACGCCGCGCCTGCGAGGCCGCTCGCGACGCGGACGCCGACTTCGTGAAGACCTCGACCGGGTTCGCCGAGGGCGGCGCGACCGTCGAAGACGTCGAACTGATGAGCGAGTACTTGCCGGTCAAGGCAAGCGGCGGCATCGGCACCTGGGAGAAGGCGAAGGCAATGTTCGACGCCGGGGCCGAGCGGATCGGCGCGTCCAGCGGCGTCGCAATCGTCGAGGGCTTCGAAGAATAGCGATTCGAAACGGGGGGAGGAGCCTCGCTACTCGATTCGTCGCCGGGACAGCAGGACCAGGCCGCCCAGGAGGGCCAGGAGGCCGAGACCGAGGCCGAACCCGGGCATGCCGAGGGAACCGCCGCCGCCGGTCGAGTCGTCACCGGTGGTCGTCGCGTTCTCGCTACCGTTCCCGTCCGCCGATCCGCTCTCGTTCTCGGCCAACTCGACGCCGAGGAACTCGGCGGCGCTTTTCGTGTCCATCGTGGGGAACTCGCGGTCCCACTCGCCGGGAAGTTTGATCGTGGTGCTCTCGTTCGCGACCTCCAGGCTCCGGACTTCGGATTTCGTGGCGTTCTCGCCGACCAGTCCCTCGACGCGCACGTAGGTGGCCTGTGATCCGTCGTCCGGGCGACTGACGATGCTCCGGACCGTGTGGCCGTAGGTCTCCTCCATCACGCCCGCAAAGGCCGAGGCGTTGGCGAACTTCGCGCCGGCCTCGACGCGGATCTGGCCGTCCTGGGCCGAGAGGTCCATCTTCGCGCGCTCGAAGTCCGCCTGGCGGAACGTCCGGACGGATTCGGTCAACTCCTCGGGCGCGTCGCTGCCGGTGGTTCCGGAGGAGAGCATCCGGGTGAGGAGGTCCTCGTCTTCCATTGTCACCTCGAGGTCGGCCGTCACCTCGCCGTCGGTGGTCGTCGCCGACATGCGCAATTCGTACGCGGTCGTGTTGATCCCGCGCTCCTCCAGCGCGGAGACGTAGTCGGCCCAGTTTTTCGTCTCGCTCTGGCTCTGGAAGGAGACGGTCGCGGTGCCGTCCTCCTTCGCGGCGAATTCGCCCTGCCAGGAGGCCGTCTGGACGACACCGGCTTCCGTGCTCGCCTCGAGCTGCGTGCGAACCCGGTCGAGCTGTGATTGGGTCGTTTCGGGCATCTCCTTCGCCGATTCGGCCAGGTCGAGGAGCGCGAGCGAGACGGTGTCGAAGTTCTCGAGTTCGACGTTCCAGTCAGTCGTCGCCGTTTCGTCCTGGACCGAGACGGACCCGGAGAGGTCCTCGACGTCCAGTTCCTGCAGTCGCTCGCTGACGTCCCGGGCCTCGGATTGGGAGAGGGTGAGGTTCTCGGCCTCGGCGAGGCTCTCGGTCAGCTGCTCGGTGACCGCCTCGTGGACGCCGGTGTATTCGATCCCGTATTCGATGTCGAGTCGATAGGTGTTCTCGCCCGCCTCGGAGAAGTCGTAGGCGTCGATGGTCACCTCGCTCTCGCCGCCGAGTTGCGCGGCGAGCATGCCGTACTGCGTCTCGAGGGTTCGCGTCGCGTTCTCCTCGGTGTTCCACTGCTGGCGGGCGTAATGACTCACCTGGTAGTCCTGGGAGACCTCGACCCGGTAGCCCGTGTCGGTTTCGGTGGTCGAGACGCTCTGTTTCATCGGTCCCGTGGCGGCC
>Ga0102925_1000863_pt1 | contig 16528 bp, 14 predicted proteins | sample SalPonR1_A_D1_MG_FD_78216 | JGI IMG/M metagenome (GOLD analysis project Ga0102925, IMG submission 78216) | Salt pond soil microbial communities from South San Francisco under conditions of wetland restoration - Salt Pond MetaG R1_A_D1_MG | ecosystem: Environmental > Aquatic > Marine > Intertidal...
AAAGCAGAATAATGCTGTTGTGAGGTGTTTTTTTTGCAGCGTATATCCAACTCCATGATGTCCAGCATGTTCCTTAAGGATATGCATGACAGTCTCAACAGGCTTTTGGATGTGGAAAAACAGATGTCCAGTCAGCAGCTCTATTCTAAACCATCTGATAATCCATCAGAAGTCTCGAGAGGCATGACAGTAAAAACGAGTATATCCAGAAATGAACAGTATCAGAGAAATCTGGATGACGCTGTTACATGGCTTTCAAATACTGAAACAGCCATGGGACAGATAACGGATATAGTCTCTTCTGTCAAAGAGCAAACCATTTACGCAGGTAATGGAGCACTTTCGGATGTAGATAAAGACGCCATAGCCAAAGATATAGCGGCTATGAGGGATGAGTTAATGCAGATTGCGAATTTTAACGTAGAAGGCAGGTATCTTCTTGCGGGCCTCCAGACATCTGAAAAACCTTTCGTTAAGGATGAAAACGGTGAAATAAGCTATATAGGAGATCTCGAGCATCTGTCATTTGAACTCGAAGAGAACGTAACAGGATCTATTTCACTTAACGGAAGAGATGTATTTCCCACCTCTTTTCCACGCAGAAGCGTGGAGAGTATAGAAGTACCTTTGGACTTCAAATGGAAAGGTGGCTCCGAAGTTCTTCAGATATCAGTAGGGAATAAAACAGACAGAGTGCTTCTGCCTCAGCGATGGAACGACAGTAACATCTCGAGCTCTGCTGACCCTTCCGACCATGACGGATTACTTTCACCCGGAGAAGAAATAAGGGGATATTCCCTCACCGAGGTGGCCGAACTCATCAACAGCAGCGAAGGAGCAGGAAAGCTGGTCCACGCCGATGTTAAGTCAGACTCCCTTTCCGGTACCCAGACCATAGAGATCAGGAGCCTCAGCGGGGAAGAACTCCAGGTGAGCTCCTTTCCCTGGGAGGAGAATCAGGAAAAAGGAGAGTTTTTGTGTTCAGATACCGCAGGTATAGGATGGTCAGCAGTGTCGGACGGTAATATCAACCTGAAAATAGGAACGGATAAAACCTTCACAATCGATGTCAGCGTAGGGGACAACCTTTCTGATGTTGCAGATTCCCTATCTGCTCTTGATGGAATATGGGCAGGTGTCAGGAATGATGGTTCAATTACCATGGTGGCGGAGGATTCCACGGATCCCTTTTCCGTCAATGCCACTGGCGTCGCTACAGATCTATTCAGCTCCTCCAAGACTTCATCTCCAGTGTCAGCCCCCATGGAGATGAGCCACACGGGGCTGTCTTCCTTTCTGGGGTTGTCCACCGCTGTTACATCCACAGAGTGGGATCCTACAGAAACTTTTGATCTGTCCGCTGAACCCATGGACATGATCTTCAGATCCGGAGAAAGGGTACTGGAACTTGATATACAAAATGGAGACCTTAACCTGGAACAACTGGCAGAGCGTATAAAAGCCGCCGGCGGTGACTGGCTTGAAGTGATATATCAGCAGGATTCAGCCGTCAGTAACCCCACCGATACTTCAGTCTCTGACCTTGAAAGTGCCACCTGCAGGCTCATGATAAGAACCAAAGACGGCAGCGAACTCAACATTTACGACAAGGAAAACCACTGGGCAAAAAAGCTTGGGCTCCAGACGGCCCTTACTACCTCTGATCTTTCCTCAATCCCTTTCCCTGATACGGCAGGCCCTGAAGTTCCCGTCAAAATCGGCGTGGAGATAGGGGACCAGATGCACGAGGTTAAGATATACCGGGAGGACGTGGTGGACCCATCAGGCAACCTTCTTCCCAGGGAACTGGCACTTCAGGTGGTCCAGCAGGTGGGTTCCGATAAGATCGGTTTTGAAACGGTAACAGCAGACCCGCTTCATCCTGATATGGCTTTTTCCCTTTATTCCCTCTCAGGAGAACCTCTGAGAGTAGTGGACCTTCCCTACAGTTATACCGCCCACAAGGACATCACCTCCGGGCTGGCCATGGACACAGGCCTCCAGTCCGGGATCACATGCAAATCGGTTGGGGCAGTTCCTGCAGGTCATGGTGGGACCTTTACCATTATCTCGAGCAGCAAAGAAATTTCCCTTTCCGTATCGGATGGAGAAAGCCTTGATACCATCGCATCAAGAATAGAGGACTTGGCCGGAAGCTGGCTTGACGTTTCCCTGGCCGAAGATGGGGGGGGCAACTACAGACTGGCATTATCTCCAAAAGACGGCAGCCCCGTGAACGTCTACGATGAAAGCGGCTCCGCAGCAGTAGCTCTCCAACTGAACACTGATGTTAGAGTCCAGGCAGGTACCTGGCCTGGAGGGGGTGTTTTTTCCGTCAGTATCGATGGATACACCCATGAAATGGATCTTACAGGTCTGTCCACCCTTCAGGAAATGGAAGATCTGGTTAATGCCAGGTTCAGTGAAGAAGATATTCATGCACAGGTTGTGGATAATGGAGGCACAAATGAACTGGTTCTTTACTCTCCTGTGGGTAAAGATATTTCCATAAAGGGAGCTCCTGCTGGCGTTAGTTTCCCTCTTGGTCAAGACACCACAGACCGGGGAGCAAACGAATCAACCGGCCCTTCCAGCCAGAACCTGGTTATCCGAAGCGGTTCCAACGTTGAAGAGGGAGACCTTTTTGACCTTCTGAATGACCTTGCAATATCAATAGAGCAGGGTGCCCGGGAATCTCTCTCGGAAAGCTTTCTCCCAAAGCTGGATCAGGCCATGGACGAAATATTGAAGTCAAGATCATACTGCGGTGCTCTGCAGAGAAGGTATGAAACTGCAAGTATGAGACTCAGTGAGAACAATATATCCCTCACTGAACTTGAGAGCAATATTATGGATGTGGACATGGCCGAAGCAGCAATGGAATTTCAGACATCCCAGACCGTTTACCAGGCAACCCTCGCAACGATAGCAAAAGTAATACAGCCTACTCTGGTGGATTATCTTGCCTGAGCATGAGTTAAAATATGCATGTTATTTATAACAGACTAAACTGGTCGGTGAATTTATTTGTACCATTCTTTAACTTCTTCCTGTGACACTTACATTGAAAAAAAACCTTATAGTCCCCGGTTGGAACCTTTATCGGGGACATTGCTTTTTGATCTTCAGATCTTTGCCCAGGAAAAAACAGAGGAACCGACACCGCGCAAAAGACGTAAGGAACGTGAAGAAGGAAGGATCGCACAAAGCAAGGATCTTTCAGCTGCCATAACAATTCTGTCAGGAATCGGCAGCCTCTTTTTTTTGTCAGGTTTCATGTGGCATTCATATGTTGCCTTCCTTCAATGGTGTACAGCCTGGCTTCCTTCCATAGCGATGGATCAGGCTGAATGGTCCTCTGTCCTTGCGAGGAAAAGCACTTTTCTATTTCTGCGTATGTGGCTGCCCATGGCAGCCATAGTAATGGGTTTATCCTTTTTTGTAACAGCCTCCCAGGCTGGTCTCAAGATAAGCTCAAAACCCCTGATACCAAAAATGGACAGATTCGATCCTGCCAAAGGACTGAAAAAAATGTTTTCCCTTAAATCTCTGGTTGAAGCATTGAAGGCTATTCTCAAAGCTGGTTTCCTTTTCGTAATACTTTACTTTGGAATAAAAAATGAAATTACCCTGTTTTACAGGGTTTCGCAGACAGACCCCGCATCGGGACTTTCCCTTGTTCTACATGTTTTTTTACGATTATCACTGAAACTTGGCCTGGCACTACTTTGTCTTGGGATCCTGGACTTCGGGTTCCAGAAATGGGAATTCTCCAGATCTATCAAGATGACAAAACAGGAAGTAAAAGATGAATTCAAGCAGACTGAAGGCGATCCCATGGTCCGCCAGAGGATCAGGAGCAAGCAGTCAGAATTAAGCAGATCAAGGATGATGAGTCAGGTACCCGAGGCTGATGTGGTGGTAACAAATCCCACTCACTTTGCAATCGCACTGAAATATGACAGAGACCAGATGAATGCCCCCACAGTAACAGCAAAGGGAGCAGGCTACATTGCCATGAAGATCAAAGAAGTAGCAAGAGAATCAGGTGTACCCATGGTAGAGGATAAAAAGATAGCAAGAACCCTTTACAGAAATTCGGATATAGGACAGGAAATACCAGAAGACCTGTATATTGCTGTAGCCGAAGTACTCGCATATGTATACTCCCTCAGAAATAAAGATGAAAAAGACCGTCCCTGAATTTCTTATCAGTTTTAATTTGCATTATTATAAACGTTAATATATACTTCCATTTGTACAAGTGTTGTTTATTCTATTATTTATAATACTTATACTAATCGTCGGAGGTAAAATAATGCAGCGAAGGATAACGAAAGCTGAATCTGAAAGAGATAAGTTATCAGAAAAACATTTATGGGCAAAATATGGTGAAACTTCCCACAGGAGCCTTGAAAGAAAGCTTATCCAGCAGGACCTGGTGAAAAAATACCAGTATCTTGTCAAGTTCGTTATCCGCAGAATGAATCTCTGTCCACCAAGAGAACTGGATTATGAGGATCTTCTCAGCTACGGCAACATTGGTTTGCTCGATGCTATAGATCGTTTTGACCCCTCCCTTGGATTCGCTTTTCAGACCTACGCAGCTTCAAGGATCAGGGGAACCGTTCTTGATGAACTTAGACGATTTGACTGGATCTCGCGAACTGGAAGAGAGAAGATCAGCGCTCTTGAAAGAGCGACAGAACAGGAACTTCAGGAAAGTGGAGAGGTCACAAATACAAAACTTCGGGAAAGAATGGGAATGAATTCAAAACAATTCATGGAGATCCTTGAGATAGCCAACAGAAGCCATATGGGTTTCCTGGATGAAGAAATGTTTCTTGAGGATTCTGATGTGAAAAAAAGTGGTGTCCTTGCAGGAGACATGCCAGGACCAGAAGAAGTTACGGAATGCAGAGACGAAGTCGAAAAACTTTACGGTGCCATTTCGGAGCTGACAGAAAGAGAAAAAAAACTTATTTTTTTATACTATTTTCGATTCTGCAACTTCAGTGAAATAGCAAAGGAATTCAAACTTTCCGAATCCAGAATATCCCAACTTCACAAAAAAGTTTTAAACAAACTGAAGAATAAATTAGCTGAAATAATTGGAGCAGATATTTAACAAGACCTGATTATACGATCTTGAGCAGGATAAAAAATAATTTGATCAGGAGGTGCAACAAGGTTGAGCTCTTCCCCGGTTAATCTGACAACTTTGAAAAATATGCGTTCAGCATATGGCAAAAACACTGAAATCAAGCCCTTAAATATTGAAAAAAATAAGGAAGACCCGAAGAAGAACAAGGTCGTATCATCTTTTGAAGATTCATTACAGAAGGGCCTCCAGAAAGTTAATGATCTGCAGATAAAAGCAGAAAATTCTATGGAAGCTATGGTAACTGGAGATGTTGATGATATTTCGGAAGTTGCGGCTGCCGTCTCAGAGGCCGACCTTTCCCTGCGTTTTGCCATCCAGGTCAGAGATAAGCTGCTGGATGCATATAACCAGCTTATCAGAATCTCGGTTTGAACCGGGCTTAAGAGTGGAAAGAAAGTGGTTAGATGGAAGCGGTCAAAAATTTATTATATAAAATTCAGGATCTCTGGAAAAAGCTGGGTATAACTCAACGTTGGGTAATAGGCGCAGTAACTGTCGTATTGCTTCTGTTCTTTTCCTCATTTCTTTTCTTTGCCGGGAAAGACAACTATACTCCTCTTTTCTCAGGCCTTGAACTTAATGACCAGGCAGCTATCGTGGAACTTTTGAAGGAAAAAGGTGTCGATTATAAACTGGCTCCATCTTCATCTGCGATCCTCGTACCGGAAAGTTCTGTATATAATCTCAGGCTGACAATGGCATCCTCGGGGCTTCCTCGAAATGGCACTGTGGGTTACGAGATATTCGATGACACAAAGATGGGAATGACCGATTTCCAGCAACAGGTAGCTTACGTAAGGGCTCTGGAGGGTGAACTTGCGAGGACAATAAGTCGACTCGAGGTAATTGAATCTGCCAGGGTCAGCGTAGTTCTGCCCAAACAGAAACTTTTTCTGAAAGAACAGGAACCAGCTACCGCCTCCGTTCTTATAAAGCTTCGTCCCGGAAGACAAATGAAAGTAGATCAGGTAAAAGCTGTTATGAAACTGGTCGCATCAAGTATAGAGGGATTAAAGCCTGAAAATGTCTCCCTGGTAGATACATCCGGGCACCTTCTTTCGGAACTTGCGGGGGACGGATACCTTATTCATTCAGGTTCCTCCGGCAGCATTTCTTCCGTGCAGCGTGAACTGGAAAGACATCATGAGATCGAGGTACAGAAAAAGATACAGAATATGCTTTCCGCGATCTTCGGCCAGGGTAACACTGTAGTAAGAATTAATGTCGAACTTGATTTTACAAGATCAAGCAGTAAAAAACATGAATACATTCCTCAGTCAAAAGGAAAAGGAATTGTAAGAAGCGTTCAGAATAACGAAGAGAGTTATACCGGGTCCGCACAATCAGATCAGGGTGTAGGAACCGCTTCAAATATTCCCGGTTATGCTGTAAAGACTTCCGGATCAAATAATGGTGAATATAACAAAACGGACGAGGTAATAAATTATGAAATATCTTCCATGGAACTGAAGGAAGAAAAATCTCCAGGCACAATTAAAAGGATAACAGCTTCCGTTGTAATAAATGCGAAAGAAAGCTCTGTCCAGAAAGAAGAGCTTCTGGCCTCCCTTTCAGCAGCGATAGGAATAAACGAAGAAAGAGGAGACTTGCTTTCACTTTCATTTATGCCCTTTGTATCTCCTGATAGATACGGGACTCTGCCTCAGGGCTTCGAAGAAAAGACTTTTCTGGAAAGATCACTGATACCATCAATTCTAATAATAGCATTTTTAACGCTTTTCATAATATTTATGGCAAGACGCTTCAAAAAGAAAAATGACTCAAGTAATTCTGAAGAAAAGACCGGTCAGGATCAAGAGGATGTAGCGAAACTCTGGGATGTACCCAAAGATGAGATGCAGATCCTTGAAGAACAGGTTGAACTTTATGCGGAAACATATCCGGAAGAAGTAGCCGGGATAATCAAAAAATGGCTGGAGGAATCCTGATCATGACATCATCGAAAGATATCAAAGGCAGGCAAAAGGCAGCCATTTTAATGGTTCTGCTTGGGCAAAAAAATGCATCTCAGATTTATAAGTATCTTGATGAATCTACTATTGAACTGTTGACACTGGAGATCGCATCCCTCAGAAACGTTGATAAATCCCAGAGAGAGTCGATTTTGAGAGAAACACAGGAAATAATCATGGCTAAAGAATTCCTTGGAAGCGGAGGTGTTTCTTATGCCCGCGACCTTCTCGAACAATCTATGGGTCCGGAAAAAGCTGAAGACCTGCTTCGAAAACTTACCTCCAATCTCCAGTCCAAACCCTTTGACTTTCTCAGGTCTTCCGACCCTGTACAGCTGCTTTCTTTTATTCAGGGGGAACATCCGCAGATGATAGCCCTTGTCCTTTCATTTCTGCCAGAAGACAAAGCTGCACCTGTACTTGGAGGTTTAGAAAGGGAACTTCAGGCTGAAGTAGCAGTCAGAATAGCTAAAATGGACAGAGTAGCGCCTGAAATACTCAGAGACACTGAAAAAGTACTGGAGAAAAAGATCAGCTCAGTAGTAGGAAGGGATTTCTCTCTTGCCGGAGGAATAGATTCTGTTGTCGGAATAATAAACAAAGCGGGAAGAAAAACTGAAAAGATAATTCTGGAAATTCTTGACGAAAAAGATCCCGAACTTGCTGAAGATATCCGTAAAAAACTCTTTACCTTTGAAGATATCATCCTTGTGGATGATCGCTCACTTCAAAAACTTCTCAGGGAAGTGGATACAAAAGAACTCGCCATGGCACTTAAGGGTGTCGGAAATGAACTTCGCGAGAAGTTTTTCAATAACATGTCTGAACGTGCTACAGAAATGCTTAAAGAAGAAATGGAATATATGGGACCTGTAAAAATCCGGGATGTTGAGGAATCACAACAAAAGATAGTCAACAAGATCCGTGCGCTTGAAGAAGCCGGAGAAATAATTCTTGCAGGGAGCGGTGAGGACATTGTCATCTGATCACCCAAAGGGAAAAGTCCTTCGAGGTGTCTCTATGTCTGAAGAGAAGATCACACTCCCTGAAAACAGAATGTCCATATTTACTGAAGGAGGAAAACAGATAGATCCATATCTTCTTGCTTCAGCAGAAATACAGGAACTTCAAAGAAGGATAGAGGTCCTTCTTGACAGGGAAAAATCTCTCAACGAGGAATTATCGGATATTAAGGAAAATTGGGAAAAACAACAGTCTTTACTTGATGAAGAGAAAAAAAAGCTTGAAAAAAGAACACTTGAAGAAAACATAGAGATTCGAAAGACCGAGGCAGCTAAAGGATATGATGAAGGTTATAAAAATGGATTGGAAACTGGAAGAGATGAATTGGAAAAAAAGATAAAAACAGAATATAAAAACAGATTTCAACAGCAGGAAGCCCTTGGCAAAAAGATCCTTGAAGAAATGCAAGTAACCATTGAAAAGGATATAAATTCTGTTTCACCAAAAATGGTAAGGATATGGCAGATAATGCTTGAAAGGCTTCTTCGGAGAGAAGTGCTTCAGGATGAAGAAACTGTCCTCAGGATATTTCGGGAGATCATTCACAGGGTCAGTGACTGGAGCAGGATCAAACTTTTCCTGAACCCTGTGGATAGAGAACTCTTCCTAAGCAGAAGTAACGAAATTGCCGAAATAAAAAGAGTAGCTGATATTTTCGAGATAATCAGTGATGAAAATATAGAAAAGGGAAGTTGCCTTCTGGAGACCAACCTGGGAGTTTATGACGCAAGATGGAAATCCCAGTTTGAGGCCGTTGACAGGGAAATAGACAATCTCATCCGGGAGGCCTATGCAGATGGCAGCTCCCGGAATTAAGGATTTTTTTGAAACCATCGATCAAAGGATCGAACAGATAGAACTCATACCTGTGAATGGAAAAGTCGTTGAAGTTACAGGCATAGTCATTGAAGCAAAGGGGCCGGACGTTCAGATCGGGGACCTGTGCGAGGTACGATTTCGAAATCGGGATACATCCCCTCTGTCCTGTGAAGTAGTAGGTTTCAGGGGAGAAAGAGTTTTGTTGATGCCTCTTGGAGATCTCAACAGGATCGGTCCGGGGAGCGATGTTTTTTCCACAGGCAGATCACTTGGAGTCCGCGTAGGCATAGACCTACTTGGAAGGGTCCTGAACGGCCTGGGAGAACCTCTTGATGACAAGGGACCTGTTAAGGGCTCTGGTTACTATCCACTTCAGGCTGATCCTCCACATCCATTAAGAAGAAAGCCGGTGGATACGCCCCTTCCAGTTGGAATAAGAACAATTGACGGTTTGCTCTCTCTGGGACAGGGCCAGCGAATAGGTATTTTTTCAGGTTCCGGTGTGGGGAAAAGTACACTGCTGGGAATGATGGCACGTAATACCGAAGCTGATGTCAATGTAATTGCACTGGTAGGAGAACGCGGAAGGGAAGTTCAGGATTTCCTCAATAAAGACCTCAAGGAAGAAGGAATGAAAAATTCAGTGGTTATAGTCGCAACTTCTGACCAGCCTCCACTGGTCAGACTCAAGGCAGCAATGACCGCAACTGCTATTGCAGAATATTTCAGGGATATGGGGAAAAATGTTTTGTTAATGATGGACTCCATTACAAGACTTGCACTGGCTCAAAGAGATGTTGGCCTTGCAATAGGAGAACCGCCGGCCACAAGAGGTTACACTCCTTCCGTTTTTGCCTTCCTCCCACGGCTGCTTGAAAGAGCTGGTACAAGTGAAAAAGGCAGCATAACAGGCATATACACTGTCCTCGTTGAGGGAGACGACATGAATGAACCAGTTTCTGATGCAGTAAGAGGTATCCTTGATGGTCATGTGGTCCTTTCAAGAGATCTTACTGTAAGGAATCATTATCCTGCAATAGATGTTCTCCAGAGTATCAGCAGAATAATGAAAGATATTGTATCCGCTGAGCATATTAAGGCTGCCGGAAGACTAAAGGAGATCCTTGCTGTTGCCAGGGAGGCAGAGGAACTGATCAACCTGGGAGCATATAAGGCCGGAAGCAGCCCCAGGCTTGATTTTGCTGTAAAAGTGAAAAACAGTATAGATGAATTTCTCAAACAACTTGTGGATGAAAGTTGTTCATTTGAGGAAACCAGAAAAAGACTTCTTACATTACCCCTCTGGGAGGACAGAGCAGATGACCATAAAGAAGAAGATCAAAAAACTTAAGCGTCTTAAGGATATAAGAGAGAAAAAAAGGGATGATGTCAGAATCAGGCTCAAAGATACTGAGGAAAAAAAAAGAGCTCTTGAGGAGAGGTCAGACGATCTTGATGTCAAACGTGAAGACGCAGTGTTCTTATTCAAAGAAAAATGCATTAACGGAGAGATCTCGCCAGAAGAATTATTATGGATGAGAGACGGAATCGACGATCTTGAAAAAGACATTGAACAACTTGACATCCTTATAGATGAGATCAACCAGAGCGTAGTCTGCCTTAAAGACGATCTTAAGGATAAACATGTAGATGTAAAAATTACCGGTATCTTCCTTGATAAGAGAAATCTGGAACAAAAAAAGCAGGATCTAAAGAAGGAACAGAGGGAACTGGACGAATTCACTTTATTATCGTTTGTCAAATAAAGAGGTGATTTTCTTGGGCGCTCCTGTTGGTCCAGACTTTTCCCGTTTTCGGGAAGTTCAAACAAGGGTCGATCAAATACGAAAACGTTTTACAAACTGCGAAGAGTACAATAAAAAACCAAGATTCATTGACGTACTTGAAAGTTCCGCAGGGGAACATAAGGAGAAAAGCACATTGGAACCCCTGCCTGAAAAGATAACTTCCTCTTCTGGTTTGGAAGACCGGAATCCAGAGGAGCGATCCCGGAATATCGATCATCTTGTCAAACAAAAATGCCTTAAATATGGTGTGGATGAAAATCTTGTCAGGTCAATGATAAAGATGGAATCTGGTGGAAATCCTTATGCAGTCTCAAAAGCAGGGGCAAGAGGGCTTATGCAGTTGATGCCATCAACTGCAAAAATGCTCGGAGTTGAGGATTCCTTTGATCCTGACCAGAATCTTGATGGTGGAATAAGGTATATTAAAAGACTTCTTAACAGATATCAAGGGAAAGAAGAACTTGCCCTGGCTGCTTATCATTCGGGACCTTCCAGGGTAGATCAATACGGAGGTATCCCTCCTTATCCAATCGTTAAGCATTATGTGAAAACAGTCCTTTCGCTGGCAGAAAGAAAAGGCAGATAACAGAGCTGGCGTTTTGAGATGTTTAGGGGGAAAAATGTTATGAGTAGCAATGATAAACCCTATGAGTTGAAAAAGGACGGAAATAAGAAACTCATAAAGATCTTCAGCGACAGTGTCAATCCTCATGTCATACTTGAGTCTCTCGGGAAAGAAGGGATTTCTGTTTCTTTTCAACAGGTGGATAACCTTATAAGATCCAGCGCCGGGGAATGGATACAATTAACAGAACGTGATCCGGATGAAATAGAGATAAGAATATCAATCGACAGGATGAAGGCTGAAATAAAATTCAACTCTTCTGATCCTCTTGATCCAGCAACACTTGACAAAATACAGGCAAAGCTTAAAGAAGCAGGGGTAGTTAAGGGAATTAATTCTGCAATTCTGGAAATATCAACAGATATTTCAACTGGAAAAACCTCTGATTGGATAGATATCGCCTCTGGAAAATCTCCCGTCGACGGCATTGATGCAAGTCTGGAAATATCGGTGGCCACAGAACAGCGGGGACCTTTAAATTCTGATACTGCAGCCCAGGTGGATCTTAAAAATCTCGGGATAATACACAACATTCAAAAAGGCAGTATTATCGCAAAAAAAATCCCTCTAAAAGAGGGTATAGACGGATTCGATGTTATGGGCAAAACATTAAAGGCAAAAAAAGCAAAGGATATTCTGATCAAACCTGGTAACAACACAGAACTTTCAGAAGATGGAATGGAACTTGTCGCAACAGCAAATGGCCAATTATTAAGGGATAAAAATAAATTTTCAGTAGAAAAAGTTTTTTGTGTAAATGGGGATATAGACTACGGAACTGGAAACCTTGATTTCCTCGGAAGTATCACTATTGCAGGCTCCGTAAAGGAAGACTTCTCAGTAAATGCAAATGAAAAGCTTGAGATATCAGGTGTAGTTGAAGGTGCCCATCTTTCTTCTGGAATGGATATGGTCATTAAATCAGGAGTCAGGGGTATGGGTAAAGGCTTTATAAAATGCGGCGGAGATCTGCATGTCGAATACATGGATCAGTGCAATACAATTGTAAAAAAAGATCTGTTGTTCAAAAAAGGGTTAATGCATTGCGACATAGAAACAGAAGGAGCAATAAAACTTGTAGAGGGTGGTAAAGGCGTAATCGCTGGAGGAAATCTAAAGGCAGGAACAGAAATAGAATGCTCTGTCCTGGGGACAAAAATGGGAACGAAAACTTCTCTTCAAGTGGGTTTATCACCTGAACTTACCAAAAAAAAAGTTGATCTTATCCAAAATATGGAAAAATTAAAGGACAGGAACAAAACCCTTGAGAAAAATCTGGTGTATCTTTCAAAAATAATGAAAGATACAGGTCTCACAGAAAAACAGCAACTTCTTGCCAATGAATACGGAAAACTGCATTCCCAATTAGTTGGAAAAATTGAAAAGGTCGAAAGCTATATCAATGAAATCGAAAAAGTTATCGATGCAGCAAAGAAAAAGGGTAGGGTTAAAGTCAGAGGCATATGCTACCCGGGAGTAAAGGTCTCAATACGAAAAGAAACTTTTATTGTTAGAGATGTGCTCGAAAACGTATGTTTTATTTCCGAAGATGGTTCAGTAAAGATCATCTCTCTTTAATCTCTATGAACCGTATCAAAGCTCTTGTCAAAGGTGGCCGGGGCTGTTTTCAGGAAGGATTGAACTGAATGGCCCAGGCTAAGACAAAAAATGTTAAACTGACCCCCCTTGAAAAGATGATGAATTATTCAGACATGGGAATAACATTCATGGTTGTTCTCATTGTTGCCATGATGGTAATTCCCCTTCCGACAATGATCCTTGATATTTTTCTTTCCCTGAACGTAACCTTTGCCGTGATAATTCTTCTCACAACTTTCTACATTAACCAGCCACTGGAGATATCTGCCTTTCCATCTATACTTCTTGTGGCAACCCTGTTCAGGCTTTCATTAAATGTCTCCACAACACGTCTTATTCTGCTTCACGGCTATGCGGGAAAACTTATTAGCGCTTTTGGAAATTTTGTTGTAGGAGGTAACTATCTTGTAGGCGGAATAGTTTTCCTGATACTTGTCCTTATACAGTTCCTGGTTATAACAAAAGGTGCAGAACGGGTAGCAGAAGTACAGGCACGTTTCCAGCTTGATGGGATGCCGGGAAAACAGATGGCTATAGATGCAGATCTTGGGAATGGCCTGATAGACGAGAAAACTGCAAGGGAACGGAGAAAGAACGTTGAGCGGGAAGCAGATTTTTTCGGAGCCATGGACGGTGCTTCAAAGTTCGTAAAGGGAGATGCTATTGCAGGTCTCATAATTACGACCATAAATATCATCGGAGGAATCTGTATTGGTGTTTTTCAGCAGGGTCTAACTCTTGGACAGGCTGCACAGAAATTCAGCCTTCTGACTGTTGGTGACGGACTTGTCGCACAGATACCTGCCCTGATCATTTCCACAGCAACAGGTATCCTTGTAACAAGATCCGCTGGAGAAGAGAACCTGGGAAGGGATATAACAAGGTCACTTATCAATAATTACAGACCTCTTCTGGTAGGATCCTTCCTCCTTCTGTCTCTGACCGTGGTTCCCGGATTTCCTAAAATCCCATTTATTCTTCTTGGAAGTTTCCTTGGTTTACTGGGCTTCTGGGTATTCAAGGGTCAGAAACAACAGTCCGAGGATGCACATTCCTCTGAAGAGAAGGTCAAGAAAGACCAGAATGCAACTCCCCAACAGGGGGAAGATCCACCTAAAAACGAAAGCGGGAGTTTTGATAATGTCATGAAGCTTCTTGCTGTAGACCCTCTGGAACTTGAGGTCGGATATGCTCTGATACCAATGATAGAACCAACCAGAGGAGGAGACCTGCTTGACAGGATCCAGACACTTCGAAGGCAACTGGCTATGGAACTTGGGGTTGTAACTCCCCCCGTCCGCATAAAAGATAACCTCCAGCTCAAACCTACTTCCTATATCATAAAAGTTCGGGGAGTTCCGGAAAAAGCTACTGAATTGATGCCCGACCATTTCATGGCTATAGATACAGGAGAGAAAAAAGGAGAAATCGTGGGTATCCCTACAAAGGAACCCACTTTCGGCCTTGAAGCTTTCTGGATTACAAGCGAACTGAGGGCAAAGGCTGAGGAACTTGGATACACCGTTGTGGATGCTCCTTCGGTTCTGGCAACACACCTTTCAGAAATTATTAGAGGGAATGCATCGGAACTCCTCACAAGACAGACCGTCCAGAACATGGTAGACATGGTCAAAGAAAGTGCACCGGCGGTAGTAGATGAAATGCTGAGATACCTCAGCCTTGGTGATGTTCAGAAAGTCCTTCAGAACCTTGTGGTTGAAAAAGTACCTATTCGGGACCTTGCGGGTATTTTCGAAACTCTCTCAGACTATGGAAAATCAACCCAGAGCCCGGATTTTTTATCCGAAAAAGCCAGGGAATCTCTCGGAAAGATTATCGTGTCCCTTTATTCTGAAGAGGAAACGGGTGAAATGACAGCATTGACCCTCTCTCCTGAATGGGAAAAGAATATCAGGGAATCAGTAGAGGGCAATCTTGTTGAGGGCTGGAGGATCAAGATGGCTCCCAAAGAGATACAGGATCTTGTCCGCAATGTCGGAAAAGCAACAGAAGAGCTTCTTCGCAAAGGACTGCCCCAGGTTATTCTTGTTCATCCCGAGGTAAGGTTATTTGTAAGAAAAATAATCGAAAGGACATTCCCCAATGTTGCAGTTATAGGCTATAACGAACTGCCTGGTGATACAAAAATAAAAACAGTTGGGATCGTAGAGTAAATTTAACGAAAGGAGGAAGAATATTGGTTAGAAAAAAACGCAGAAAAGATGAAGAAGAGGGTGGGGGTAGCTGGCTGACAACTTTTGGTGACATGATGACCCTCATTCTGACTTTTTTTATTCTCCTATATTCTTTCTCTACCATTGATGTATTGAAATTTAAAAAGATGCTTTTTTCATTCAGGGGAGCTATAGGTGTTATAGATGGCGGAAAAACTTTTGAGGAGGACGACAGTTCTTTTTCCAGCAGGAATATACAGGAAATGGCAAGTATAAGAAAACCGAACATCGATATTATGAAAGTCAGTCATAAGATCCAGTCAATGATAAAAGAAGAAGGACTTGAAAAAAAAGTAAAGGTTGCTGTCAATAAACGGGGAGTTGTTGTTTCAATTTCTGAAGGACTTCTGTTTTCTACTGGCCAGTACGAACTTCTTCCTGGAGGGAAAAAGATACTATCTCTTGTAGGCGGAATATTAAAAGAGATACCGAATAATATTTCCGCTGAGGGTCATACTGACAATATACCTGTAAGAAAAAGAGGGTTTGTGAAAGATAACTGGGATCTTTCCGCCCTTCGGGCATCGAGGATAATAGCTTTTTTGTCCGAATCTGTAAACATTCCACCGAGAAGGCTCAAATCTGTCGGTTTTGGAGATTCAAGACCTATAATGCCTAATGATAACGATTTCCATCGACAAATGAACAGAAGAGTAGATATTGTGATTCTATCATGATTAAATTATTTCCTGAAATAACAGGTCATCAATTTTATTTTTATACCCTTAACTTCTCATATACTTTCAACAGGAACTTATCTGATCTGAACTGGAGGGATTGGAATTGGTCGGTAATTCTATAGACAACTGCAGGATCTGTGGAAAGGTCTTTTTGCACATAACAGGTCCATTGCTCTGTGAAACATGCAGAGAAGAACTTGAAAGAATATATTTCCTGGCACGGGATGAGGTCCGAAAATCCTCTCCCGGTGATACTCTTGATAGCCTTAACCTGTCTGACAGGCTTGATGTCGACCCTGTCTATATTCAGATAATCATCGAGGAAGGTCTCCTTGAACAGGAAGGGTGTTCTTTTGGAAATCCAGATTCCAGACGGTCTCTCGCGAGAGAATTTGAATCAGAACTGAAAGATATGAGCAGAAGGAAAAATACTTCCAGAAACTCTGGAGGAATGTTTCTGAATGAAAGGCATTCAAAAGAAAAAGATTAAGATTATTTTCAACTCATGAATGAATGTTTCAGTTCAACCGAATAAAGGAGCGGATCACATTATGGATCTGAACAACTACACAGGCGTTTTTATTGACGAAACCAATGAGAACC
>Ga0102925_1000867_pt1 | contig 16482 bp, 16 predicted proteins | sample SalPonR1_A_D1_MG_FD_78216 | JGI IMG/M metagenome (GOLD analysis project Ga0102925, IMG submission 78216) | Salt pond soil microbial communities from South San Francisco under conditions of wetland restoration - Salt Pond MetaG R1_A_D1_MG | ecosystem: Environmental > Aquatic > Marine > Intertidal...
GCTCGACATCATCGGCGCGCGCTTCGTGCGCGAGATCGCGCCGGGCGAGATGGTCGTGATCTCCGCCACCGGCGGGGTCGAGAGCCATTTCCCCTTCCGCCGCCAGAAATCGCGGTTCTGCGTGTTCGAGCACGTCTATTTCTCGCGCCCCGATTCGATCATCGGCGGGCGGTCGGTCTACGAGACGCGCCATCAGATCGGCGTGGAACTGGCGCGCGAGGCACCGGTCGAGGCCGATCTCGTCTGCCCGGTGCCCGACAGCGGGACCCCCGCCGCCATCGGCTACAGCCAGCAATCGGGCATCCCCTTTGCCATGGGGATCGTGCGCAACCAGTACATGGGCCGCACTTTCATCGAGCCGACCGAGCAGATCCGCAACATGGGCGTGCGATTGAAGCTCAACGTCAACCGCGCGCTGATCGAGGGCAAGCGTGTGATCCTGGTGGATGACAGCGTGGTGCGCGGCACCACGAGCCGCAAGATCAAGGAGATGATCCTCGACGCGGGTGCGGCCGAGGTGCATTTCCGCATCGCAAGCCCGCCCACGGCGTGGCCGTGTTTCTACGGCGTCGACACGCCGCAGCGTGAAAAGCTGCTCGCCGCCACCATGTCCGAGGAAGAGATGCGCAGCCACCTCGCGGTGGACAGCATCCGTTTCATCTCGCTCGACGGCCTTTATCGCGCCGTGGGCGAGTCAGGCGGGCGCGACAATGCCTGCCCGCAGTATTGCGACGCCTGTTTCTCGGGTGACTATCCGGTGGAGCCGTCGGACATGATCGAGAAGGGCTTCGAGCTGAAAGCTGCCGAGTAGGCCCGTCACCGGGCGGAAATTCGCCGCATCGCAGAAAACGCCGCTTTCGTCCGCACCCGCAGAGGCGTAGGGCGATGATCCGATACCGGATCACAGGACCACCATGACAGACCAGACAAAAACCACCGCGGCGACCCTTGCCGCGGCCACGCAGGAGCGCGCTCTGCCCATCGCGCGGCTGACGCTTCTGGGCACGGTGCACGGCCCCGGAACCGCGCGGGCGCTGCTGCGCATCGACGGCCGGATCGAGACCGTGAGCAACGGCGACGACATCGACGGGGCCATCGTGGCGGCGATCGGCGAGGGGGTGGTGATCCTCGCGCGCGGGAGCGCCACCGAACGGCTGACCCTGCCCGACGCATGAAAAAACCGCGCCCGGGTTGTCCGGGCGCGGTCACGATCCTTGGCTTGGGCGGCGATCAGCCCTTGCGCGCCGCGATCAGCTTCCAGCCGCCCCCGACGAGCATCGCCGCGATCACGGCCTTTACCAGATCGCCGAGCAGGAAGGGAGCCATCCAGTAGGCCCAGAGTTCGGGCGCAGCCTTGCCCATCACGGCAGCCGGCCACGCAAGGCCCGGGATGTAAAGCAGCGCCGAGATCGCGATGCCGCACAGCGCCGTCGGGATCACGCCGCGCGCGAGCCCCTTTTCGACCGCGAGACCGGCAAGCCACGCCATGCCGACGAACCCGTAGAGAAAGCCTGCGGTCGGCCCGACGAGCGCGGCCGTGCTCATGCCGCCGGCAAAGACCGGCAGACCCATCGCCCCCTGCGCCAGGTAGGCCAGCAGCGTCGCCGCCCCGAGCCGTGCGCCGAAGGTCAGCCCGACGATCAGGATCGCGAGGGTCGACAGCGTCAGCGGCACCGGGAAGAAGGGCACGCTCACCTGCGCGGCCAGCGCGATGAAGAGCGAGCCGCCCAGGATCAGCCCCGCCTTGCGAACCAGGCCCTCGTGGCCGATGACGGCCTGTGTCAGTGTTTGTGCGCGCATCCCGCGTCCCTCCTTTATCCATGTCCGCCCGACTTTTTCGCCGCAGCGCGGTGAAAGTCAAGCGATTGTCCTTGATCCGGTCGCGCGGGAGTGGGATTTGACCGCCATGACCGAGCCTCACGATCTTCCCGTCGCCCTTGTTACCGGTGCGTCCCGCGGGTTGGGGGCCGCGATGGCCGAGCGCCTCGCCGCCAGCCACCACGTTGTCGCCGTGGCGCGCACCACCGGCGCGCTCGAAGAGCTCGACGACCGCATCAACGCCGCCGGAGGGCAGGCCACGCTCGCGCCGATGGACATCACCACGCGCGACGCGATGGCCCAGCTCTGCCGTGGTATCCACGACCGCTGGGGGCGGCTGGCACTTTGGGTCCACACAGCGGTCCACGCCGCCCCGCTCAGCCCCGCCGACCATGTCGATGCGCGCGATCTGGAGCGCTCCATCGCCACCAACGTCACCGCGACCGGCATCCTGATCCCCTTTGTCGCGCCGCTTCTGGGCCGCGAGGGGCAGGCGGTGTTTCTCGACGATCCGCGCGCGGGCCGGAAATTCTTCGGGGCCTACGGCGCGACAAAGGCGGCGCAGGTCGCCTTGGCGCGATCATGGCAGGCCGAGACTGCGCAGACCGGGCCGCGCGTGCATGTTCTCACTCCCGCGCCGATGCCGACGGCGACACGCGCCCGTTTTTTCCCCGGCGAAGAGCGCGAGTCGCTAACCCATCCCCGAGACGAGGCGGCGCGGCTGCTGGCGGTCCTGTAACGCATCGGGGGGCAGGCGGCTCGCGGCATGGCAGGGTTCGGCCTGGAGAGGACAGTCGAGGATAGCCCCTTTCGCGCGGAAGACGGTGCCGCAAGGCATCGCCGCACCGCGCGCGCCCGCTTGTTGCCGGGCGGCGCAACGGGTAGAGAGGCATCAGGCCCGGGGCAGCGAACGAAAGAGGCATCATGCGCATTCTCATCACCAATGACGACGGCATCAATGCGCCCGGCCTCGCCGTTCTCGAAGAGGTCGCCCATGCGCTTGCCGGGGATTCGGGCGACGTCTGGACCGTGGCCCCTGCCTTCGAGCAATCGGGCGTCGCGCACTGCATCTCCTACACGCGCCCCATGATGATCAGCGAGATGGCCCCGCGCCGCTACGCCGCCGAGGGCAGCCCCGCGGACTGCGTGCTCGCCGGGCTGCACGACGTGATGAAGGACGCCTGGCCCGACCTCGTGCTCTCGGGCGTCAACCGCGGCAACAACGCGGCGGAAAACGCCGTCTATTCCGGAACCGTCGGCGCGGCGATGGAGGCCGCGCTTCAGGGCGTGCCGGCGGTCGCGCTCAGCCAGTATTACGGGCCAAAGACACGCGAGCTGCCGGATCCCTTCGAATGCGCGCGCACCCACGGCCTGCCCGTGCTGCGCCGCCTGCTCGACAAGGGCGTGTGGACGCAGGACGATTACGGCATCTTCTACAACATCAACTTCCCCCCCTGCCCTGCCTCCGAGGTGCGGGGCATCCGCGCCGCGCGGCAGGGCTTTCGCCGCGACATGGGCTTCGGCGTGCAGCCCCACACCGCGCCGTCGGGCCGGCGGTTCCTCTGGGTTACCGGCGCGCCGCAACACGAACCCACCAGCCCCGGGTCGGACGCCGATGTGAACCTGCAGGGATATGTCTCGGTCACGCCGATGCGCGCAGACCTGACGGCCCATGACGCGCTGGAGGCGCTGAAGGCGATCGAATGAGCGACGAGGCCGACCATAGCGCCGAACGCAAGATGCAGTTCCTGTTCGCGCTGCGCTCGCGCGGGGTGACCGATGCGCGGGTGCTCTCGGCGATGGAACGGATCGACCGGGGGCGCTTCGTCCGGGGCTATTTCACCGGGCGCGCCTACGAGGACATGCCGCTGCCCATTGCCTGTGGCCAGACGATCAGCCAGCCCTCGGTGGTCGGGCTGATGACGCAGGCGCTGCGGCTGAACCCGCGCGACAAGGTTCTGGAGGTGGGCACCGGCTCGGGCTACCAGGCGGCGATCCTGAGCCTGCTCGCGCGGCGCGTCTATACCGTGGACCGCCACCGCCACCTTGTGCGCACGGCCGCCGCGATCTTCACCGAGCTCGACCTCGCCAATATCATCGCGCTGACCTCCGATGGCAGCTTCGGGTTGCCTGACCAGGCTCCGTTCGACCGTATTCTGGTAACCGCCGCTGCCGAGGATCCGCCCGGCCCGCTCTTGGCCCAGCTCAGGATCGGCGGTATCATGGTATTGCCCGTGGGCCAGTCGGACACTGTGCAGCAACTCATCCGCGTCACCCGGCACGAGACCGGCTACGAGTATGACGAATTGCGGCCGGTGCGCTTCGTGCCGCTGGTCGAGGGGCTTGGGCGTGACGGCTGAAACGCGCCGCACGGAGGCAGGACAAGGGACGAGGGACAAGGGGTATCTCATGCGACATCTGTCACGGAAGATTGTGACCGGCATCGGCGTGGCGACTGCGCTCGCCGCGTGCAGCGGGCCGCTCGACATCGACATGCGCGGGGGGTTCGGCGACGCGCCAAGCACGTCCGAGGCGGCGCGCACCGCCACCGCCGCGCGCCCCGAGCCGGACGCGCGGGGCATCATCTCCTATCCTGGCTACCAGGTGGCGGTGGCGCGGCGGGGCGACACGCTGGCCGCGCTTGCCGCCCGGATCGGGGCCGATGCCGAGGCACTCGCCCGCTACAACGGCATCCAGACGGGGGACCTGCTGCGCGAGGGCGAGATCGTGGCGCTGCCGCGCCGCGTGGCCGAGCCCGAGGGGGGGCCGATCCGTCCCGATAGCGAGATCGCGGCGCTCGCGGGCCGTGCCATCGAACGCGCGGATGACGAAAACATCGAGACCAGCACACTCGATCCGGCACCACAGAACGAGACGGGCCGCAGCGGCGTGCAGCCCATCCGCCACAAGGTCGAGCGCGGCGAGACCGCCTATTCCATCTCCCGGCTCTACGACGTGCCGGTGCGCAGCCTCGCGGACTGGAACGGCCTTGGCCCTGCCTTCACCGTGCGCGAGGGACAGTTCCTGCTGATTCCCGTTCCCGCCCCAGAGGCCCGGCCCCGGACCGGCGAAGACGAGCGGCCCGCGGCGCAGGACGAGGCCGCCGTCGCGCCGCCCGGCAGCGGCTCGCCCACGCCGGAGCCGCCGAGCGCAGCGACACCGCTCCCCGAGGAGGAGCCCGCCGAGCCCGAGCCGGTGGCCGCACCCGATCTCGGCGCGTCACAGACCGGAACGAGCGAGGCCCGCTTCGCACGCCCTCTCGACGGCGCGATCGTGCGCGACTATGCCAAAGGCCGGAATGACGGCATCGACATCGGCGGCACGCCCGGAGCAGCGGTGCGCGCTGCCGGGGCGGGCACGGTGGCCGCGGTGATCGAGGACAATGATGGTCGTCCCATCGCCGTCATTCGACACGAAGGCAATCTTCTGACGGTCTATTCCAACCTCGCAAGCCTGAGCGTCGCCAAGGGCGACAAGGTGACCCGTGGCCAGACGATAGGCACGCTGCCCGAAAGCGGCAGCCCGGCGCTGCATTTCGAGGTGCGCGACGGGATCGAGAGCCTCGACCCGAACCCGCTGTTGGGAAACTGACCGGCGCGTCGCCGGGTGACGCGTCGCGAAACGCGACCTAACGAGCCTGTGGCGGAGCGGCGGCGCAATGCGCCCCGCCCGCCGCCATCCCCGAGCCGAGCGCGATCATCGGCGGCGCGGTATAGGGATTGAGCGGCTCGGACTGCACGTGGTCCAGCACGATCACGCCCAGCATGACCAGCCCCAGCAGCATCACCACATGCGCGCGCGTCACGTCCGCTTCTCCAGCCCCAGTGCGGGCCGCATCCGGATGCCCGCCCAGGACCCGGCAAAGGCCGCGGCGAACCACACCCAGCCATGCGCCGACCCGGTGGCGACGCCGCTGAAGAACGCGCCGATGTTGCAGCCGAAGGCCAGCCGCGAGCTATAGCCCAGCACCAGCCCCGCGACGATCACCGCCCCCCATGCGCGCGCGGGCAGCACACCCACCGGCGAGGCAAAGCCAGCCCGCCACCACGCCACCAGCGCGGCGCCGCCGATAAGTCCCAGATCGGTGAGCGAGGTCACATCCGTGAGCAGGCTCGCCTTGACCTGCGCGGCGTTCGCGGGTGCCGCCCAGAAGGCCGAGCCCGAGAGGTCGCCGCCCGCGGCCACGACCGCCTTGGCCACCCAGAGCCCGAGCCCGTAGACCACGCCCCAGGGCTGTCCGGCAACGACGAGGTGCAGGATGGCCAACCCAGCCAGAGCCAGCGCCGCAGCCCAGTAGCGCACGGGCAGCCGGTGGCTGCCCTTGCGGCCCAGCACGAGCGCCAGTGTCGCGATCCCTGCGAGCCCTGCAAGCGTGATCGCAAGGCCGGTGCCGCCGTCGAGCGTTGCCACCGGCAGGCTGCCCAGCGAAGTCCACCAGCTCAGGTGGTACGCGCCGGCAAAGCTGCCGATGGCGAAAAAGGGCAGCGCGACCGCGCCGATGGCATTGCCGCTGCCCGCGTTGACGAGAGTGCCCGAGCCACGGCCCAGCACCACCTGCATCGCCGCGCCAAAGACGAAGGCCCCTCCCACCATCGCGAAGCCCACCGGCGCGTGCGCGCCCTTGAGTTCCGCCCCGTTCGCGGCAAGCAGCGGCAGCGCCGCGCAGGCCACGATCCCGATGGCCAGAAGCTGCGCCAGAAGCCCCGAGGCGTCGCGCTCCAGGATCATCCGCCGCCACGGGCCGGTAAAGCCGAAGCGAAACCCCTCGAGCGCGAGGCCGAAGCCCAGCCCGATGGCGAGGATCGCGCCCGCGCGTGGTCCGGCATTCAGCGCCACCGCCAGCACCAGTGCCGCGACAACGGCCAGCACGCCCGTGCGTGACAGGGCGCCGGGGGCGGAAGGCGGGGCCGCCCGGGATGTGGCCTGTGTCACGGACACCTCAGTACTCGCCGGTGATCTTGTTGAGCATGTTGCGGAAAAGGCCGGGCACATTGGCCATTTCCAGCCCGGCGTTGGACCAGCCAACCACCGATTCCGGATAAAGCCGCACGCCCTCGATGCCCGCCACTTCGCTCAGCGCGAACCAGTTGGTCGCGGCCCAGTGCCCGGTATTGCAGAACGAGACCAGCCTGTCGCCCTGCCCGAACCCGTTCTCGGCGGCCAGGTCGCGTACGAGGTCGGGCTTGATCAGCGATGGCGCGTCCGTGCCGAACCAGCGGTCATGCGTGAAATACTGCGACTGCGGGATGGTGCCGGGCCGCGCGGCGGCGCCGTGCTTGGTCTCGCCTTTCCAGAACGCTTCGGGGCGGGCATCGACGAGCGTTGCTTCCTCGCGGCCTTCGACGATGGCTTGAACATCGCCGCGCGTGGCAAGCCACTCGTCGGAGAAGGTGACCGTGATCGCGCTCGGCGCGACCTCGGGCGCGCGCCCGGTCTCGACCGGGCGCCCGGCCTCGCGCCAGCCGTTCATCCCGCCGTTGAGCACCGCCAGATCGCCGAAGCCCGAGGACTTGAGCGTCCAGTAAACCCTTGCGGCAGCGCCGAAATCCGTCTGGTTGCTGCCCTGGTGGACGACCACCACGGGCGTGTCGGTCTCAAGGCCCAGATCGCGCAACACCTCGGTCAGGTGCGCCTCGGTCACGAGCTGGCCGGGATTGTCCGACGGGCCGCGAAACAGGCCATAGCGCGCGTTGCGCGCACCGGGGATGTGGCCGCGTTCATAGGCGCGCGGCGCGCGGATGTCGAGCACGACAGGTGCTCCTGCGCCGTCAAGCGCGTCGGCGAGTGCCGCAGGCGTGGTGAGCGGGCCGTCCGCCGCTTGCGCCGCCAGCGGCCCGAGCGCCATCGCATGCATCAGGGCCGCCTGTTTCAGTCTCGTGAGCATCGGGGCTCTCCCCTCGTGTCGGTTGCCGGGTTTGCCGCAGAGATACGCCCTGTCCGTGACGCCAACAAGACGCGGACCGCGACCTCACGGGGTCTTGAGACCGCGCCCCCGGGCTCAGGCACCAATAGGCAGCGCGCGCTCCACCACGCGGGCAAAGAAGGACGCCCCGACGGGTGCCACGGCATCGTTGAAATCGAAGGCCGGGTGATGCAGCGCGGGCCCCGCGCCCTGCCCGATGAACAGATAGGCCCCGGGACGCTCGGCCAGCATGCAGGAGAAATCCTCGGCCCCCATCTCGCGCCTGCGATCCGCGACGACCGCCGCCTCACCGACCACCTCGCACGCGATCTTCGTCGCGAAATCCGTGGCCTGCGCCTCGTTGACGGTAGACGGGTAACCGATCTCGATCTCCACATCGGCGCGGACTCCATGCGCCGCAGCCACACCCGCGGCGACCTCGCGCAGACGACGGTGCGCCATCTCGCGCACGCCTTCGTCAAAGGTACGGATCGTGGCGTTGAGGTAGGCGCGCTCGGGGATCACGTTGTCGGCGCTGCCAGCGTGAATCTGTGTCACCGAGATCACGAGGTCGTCGAGCGGGTCACGGTCACGGGTCACGATGGTCTGGATCGCCTGCACCATCGCCACCGCCGCCGGGATCGGGTCGCGCGCCTCGTGGGGCATGGCCCCGTGACCGCCCTGCCCTAACACGTTGACATGCAAGGTATCGACGGCGGCCATGATCGGGCCCGGCGTGGTCTCGAACGTGCCCTCGGGCGCGCCCGGCAGGGCATGGAGCGCGTAGACCTCGGACACGCCGTGGCGGTCGAGCACGCCCTCCTCCACCATCAGCCGCGCACCGCCCGGCCCCTCCTCCGCGGGCTGGAACAGCAGCACCGCGCGCCCGGCGAAGTTCCTTGTTTCCGCGAGATATTTCGCTGCCCCGAGCAACATGGTGGTATGCCCGTCATGGCCGCAGGCATGCGCGCGCCCCGGCACGGTGCTGGCATGGCCGGCTCCGGTCAGATCATCCATCGCGAGCGCATCCATGTCGGCACGCAATCCGATGGCGCGGCCCTGTTCGCGGCCCTCGATCACCGCCACCACGCCCGAGCGCGCAACCCCGGTCTCGATCCGGTCCACCCCGAATTCGCGAAGTTTTTCCACAACGAATTCAGCCGTCCGGAAGCAATCCAGCCCGAGCTCGGGATGCGCGTGCAGGTGCCGCCGCCACCCGGTCATCTGTTCTTCGAACCCGGCAATGCGATTGATCACGGCCATGTCTGGACATCCCCTTGCTCTCCCGTCACCCTGACACAAGACAGCAATTCCAGGGGCGCTGCAATGGCCGACGACACCCTTCAGCACGATCCCGAGGGCGGGCTGCCGCGGCTCATCGCGATCATGGCGCGGCTGCGCGATCCCGATACGGGGTGCCCCTGGGACATCGCGCAGGACTTTGCGAGCATTGCCCCGTATACCATTGAAGAAGCTTACGAAGTTTCCGACGCCATCGAACGCGGCGACTGGCATGACCTCAAGCGCGAGCTGGGAGACCTGCTGTTGCAGGCGGTGTTTCACGCGCAAATCGCGCGGGACCGGGGGCTGTTCGACATCGCGGACGTGGCCAACGCCATCTCGGACAAGATGATCGCCCGCCATCCCCATGTTTTCGGGGACGAAAAGCGTGACAAGAGCGCCGAACAGCAGACGAGGGACTGGGAGGCGGTGAAAGCCGCCGAACGCGCCGCCTCGGGCGAGACCGGCACGCTCGACGGGGTGGCGCTCGGGCTGCCGGCGCTGTTGCGGGCGGTCAAGTTGCAGAAGCGCGCTGCGCGGGTCGGATTCGACTGGCCCGACTCGTTTCATGTTATCGACAAGATACGAGAGGAAGTCGAAGAATTGCACGAAGCGGCGGAAGGGGCCGATCCTGATCATGTCGAAGAGGAATTCGGAGATCTGCTGTTCGTCATGGCCAATCTCGCGCGACACATGAGGTTGTGCCCCGAGACCGCGCTCAGACGCGCCAACGCCAAGTTCACCCGCCGGTTCCGCTGGATCGAGGCGCGTCTGTCCGAGGACGGACGCCGCCCCGAAGACAGCGACCTCGCCGAGATGGACGCCCTGTGGAATGCGGCCAAGCGGGAGGCGAAGCTGTAGGTTCGGCGCGCGAACCGCACGGTTGCGGGCGCGCCGCGCGGGGCGCGTGTACGTTGCGCAACCGGCGCGCGCGGCACCGGTCTTCTTCATGGTGAAAATACCCCGGGGGAGTCGCCGCGCAGGCGGCGACGGGGGCAGCGCCCCCGACCGGGCTCAGGCCGCGTGGCTCTGCCAGACCGCGCCCACCTCGGCGCGGATGATGCGGGCGATCTGCGCGCAATCCTCAAGGCTGAAGGTCAGCGGCAAGCGCATGTCGATGATGCCGCGCAGGATGCGGTCGGTGGCGGGCATCGGCGCACTCGGCGCATAGCGCCAGCTGTCGTAGCGGCTGGTGAAGCCGGCGGGCTCGGCCCCGCCGAACCACTTGAGTTCCACCCCGCGCGCGGCGCAGCGGCGGATCACCTCGGCCACCGCCCCGCCCTCCCAGTCGAGCAGCAGAACCTGGATGGAGGAGCCGACAAAGCGTTCGGCCTGCGGCCGTTCCACCAGCGTGAGGCCGGGCGTGCCGCGCAGCCCCTCCTCGACCACGCGGTAGCGCGCGTTCCAGCGGTCGCACTGCTCGTCCAGCACCCGCAGTTGCGGCCGCAGGATCGCCGCGCGCAGGTGGTCCATCCGCCCCGAGACATTGGGCGTGTCGTATTTCACGCGCGCGAACACCTCTTCGGGCGGCACCGTGCCGTGACGCTCGTAGAGCATGTAGGAGCCCGACAGGATCACCGCGCGCGCCATCACCTCGTCGTCGTCGGTGACGAGAAAGCCCCCCTCGCCCGAGTTCATGTGCTTGTAGGTCTGGGTCGAGAAACAGCCCACCCGTCCCCAGCGCCCCGAGGGGATGCCGCGCCACGCGGCACCCATCGTGTGGGCGCAATCCTCCACCACCGTGAGGCCGCGCGCCTCGCATATCTCCATAAGCCGATCCATGTCGGCGAGGTGTCCGCGCATGTGGCTGAGCATGAGCACGCTCGCCTCGCCCGCCTTTGCCGCCAGGTCGTCGAGGTCGATGGTCAGCCCCTCGGTCACGCCGACGAAGACCGGGACCGCGCCCACGCTGGCAATCGCCCCGGGCACCGGCGCGAGGGTGAACGCGTTGGTCAGCACCCGGTCGCCCGGTCCCACGCCCAGTGCGCGCAGCGCCGTGGCCAGCGCATAGCCCCCCGAGGTGACGGCGAGCGCATGTTTCGCGCCGACATGGTGGGCGAATTCCCGCTCGAGCTCCGCCACCTCGCCCGTCTCGCCGGGGGCGAGGTTGTAGCGATGCAGCCGGCCCGAGCGCAGCACCTCGAGCGCCGCCGCGATCCCCTCCTCGGGGATCGGCTCCTGCTGGGTGAAACTGCCTTCGAAGACCTCCGACATGCACGCGTTGTGGCCCGTGCGGGACCTTGCGTCAATGGCCCGCTGCCGTCTTTCACGAAAGCCGAAACCGCACTCCGCGTTCAGCCGATGAGCCGCGCGACCACGCCGGGCAATTCATCGAAATGGCCGATGATGGCCTCGGGCTCCAGCGCCGCCATTTCCGCCCCCGACGGCCCGAAGCCGACCAGCACCGACGGTACGCGTGCGGCGCGCGCGGTGGTGCGGTCGGTGTCGCTGTCGCCGACCAGGAGCGATTTCCCGGGGTCGCCGCCCGCGCGGCGCACGGTCTCGCGCAGGTGCTCGGGATCGGGCTTGCGCACCGCAAGGGTATCGGCCCCGGTCAGCGCGTGAAACCGGCCCAGCACGCCCATCCTTTCCAGCAGCAGCCGCGCCAGTGCCTCGGGCTTGTTGGTGCAGATGGCCACCCGGTAGCCCAAGTCGCGCAGCCCCTCGACCGCGTTCATCGCGCCGGGATAGAGGCGCGTGTGCCGGTCGATCGCCTCGGCATAGGCGGCCAGAAGCAAGGGATATTGCCGGTCGATCTCGGCCTCGTCGTCCCCGCGCCCGAGCCGGGCCATGCCAAGCCGCAGCATCGCCCGCCCGCCGCGCAGCGCCACGCCGGTATCGCGCGCAGGGCACAGCATCTCCGCCGCGCCCATGCCGCGGAAACAGGCATTGGCGGCGGCGATGAGGTCGCCGCTGGTATCGGCCAGGGTGCCGTCGAGATCGAAGACCACGGTGCGCATCGCGCCCCTTTCCATGCGTGTTGCGGCAGGAAACCGCTTAGCGCCGTCACCGGATGGTCACAAGGTTTTCCTGCGCTCGCCCTTGCGTCAGTTTGCGGAAAGTGTAGGACAACCATGCCACGAGAAAGAGAGTGCTTCATGTCCGTCGCCCTGATCGTTCTTGCCGCCGGAAAGGGCACGCGGATGCATTCGGACCGGCCCAAGGTGCTGCACGAGGTCGCGGGCGCGCCCCTGCTCGTACATGCCATGGCGTCGGGCGCGGCGCTGACGCCTGCGCGCATCGTGGTGGTGGCGGGTCATGGCGCGTCGGCAGTGCGCGCGGCGGTGGCCGCGCATGACGACGCGGCAGAGGTGGTGCTGCAAACCGAGCAGCGCGGCACCGCCCATGCGGTGGCGCAGGCGGCGGACGCCCTCGGAGGTTTCGACGGCGACGCGCTGGTGCTTTACGGCGACACGCCCTTCATCCGGCCCGAAACGCTGGCGCGGATGGCCGAAGCGCGCCGGCATCACGACATCGTGGTGCTGGGCTTCGCCCCCGCCGATCCGGGCCGCTACGGGCGGCTGGTGATGGAGGGCGAGAGCCTCATTCGCATCGTCGAGTTCAAGGACGCGAGCGAGACCGAGCGCGCAATCGGGCTGTGCAACAGCGGCGTGGTGATGGCCCCCGCGGCGCTGCTCTTCGAACTCGTGGCCGGGGTGGGCCGCGACAACGCGGCGGGAGAATACTACCTCACCGATATCGTGGGCCTCGCCCGTGAGCGCGGCCTGTCGGCCACAGCCGTCACCTGCGACGAGGCCGAGACGCTCGGGGTCAATTCCCGCGCCGAGCTTGCCGCCGCCGAGGCGGCGTTCCAGGCCCGCGCGCGGGCCGAGGCGCTGGAGACGGGGATCACCCTCACCGCGCCCGAGACGGTGCATTTCGCCCGCGACACGGTCGTGGGCCGCGACGTGGTGATCGAGCCTTACGTGATCTTCGGCCCCGGCGTCACGGTCGAGAGCGGCGCACACATACGGGCATTCTCGCATCTGGAGGGCTGCCACGTCTCGCGCGGGGCGGTCGTGGGGCCCTACGCCCGCCTGCGCCCGGGAACCGAACTTGCCGAGGACGTGCGCATCGGCAATTTCGTCGAGGTCAAGAACGCGATCCTCGACGAGGGCGCCAAGGTCAACCACCTGAGCTATATCGGCGATGCCGGGATCGGCGCGCGCGCCAATATCGGCGCGGGGACCATCACCTGCAATTATGACGGCGTCTCCAAGCATCGCACCACCATCGGCGCGGATGTGTTCGTCGGTTCGGATACGATGCTGGTGGCCCCGGTGACGCTGGGCGACGGGGCGATGACGGGTTCGGGCTCGGTCATCACCCGCGATGTCGAGGCGGGGGCGCTCGCCGTCGCGCGGGCGCGGCAGGAAACGAAGCCCGGTTTCGCGACCCGGCTTTTCGCCCGGCTGCGCACGGCCCGGGATCAGGCGAAGAAGGGAGAGCGCTGATGTGCGGAATCGTCGGGGTTCTGGGAAATCACGAAGCGGCACCGATGCTGCTCGACGCGCTCAAGCGGCTGGAATACCGTGGATATGACAGCGCCGGGCTCGCAACGGTGAATGGCGGCGCGCTCGATCGTCGCCGCGCGGTGGGCAAGCTCGTGAACCTCGCCGACCTGCTGGTGCATCAGCCGCTGCCGGGCAAGGCGGGAATCGGCCATACCCGCTGGGCGACCCACGGCGCGCCCACCGAAGGCAACGCCCACCCCCACCGCGCCGGGCCCGTGGCGGTGGTGCATAACGGCATCATCGAGAATTTCCGCGCGCTGCGCGCCGAGCTGGCAGAGGCCGGCTTCGGCCACGAGACCGACACCGACACCGAGACGGTCGCGCTGCTCGCGCGCCGCTACATCGCCGAAGGCCTGAGCGCAGAGGACGCCGCGCGCGCCACCATCGCGCGCCTCGAGGGGGCCTATGCGCTGCTGTTCCTGTTCGCGGGCGAGGACGACCTGCTCATCGCCGCGCGCAAGGGCAGCCCGCTGGCCGTGGGCCATGGCAAGGGCGAGATGTTCGTCGGCTCGGACGCCATCGCGCTCGCTCCGATGACCGACCGCATCACCTATCTCGAAGAGGGAGACCTTGCCGTGATCACCCGCGGTGGGGTCACGATCACCGATTCCGGGGGGCATCTCGCCAACCGCCCCGTCAAGACCATCGCGCTCGATCACGCGCTGGTCGACAAGGGCGGGCACCGGCATTTCATGGCCAAGGAGATCGCCGAGCAGCCGATGGTCATCGGCAACGCCCTGAGCCACTACCTGACCGAGGCCGGCGACGATATCCGGCTGCCCGATGCGCTGCCCGATCCGGCGCAGGTCGAGCGACTGGTGCTGGTGGCCTGCGGCACCGCCTATTACGCCTGCCTCACCGCGAAATACTGGTTCGAGCAACTGGCCGGGCTGCCGGTGGAGGTGGATATCGCCTCGGAATTCCGCTACCGCGAGCCCCCCCTCGCGCCGGGCACGCTGGCGGTTTTCGTCAGCCAGTCCGGCGAGACCGCCGATACGCTGGCGGCGCTGCGTTACTGCCGGGACCGGGTCGCGGGGATCGTCGCGGTGGTCAATGTCGAGGAAAGTTCGATCGCGCGCGAGAGCGACCTCGCGCTGCCGATTCATGCCGGGGCCGAGATCGGCGTCGCCTCGACCAAGGCGTTCACCTGCCAACTCACGGTGCTGCTGCTGCTGGCGCTGCGCGCCGCGCGCGCGCGTGGGCGAATGGATGCGGCGCGGCTCGCCGATCTGCTGTCGGCGCTGCGCGGCCTGCCCGCCACGCTCAACACCGCGATGGAGATCGACGCGCCGGTCCGCGAGGTCGCGCGCGACCTGTCGGCGGCGCGGAGCACGCTCTTCCTGGGGCGCGGGCTGGTGTATCCTCTGGAGCTGGAAGGCGCTCTGAAACTCAAGGAAATAGGCAATATACATGCCGAAGCTTATGCATCGGGAGAGCTCAAGCACGGCCCCATCGCGCTGATCGACGAGCACCTGCCGGTGATCGTGATGGCGCCTTGCGACGCGCTCTTCGACAAGACCGTGTCGAACATGCAGGAGGTGATGGCGCGCGGCGGGCGGATCGTGCTGGTCTCGGATGCCGCGGGCGTCGCGGCGGCGGGCGACGGCACGTTCCGTGCCATCACCATGCCGGAGACCGAGCCGGTGCTCGCGCCTATCCTCTATGCCCTGCCCGCGCAGCTCATCGCCTATCACACGGCAATCGCCAAGGGCACCGATGTGGACCAGCCCCGCAACCTCGCGAAATCGGTCACGGTAGAGTGAGACGCAGGCTTGTTTCCGGGACGGGCGTCCGACGCGATCAGGGTCGCGCGGCACCCGGGATGATCGCGTCCTTCCGGAGCCGGGGCACCGCCAGGGGCGGCGCGCCCCGTGCGCTCATTCGGCGGCGGTCACCCGCAGTTCCGGCAGGCTCGTGAGGGGCAGGTTCAGCGCCCGGTAAGCGGCAAGGGACAGACGGCTGCCCGCGCCCGGGGCGGCCTCGAGCGGAAGGAGCTCGACCACCGCGACGGCCCCGGTGGCCGGGTCGCTCACCCGTCCGGGCATCGGTTCGGTAACGAGCGGCGTGCGCATCCACAGCCCCGGGCGGGCCACGTCGCCGAGCGAGGCAACGGTCGTGGCGGGCAAGACGCGCGCGGGCCCGGCAGCGTCGGCACCGGCTTCGTCCTCGGTGTCGCCCGCGGTTTCGTCCGAATCCCCGGGCGCGGGCCGGTCGGTGGCCGCGTCGCGCGGCGGGTCCGCGGACCGCTCGAACATACCGGGAAAGGCACACCCCCCGGTCAGCAAACAGATGAGAACGACACGCAGAAATCCGGTCATGCACCGAGCGTAACCGCCACCGCCGCGCCCCGCAACGCGCAAGATGCCCCTTGCCCCACGTCGCGGCGGGGCCTAGGTTCGCGGCATGGCTGACGTTCCTCTCATCGACCCGTTCCAGCGCGCGATCTCGTATCTGCGCGTCTCCGTCACCGACCGTTGCGATTTTCGCTGCGTCTACTGCATGTCGGAGAACATGACCTTCCTGCCGAAAAAGGAACTCCTGACGCTGGAAGAGCTTGACCGAATGTGCTCCACCTTCGTGCGCCTCGGCGTGGAGAAGCTGCGCATCACCGGCGGCGAGCCGCTGGTGCGCAAGGGGATCATGACGTTCTTCGACGCGATGACCCGGCATCTCGAGAACGGCGATCTGAAGGAGCTCACGCTTACGACCAACGGCAGCCAGCTTGGGCGCTTCGCGGATGATCTCTACGCTGCCGGTGTGCGGCGGGTGAACATCTCGCTCGACACGCTGGATGAGAAGAAATTCGCCGATATCACCCGTTGGGGCCGACTGCCGCAGGTGATCCAGGGAATCGACGCTGCGCAGCGCGCCGGGCTGCGCGTCAAGATCAACACCGTGGCGCTCAAGGGCTTCAACGAGGACGAATTGTTCACGCTGGTCGAATGGTGCAACGGTCGCGACATGGAC
>Ga0102925_1000873_pt1 | contig 16445 bp, 7 predicted proteins | sample SalPonR1_A_D1_MG_FD_78216 | JGI IMG/M metagenome (GOLD analysis project Ga0102925, IMG submission 78216) | Salt pond soil microbial communities from South San Francisco under conditions of wetland restoration - Salt Pond MetaG R1_A_D1_MG | ecosystem: Environmental > Aquatic > Marine > Intertidal...
CAACAATATTTAAATAAAAACGTAGTATCAAGCTGTGCATTCCCCATTTCAGCAATTTGCCTGTTTCCGGTAATTGTATCTGATTGAGGTGGAACAAAAAAATACGATGAATCCTTATTATATATCTCAACATTATAACTTATTGACAACGAATTGGTTTCGTCATTTTTTATTCTATCCCACTTTAACCAGGCTTTATTACCGATAATAGTATCTAAAATTAGATTTTTAGGTTTTTCCGGAGAGGTATTTGTTGCAGTACTCTGGTTTTTATATATTTTAGATATGTATACCGTATCTTTCGTACTTCCTGTAAGTAGAATATCCAAATCGCCATCGTTGTCGTAATCCCCCCACGCAACAGAACCATTTTCAACACCTGTTAGAGATTCGCCTTCCAGTTTGGTAAAGCTATTATCCCCATTGTTACGATATATCAAAGTAAAATAATTATAATCTGGATTAGATCCATCTTTCCCGGATATGATAATATCCAAATCGCCATCATTATCGTAATCACCCCAGGCTGCAATGCCTTCTCTCATTCCTCTCAATGCAATATCTGTTTGCTCCGTAAAGCTATTATCACTATTGTTGCAATAAATTTTAGAAATGAGATTATAATCAGAATCCCTTCCTGAAAGTAAAATATCCAGGTCTCCATCGTTATCGTAATCGCCCCAAGCTGCAGCACCTCTGCATATTCCTGTTAATGAAATATCCGTTTGTTCTGAAAAACTATTATCCCCATTATTGCGATAGATTTTTGAAATTGCAGTAAAATTAGTTTCTCCTGTAAGCAAAATGTCTAAATCCCCATCATTATCATAATCGCCCCAGGCTGAAGATCCTACTTTTACTCCTGTTAGTATAATATCAGTTTCTTCAATAAAATTATTGTTTCCATTATTGGAGTATATCTTGGATACTGGGTTTGGACCATCTTCCGGATCACCAGTGAGAAGAATATCCAAATCCCCATCGTTATCATAATCACCCCAGGCAGCAGAACCAGTCCAAACTGCTATTAATGAAATATCGGTTTGTTCTGAAAAACTATTATCTCCATTATTACGGTATAATCTGGTGTGATCACCTTGGGGAAGCAAAAGATCCAAATCACCATCGCCATCATAATCGCCCCAAGCCGGACAATTAGAATAACTTCCGGGAAAAGAAATTCCTGTTTGTTCGGTGAAGGTGTCGCTACCATCATTACGATAGATTTTATTAAAACTGGAACCATCTGATCCTGTAAGAAAAACATCCAAATCCCCATCGTTATCATAATCGCCCCAAATTGCTCCTCCCCATACACTGCCCGTTAACCCCGCATTAATTTCAGTAAATATTTGTGCATATAGGTTATTAAATAATAAATAGTGAATGGTTATTAAAAATAGTATAAGGAAATGTTTTCTCATAAAATCAAAATTTATGGGTAATTATGAAGTTGAAGATAGTAATAAATTTTTAATTTTCAAGATGATATATGCCTGTTATTCATGAATTTTTGAAAAATTTGATCGTTTTTAGAAAATCGTAATTGTCTATAGCTATTTGCCATATAACTCACTAAAAAATAGTCACCAGCCATCTAGCTATTCAACTATTAGTTTTCGTTCTGTTTTATATTTATCCAATGTAAACGATATGATATACAAACCTATCCCCTGCCCGCTCAAATCTACCTGGGCTTTAAAATGCCTGTTATTTTTATCAAATTTAATATTCAGTATTTCCACGGCCGAAGTGTTGAAAATTCTAGTCATCAACTCACCAAACAGGTTATTATCCATTTCGATGGTAAATACTCCTGGTGTTGGGTTGGGGTAGATTTTTAGATTGGCGAAGGGATCAAGGTTATCAATATCTGTTGTTCCTATATTTAAATCATCGGATGGGGTATAGCATAAACCATCGGAGCTTATTTCTACGCGGTAAGTACCCAAAGATTTATTGGAAACATAAAGATAATAATCTGCTCCTGTAATCTTTTCATCATTAAAAAACCACTGGTAATATTCGGCTGAATCGTTACTGCAAGCCAAATAAATAACATTCGGGCCTTTGAAATATAATTCTGGTTTTGGAAGGGCTTCCAGGCAAACAGGAACTTCCTTGGTAACTGAACCAGAACATCCCTTATCAGTATATACCGTAAGTGTTACATCATAGTCTCCTGTGGCATTGTATTTATGGAATTCAGGAAATGCATCATTGTAAAAATCTCCATCGCCAAAATTCCATTGCCACGTTGTAATAACAGCATTGTTTGTATCGGTTAAATTGATAAAAGGGGTATGTTGTCCCAGTGAAACAATCTCAAATCCAAAATCGGCTTTTGGAGTAGGATAAACGTTTACTTCTTTGGTTTTAGTTTGAGAATGAGTTGCTGTATTTATTATAAGGCTTACATTAAAAGTCCCGGCGGTTGTATAGGTGTAGGTTGGATTTTGATCAGTACTGGTTCCTCCATCGCCAAAATTCCATTCCCAGCTAACTATATCTTCATCCGGCGATTGGGATAAATCGGTAAAATGTGTTTCATTTCCTATGCAAACCGTATCGGCTTCAAAGTCTGCAGATAAACTGGGCATGGTAAAGGTTTGTTCTTCTGCCCACGGGCCACCAGCAAAGCTATTATCAATGGCCTGGACGCTCCAATAGTAGGTTTGTCCGCCTTGCAAGTTATTAATGGTCCATGTATTATTTTTTTGGACATTTCCCATGGACATGACCTTTCTGAAACCAGTTTCCGTGTCTGCCATTGGACTAATAATATCTATGTCTCCTGAAGCTTTACCTAATCTAAGATTATAAGTATAACAATCATCATTTTGTGGATCTATAATTTTATTCCACGACAATGAGGCAGAAAAACCTTTTATACTTTCACTTAAATTTTGTGGTGCCACCAAAGGATCTTTTTTAACATTCATATTATTGGAATAAAGTATTCCATTTCTAATAAAATCTAAATTCTGATCGTTATTATAATCACTCCAAATGACGAATCCTGTATGTCTATTAAATTCGTTAAAAAAGTCATTAAATATTTCTTCAAAGCTATTATTCCTCATATTTCTATACACTTTAAGTATTACTTGCGCACTAAAACCTCCAAGAACAATATCTAAATTATTGTCATTATCAAAGTCGCCCCAACTAGCCTGGCCATGTTTAATACTACGAATTCCAGTTTCCACCACTTCAAACTGTAAATCACCTAAATTTTTTAATAGTAAAGTATTAACATAATTCAAAGTATCTGTCCCGGTAAGTAATAAATCAAGATAGCCATCGTTATTGTAATCTCCTACATCACAGCTCGCATCATCAAAACCCGTTATTTTCCAATCTGAAGTAGAAAAAGCGTATTCTTCTTCATTAATAGAGATATAGCTGAATGGAAACCCAGTTCTAAAAATATCATAGTCACCATCGTTGTCAAAATCAGCATTTTTAATTAAATTATTCGCGTCATCACTAATTTGTATTTCTTTAAAAACAAAAGTGTCATTATTGTCATTTTGGTAATATTTTGTGTTCCTACCAGAGGCAACTATTATATCTAAATCACCATCGTTATCAAAATCTGTCCAGGTTCCAAGACATCGATTACCCTGTTCTTCCACTAAAATTTCCTTAACCCAATAAAAATCATCATTCCCATCGTTACGATATATAATTGCCACTGCTTCTCCATTTTTATTCACTCCTGTTAAGAGCATATCAATTAAATGATCGTTGTTATAATCACCAAATTCAATATTTCCATCAATCAATCCTTCGAAATTATATCCCACTTCCACAAATGATGAATCTCCATTATTTTTGTATAATTTTGTCATGGAACCAGCAGCATCAGACAGTGTACCAAAAATCATCAAATCATAATCTCCATCATTATCATAATCGCCAAAAGCAGACGAGGCTTGAAACCAGTATGGAACTACAGAATCATTTTTACTAAATGGAGGCAATACTTCAAAACTTTTTTCCTGAGCAAACTCAGATCCTGAATAAATATGGTCTATTGCTTGTACGCTCCAGTAATATTTACCGGGAGGCAGGTCTTTTATAATTTTAAAAGTATCTATAGAAGCATTTCCAAGTGCAGGAAACTTAATAAACCCTGAATTAACATCAGCATGGGGAGCCATTATATCATGCCCCCCCGGATACGTTCCTATACGAACATTATATGATAAGGAATTTTGAGCAGTTTCAATATCTGTTGATGCATTCCAGGACAAGTAAATTTCTGAACCTACTCTTCTTTCCTTTAAGCCACTTGGAATGGTTGGTGTATGATTAACAATATTTGAATTATTTCTAAACAGATAAATATTTTCACTATACAATCCACGTAAAATAAAATCAAGGTCTCCATCCTTATCATAGTCTCCAATATTTAACATTGCCAAACGATGAATATCAAATAACTTTGAATATTTTGAATAAGCATTATTACCCTTATTAATATAAATTCTTAATTTATACTCTTGATTATCAAATGCAATAATATCTAATTTGCCATCGTTATTCAAATCTATCCATTTCGACGTAGTTGTAATTGAACTGTCCACAACAAATGTATCAAAATATCCTTCCCCGTTATTGATGAAGATTTTTAATACTCCTTCATTACCATTAAATAAGTTTTCAGAAACAAGCAAATCCAAATCTCCATCTGAATCATAATCTCCAAGGTCAATTGATCGGTGCCCATGTTTACCATCAATTAAATCCAATAAATAAAACCCCCCTTTTTTATCGTTGGTGTATATGGTGCTTCTGGAATTCCCATTAATGTCAGTACCACAAACAAATAAGTCTGAATATCCGTTGTTGTCATAATCACCCCATGTAACAAATCCCTCATAACTTCCTCTCAAATCAATATCAGTAACGTTAAATTTATCATTTCCTTTGTTCTTGTATAACATTGTTCTTGATTCTCCCAATGTATCAATCCCTGCACAAACAACATCTTTAAGGCCATCATTATCATAATCGCACCAAGGATTTGTAGAATAAGTATTTGAGCCAAATAAATTCTGAAAAGGAGCTATCTCTGCATTACTCTCAGTAAATATAGTATCATCATTTCTTAATATATTATTATACCCACCATATATAAGAAGGTCTATATTTCCATCATTGTTATAATCACTCCAAAAAGAAGTACCTCCTTTTTCGTTAGTTTCCTCATAATTTGTAAAATTTCCTGCACCATCATTTTTCGCAAAATGAGGAAAATCTCCTACTATATCCAGGTCCATATCGTTATCAAAATCACACAATAAAAATGATCTATTATCAATTATATTTGATTCATATTTATATTGAGAATACCAAATGGTATCTATAAATGTTCCTTCAGATATCTTTACAGATGATGTTCTGGAATATTCATTTAAAGTACTTGTTTCTGCATTAACTGTTACTGTTACAGTATTTGCAATCGTATTTTTATCAACAGTCAACCATAGTTTATCAGATACAACATCAAAATCAGGTAAATTAGTTTCTAAATAAATGGTATCCTTTGTACCCGGTGTAGTTGAAATATCTTTGTGCTTTGTGCCATAAATATACAAGTAATCAGATATTTCGAAATTACCTGTTAGTTTTAATCTGGGTGTTTTGTTATGTATATCAATACAATCATAAAAAACGGGATCTGCCGGATCAATATTATAGTATTCGCTATAGGTTTTTCTGGTTACATGGTCATCACCAATAATTGTAGAATAAAATATTCCATCTGCATCTGTTTTAGAGTTTCTATCAATGGCAATAACTAAATGATCATTATTATTATAATTAAAGGGAACATCTAAATCAATTTCGCTCCAACCAAGCGTATCTGAAACAGTATATTGCCCATCAAATACTAATGTTAAATCATCAATAGGAATATAATCATCATTATTCTGAAATTCATTTTTAGTTGTATGTCCCATATATACAACAATATCGTATGTTACAGGAGTTCCTCCGCTATAATAAAATGCTATTTTTCCTATTTCACCCTCTGCATGAATCCATTGCTGCTTATAAATCATCTGATTATAATTAAAATCATAACCTTCGCCAGTTCTTATTGGGATATCCGGCACTGTAAATAAAAACTCTTCTTTACCAATAATCACTTCCTGCGAAAACAAATTATACCCTAAAAAAGAAAGCAAACAGATAAAAAGTACATTTTTTTTCATAACACTAATTTTAACTAAAATTATGAATTTCAAACAAATAAATCAAACTATGTTTAATCCATATTTAAAATTTCATGAATACACATTGCCTTTTTAATTGGACAAGTCAAAACACAACCTTATGAACGGTTCATAACAAATGTTTTTGGATAAATATCTGTTCTGTATAAATAATAGGTTTAATGTTTTATATTAATTACTAATCAAAACGGCTAATTTCTATTTTTTTCTTAACTTTAAATAAATTTTAAAATCAATGGTTATGAAAACTTTTGCTTCTTTATTACTCATCCTTTGTGCTACCATAGCCTTACCACAAGAACACTCCTCTCCCAATTTGTATAACTTTAAACCTACAGATGAAAAAGAAGTTGTACTTTTCGATCAATTTGATAAATTCAATAATTACTGGTTATTAGGAATTGAAGAAAACAGCTGGATAGAAAATATCGAAGATGGCAATCTTTATTTCCAGTCGCTTACTAACAAACCGAAAGAAGACCTTATCCCTGTGATTATAGATCAAAAGCGCGATTTTGAAATCGAAGCCAAAATAAAATTGCTAAAAGGCAATATGGAAAAGGCCTACGGTTTACAATGGGGAAAATCTAAAGATCCGATGAAACAATATGATTTTTACCTCACTGGAAATGGCCATTTTACCATCGATAAATATACAGGCGAATTTCATGATTTTGTTCCCTTTACGCAATCCGATAAAGTAAACAGTTATACCTATAACAAACTAACCATAAGAAAAGTAGACGACCAATATTACTTCTTTCTTAATGAACATCTTGTCCATTCAATGCCTTTCGAGCCTTTTTATGGCAACTTAATGGGGTTTCAGGTAGCAGAAAATTCAACTATTCTCGTCGATTATTTTAATGTTTCTTACATCGATTCTGATGAATTGCCTAAATCCAAAGTACTTATTATGGATTATAATTTTTCAACGGCTTCAGAAACGGTGAAAAAAGGATTGCCTGTTACATTAAAATTAAATTTAAAAAATGTAGGAACTAAAGATGCCGAGAGCTTAGCTATTAACTATCAACTTCCAGAGAATATTGAAATGGTTGATTCGAAAACAATTAATCAGCTAAAAAAATCAGAAGAAGAAATTATTAGCGTTCAGTTCTTTGCTACTGAAAGTTATCAGGATTCTATGATACCGATTCGAATTAATATTGATGGAGCAGACATAACCAATGTAAACGACCTGGCTTTATCGGTTAAGCTGGATGAAAATATCACCTTCGCAGTTGACAAAGTCATGGCTCAAAATTACAGTCAATACAGAGGAAGTAATGATCCGCTTAAAGGATTAAATATTGCCCAGGCCATGCAAACAGTTCAGGTTGGCGATTATTATGCGTTAATTATTGGTGTTGATAAATATTCAGGACAGTGGCAGCCTTTACAAAATGCCGTAAACGATGCCAGAGAGATTGAAAAAATATTAAAGGAAAAATACTTTTTCAACCATTTTAAAACACTTTACAATGAGCAAGCTACAAGAGAAAATATTTTAAAAGAATTTGAATGGATTATGAAGCATTGCAAAGAAGAAGATAATGTACTTATCTATTATTCAGGCCATGGAGAATATAACGAAGAAATGGACCGTGGTTTTTGGGTTCCGCAAGATGCCAATACAAAATCCTTTACAAAATATATTTCTAATGAAGATATTAAATCTTTCCTCGCAGGTATAAAATCCAAACACACTCTACTTGTTGCTGATGCTTGCTTTAGCGGAGATATTTTCCGTGGCAAAACAATGACTATCCCTTATGAAAATTCTACCAAGTATTACCATAAAATTTATTCGCTAAACTCACGAAAGGCAATGACCTCTGGGGGTGTTGAACCTGTAATGGATAAAGGAAAAGGCGGACATTCTGTTTTTGCATACTATTTTTTAAAGGCTCTGGATAATAATGAAGAAAAATATTTCGATGCCGGACAACTATTCAATTATTTAAAAATTCCTGTTGTAAATAACTCATACCAAACTCCTGACTATAATCCTATTAGTAACACAGGAGATGAAGGTGGACAATTTGTATTTATAAAAAAATAAATGGGTGAATGTCGACAAATAAAATCTAAAGCTTAATTTGATCTAAATAACCCGACTTATGTATAAAAAATACATTTTTTATTTTGTTTTCTTTCTTATTTCATTGGAGCTTTTTTCACAACAATATTTTTTTCGAAATTTTTCAATTAATGAAGGGCTGCCACAGTCGACTGTATATTGCATACTTCAAGATTCAAGAGGATACATTTGGATGGGGACAGATGGAGGCGGAATTTGCAAATACGATGGAAAAAACTTCGAGATTATTAATAAAAGTAACGGTTTAACAGGAAATATTATCCGATCATTATTTGAAGACAGCCATGGTAATATATGGATTGGAACAGATAATGGCATAACCATTTATGATGGCCTAAACTACCAAAGAATAACTGAAGAAAATAATTATCAAGGTAGTTTTGCTTTAAAAATTTATGAAACAACAGACCATAAAATTCTTATCGCAACCAACGATGCCGGTCTATATGAGATTGACATTAATGATAGCCTTAAATTAACAAACTATACAATATATGATGGATTAGCAAATAATTTCATTTTTGATATTTATGAAGATTTACATGGAAAAATTTGGTTAGCTATGATAGGAGGCATAAATATACTCCAATTTGATGATAGCACCTTAAATGTAACCAAATTAATTGAAGGTAGAGATATTCCATCAGGATTTGTCACTTGTATTGAAGCAAATCAGTCTGATGAATTATTGTTTGGAACCATAAATAATGGAGCATTTAAAATTACAAATCCCGAAAGCTTAAGTAATTATAATGTAGCAGGCATTCTCCAAGATATTTTACCCCACCAAACTACCATTTGGGATATATATTGCCAATCTAATGATGATACATGGTATGCATCAGAAAATTCCGGGGTACTCCGTTTAAATAATAATGAAGTACAATTTTATAATAAAGACAATGCGCTGGAGACTAATCAGGTTCTGAATATCATACAAGATCTGGAAGGAAATATTTGGCTCACAACTATGGAAGCAGGGGCATATTTGTACATTGGAAACGAACTAATTACATATCAAACCAAAGATGGGTTGCCTGATAATAATATTAGTTCATTATATTATGATAAAGGGTCACTTTACACAGGAACAAAAGAAGGTTTAGCTCAATTCAAAACTTCTGGGGAACAACTTGAATTAAAAAATCAGTTCAATGTAAATAATGGACTTACAGATAATAATATTAATGCCATTATAAAAGATGAAAATCAAAATATTTGGGTAGGTACTCATAAAGGAATAAATATTATAAAACCTAATAAAATCAAAATATTACAGAAAAAGGATGGGTTAAACAGTAATAAAATCCTTTGCTTATTTATAGATAATGAAAATGTTATGTGGGTTGGAACTGATAACGGATATAACAAAATTATAGATCAAAACATTTATTCATTTACACAAAGTGAAGGATTTATAAACAGTGAAGTACAAACGATCACACAAGATAAGCATGGCAGGATATGGATGGGTACACTCGGAGGACTTGTAAAATTAGATAAAGAAATATATACAGATTATAATGAAGAAGAAGGCCTGTATGATTTAAGAATCCATTGTCTGGCAGAGGACAGAGATGGTAATTTATGGATTGGAACTTTTGGAGGAGGAGTTTATAAATTTGACCATACTAAAGATTCTCTCCCAATAAATCTCATCGCAAATAATGATATTTTATCATCAAACAATATTTATTCTTTAGCATTTTTAAACGACACTTCATTAATTGTAGGCACTGATAAGGGGTTTGATTATCTTTTATTGAATCAATCACTTCAAATTAAAAAAGTTTTACATTACGACACAAACGATGGGTTTATAGGAGGAGAAAATAACTTAAATGCTATTACCAATGATTTGAAGGGAAATATTTGGTTTGGAACAATCGATGGTTTAACAAGATACAATCCAACAAAGGCTTTAGATGAAATTAAAAAACCAAAAGCCTACATCACAAATCTTAAACTCTTTTTTGAAAATGTCGATTGGGAATCAAGAGGGGTAACACAAGACAAATGGTTCAATACCCCTGGCAAGCTTGAATTATCACATAATGAAAATCATATTACCTTTAATATATCAGGTATTTATTTTAAAGATCCTTATGACTTGGAATATTCTTATTTTCTGGAGGGGCAAAGCAAAACATGGTCACCCTACAGCAAAAATCAGGAAATCGTTTATCAAGGATTAACACCTGGTAACTATGCATTTAAAGTAAAAGCTAAAAATAAGTATGATCAGGTTAGCCCAGTTGATTCAATCCAATTTTCTATAAAACCACCTTTTTATAAAACCTGGTGGTTTATCTCTATTTTAATCGTAATATTTATTATCTTAATTATAACATACATTAGATACCGCGAATCTAAATTAAAAAGAGATAAGATTAAACTTGAAAAAACAGTAGAGGAAAGAACAAAAGAAGTTGTACAGCAAAAAGATATTGTTACTGCTCAAAAACAAGAGATAACAGACAGTATTCAATATGCCCAAAATATTCAAAATGCTGTATTGCCTAAAGAAAAAATATTTCAGGAAGCCTTCTCTGATTATTTTATTCTATTTAGACCTAAAGATATTGTAAGTGGAGATTTTTATTGGATAACACAAAAAGATCAATTTACTGTTTTTACTGCTGCTGATTGCACAGGCCACGGAGTTCCTGGTGCATTTATGAGTATGCTTGGAGTTAGCTATTTAAATAAAATTGTGAATGAACATAATATTACTCAAACAAACATCATTTTAAATACATTACGCGAAAATATAATTGATTCATTACAACAAAAAGGCGTTTCCCAGGAAAATAAAGATGGAATGGATATCTCGATTTGTTCACTGGATACTAAAAATAAAAAAATTCAATTTTCCGGAGCAAATAATTCAATGCTATTGATTAAAAATCAAAATAACGAATTTGTTTTAAATGAAGTAAAAGCAGACCGTATGCCAGTAGCCATTTATTCAATCATGAATGATTTTAGTGCTCATGATTTTGAAATAGAAAAAGGAGATACTATTTATCTATACTCTGATGGATATATTGATCAGTTTGGTGGCCCTCAGGGAAAAAAATTTATGAAAAAAAACTTTAAAAAACTTATTCTCGAAATCCAGAATTATGGCATGGAAAAACAAAAAAATATTTTAGCTCAAAAACTTGATGAATGGATGACTAATAATAATAACGGACAACCATTTGAGCAAATTGATGATATTATTGTATTAGGAGTTAAGTTTTAATCATTTTTACAAATAATTTAAACGATTTATAATATATCCTGTCCAAAAAAGAAACATAATTTAAACACCATGAAAAGAATCCTACTAACAGTTATTGTAACTATTTTAAGCCTCAATTTTATGTGTGCACAAGATCGAATTACCGGTAAAACATTTGCTACCCGGTCTGAAGTTATTGCTAAACATGGAATGGCTGCAACAAGCCAACCTTTGGCAACTCAAGTAGCATTGGATATTTTAAAAAACGGCGGAAATGCTATAGACGCAGCAATAGCAGCCAACGCAACACTGGGTTTAATGGAGCCAACAGGCAATGGAATGGGTGGCGATATCTTCGCCATTATCTGGGATGCTAAAACCCAAAAGCTTTACGGATTAAATGGAAGTGGTAGATCGCCAAAGTCATTAACCCTCGATTACTTCAAAGAAAACGGATATGATAAAATCCCTGCTTATGGCCCCCTCCCGGTTTCTGTTCCCGGATGTGTTGACGGATGGTTTGAGATGCACAAAAAGTTTGGTTCCCTAGAAATGACTGAGATTCTTCAACCTGCTATTGGTTATGCACGCGAAGGATTTCCTGTAAGTGAACTTATTGCTTACTACTGGGGACGAAGTGCTCCTTTCTTAAGCCGATTTCCAAACTTTACCGAAACATTTACTATGGATGGCGAGGCTCCAAAAAAGGGAGAAATATTTAAAAATCCTTACCTGGCTAACACCTTGGAAAAAATTGCCAAAGGCGGCCGTGATGTATTTTACAAAGGTGAAATCGCCAAAGAAATTGCCCGTTACATGAAAGAGCAAGGAGGCTTTTTATCGTACGAAGATTTAGCCAGTCATAAATCTGAATGGGTAGAGCCCATATCAACGAATTATCGTGGATATGATGTTTGGGAGCTACCACCTAACGGGCAGGGAACTGCAGCACTCCAAATTTTAAATATTTTAGAAGGCTACGATATTGCTTCCATGGGATTTGGCAGTACTGAATATATCCATACGTTTACTGAAGCTAAAAAACTGGCTTTCGAAGACCGTGCAAAATATTACTCTGATATGGATTTTAATAATATTCCGGTAGAACAATTAATATCTAAAGATTATGCTAACGAACGAAGAAAATTGATAAACCCTGACAGAGCAGCAAGAAATTATCCTGCCGGAGAATTAGAACAGGGAAACACCATTTATTTAACGGTAGCTGATAAAGAAGGCAATATGGTTTCTTTAATACAAAGCAACTACCGCGGAATGGGTTCCGGAATGACACCCAAAGGGTTAGGATTTATTCTGCAAGATAGAGGTGAATTATTTAGTCTGGATAAAAACCATATGAATTGTTACGAACCCGGAAAACGGCCTTTCCATACCATCATCCCGGCCTTTGTTACGAAAGATGGCAAACCGTTTATGAGCTTTGGTGTAATGGGAGGCTCTATGCAACCCCAGGGACATGCACAAATCATTGTTAACATGATTGATTTTGGTATGAATTTACAGGAATCCGGCGATGCTCCGAGAATAAGACATGGTGGAAGTTCCCAACCTACCGGAGAAAAAATGACCAATGGAGGAACTCTTCATTTAGAATCCGGTATTGATTATGAAGTTATTCGGGAATTAACCAAAAAAGGTCACAAAATTATTTTTGATGTTGGCGGATATGGTGGTTACCAGTCCATTATGTACGATGAGAAAAACGGAGTGTATTACGGAGCATCCGAATCTCGAAAAGACGGTCAGGCTGCTGGTTATTAGAACAATAAGAAATATTCAAAAAAAATCTCCATTACTATTGGGGATTTTTTTTTATTCGTTAAATTGCAATAAAATAATGAATATGCAAAAAACAGCCATAGTTTTCGGTGCAACCGGGTTAACCGGTATATTTTTAGTCAACGAGTTAGTACAAAATAATCATTATCAAAAAATTAAAGTTTTTAACCGCAAACCACAAAATTATGACCATCAAAAGATTGAAGAACATTTAATTGACTTCACTCATATAGATGAATATGCCCATGAATTTAAAGCCGATGATGTTTTTTGCTGTTTAGGAACAACGTTAAAAAAAGCCGGTTCCAAAGAACAGTTTTTTAAAATTGACCATGATTTACCTATTCAAATTGCCCATATATGCCACAATAATCAATGTGAAACGTTTATTGCCATTTCATCTGTTGGAGCCAACCCAAATAGTAGAAACTATTATCTGCGTACCAAAGGATTAATGGAACAAGATATACTAAATATCGATTTTCGCTACCAGGCAATTGTCCGGCCTTCTATGTTGCTAGGAAAGAGAGATGAGGCTCGTCTGGCAGAGACTTTTGGAAAATTTATGATGAAAATTTTCAGATTTCTGTTTGTAGGGAAACTGAAAAAGTACCAGGGTATACATGCCCAAACAGTGGCTAAAGCAATGCTCTATATTGCAATTCATCAAGATCATTTTTCAACTATTGAAAAAAATATTTTTGAGTCGGACGAATTAATAAATAGCATAAAGAAAGACACCTATGATAAACAGTAATGATTTTTTAGAAATTATTAAAAACAGACAAAGTGATCGGTCCTATGTAACTAAACCTGTAGAAAAAGATAAAATCCAACGAATTATTGAAGCCGGAAGGCTTGCTCCTTCTGCATGTAATGCACAACCCTGGAAATTTATTATAGTTAACGATCAGGATTTAAAATATAAAATTGCCGATTGCACCTCAACCAAAATATTGGGAATAAATCATTTTACCAAACAAGCACCAATACATATCGTTATTGTAGAAGAAAAAGCGAACTTCACCTCCAGTGCCGGAAGTTTAATTAAAGATAAACATTTTCCACTTATAGATATTGGAATTACGGCACAAAACATCTGTTTACAAGCAGAAGCAGAAGGATTGGGAACCTGCATGATTGGATGGTTCGATGAAAAAAAGGTAAAAAAATTATTAAATATCCCGGGGTCAAAAAGAGTCCCTTTGATTATTACCTTAGGCTATCCTGCCGGAGAAAAACGGAAAAAAAGAAGAAAAGATATAGACCAAATTGTTGAATATAACAGCTATTAAAATAATACGTTTAAAATCCTGAACCTGCCTCACGATAGTTCCTAAAATCCGTAAATTAACTAAAACTTTTTTTGTAACACGAAGTCTCTCAAACCTGCCTGTCCTCCTCAGGCGGATAAATCCGGCAGACAGGTTTATAGCACGAAGTTCCACAAAGAAAAAACTCACCTAATTTGGTTATACGTTTTGAAACTCTTAAAAGAAATGCGGATTTTAGGAGTTATCGAGACGGCAGGCAAGCAGTGCCTTATGGTATGCAGGTAAGCTGCAAACTTTAAACTACATTAACTTCCATTTCTAATTCAATGCCAAACAAATCAAATACCGATTGTTGAATCTCATAGGCAAGCTGCATCACCTCATTGCCTGTAGCATTTCCATAATTTATAAGAACAAGCGCTTGTTTTTCATGCACACCAGCATTTCCAAGTTTTTCACCTTTCCAACCGGCTTTTTCAATGAGCCATCCGGCAGGTATTTTTACAGATTCATTACCTATTAAATAAAAAGGTATTTTTGGATAATCTTGTTGCAGCTCTTCTAATCTACTTTTTTCAATTACAGGATTTTTAAAAAAACTTCCAGCATTACCTGTTTTTTCAGGATCCGGAAGCTTAGCATTGCGGATATCAATCACTGCCTGACGGATATTCATTAGATTTATTGAAGGGTATTTAGATAATTCAACTCGTAAATTTCCATAATCCAATACAAAATCAGATTCCTTTTTTAATTGAAAAATTACATGGGTAATAATATGTTTCCCTTTCAATGCCCATTTAAAAATACTATCCCTATAACCAAAATGACATTTTTCATTATTAAAACGATGTTTTTTGAAAGTATCAATTTCCAGTGTTTCTACTTCAGCAATCACATCTTTTACTTCAACACCGTAAGCTCCAATATTTTGAATTGGACAAGTTCCCACATTTCCCGGAATTAATGAAAGATTTTCTATCCCTCCCCATCCTTTTGCAACACAATACTCTACAAATTCATCCCAATCTTCTCCTGCCCCTACTTTTAGCTGAACGAAACGGCTATCCTCATGAATTACACGAATACCTTTAATTGCAGGTTTAATAATTATACCGGAAAAATCATCCGTAAACAGGACATTGCTGCCTCCCCCCAAAATGAGTAAAGGTAAATCTGCTTTTTGCTGCCATTGAATAGATTGAGTTATTTCATCAATCGATGAGCATATTGATAAAAATCGGGTTTTAACATCAAAACCAAAAGTATTGTAATTTTTTAACGAAAAATTTTCTTTTATCTCAAACATAAATTGTTATTTTATAGGTCAAAGATACGTATTGATAATCTATTTTAATGAAAAAAAACAGCAGATAATTATTGTACATGAGAGAAAGAGTTTATATAGCTGTTACAAATGATTTAATTTCAGACAACAGGGTACATAAGGTTGCACAAACACTGTTAAAATCAAAAGCAGAAATCATATTATTGGGAACCAAAAAATATGATTCTACTCCGGTAGGGGAACGACCCTATTCAACGAGACGCTTTTCAATGGTTTTCAAAAAAGGTTTTTTCTTTTATGCCGAGTATACTATTCGTTTGTTTCTTTTTCTTCTTGTTCGGAAATTTGATATTCTTGTTTCCAATGATTTAGATACTTTGCCGGCGTGTTACTGCGCAAGTAAATTACGTGGTAAAAAAATAGTATACGACAGCCACGAATTTTTTACAGAGGTTCCCGAACTGGTGAATCGTAATTTTCCGAAAAAAGTATGGTTAGCTATCGA
>Ga0102925_1000880_pt1 | contig 16364 bp, 25 predicted proteins | sample SalPonR1_A_D1_MG_FD_78216 | JGI IMG/M metagenome (GOLD analysis project Ga0102925, IMG submission 78216) | Salt pond soil microbial communities from South San Francisco under conditions of wetland restoration - Salt Pond MetaG R1_A_D1_MG | ecosystem: Environmental > Aquatic > Marine > Intertidal...
ATCAACAGAGTTATATAATAAATTTAATATATTTTGCGATGAATATAATGTATCAATAAATCATTTTGATAACAAGCAAAAATCAAAACAATATATAAATGATAATAGAAAAAAAGATGTATATTTTTTTCTTAAAGAAAATCATTATATTTCAAGTTATAAACTTAAAAAATTATTATTTGAGTCAAACATAAAACAGAAGAAATGTGAAAATTGTAAATTATCAAAATGGTTAAATAAAGATATACCATTAGAATTGCATCATATCGATGGAAATAAACATAATAATAAATTAGACAATTTGAAAATATTATGTCCTAATTGTCATTATTTTACAGATACATATAAAATAAAAAATTGGAAATAAAATATAAATTAAAATTATGCTGCAGAGGCGAGTAGTTAGCAAATGGTCTTGAAAACCATCGCCCAGATATTGGGTTGTCCGTGCAAATCGGGCCTGCAGCGCCATTATGGGACCATAGTGTCAAGAGTAGAACACCTCACTTGCAATGAGGAGGCTTCGGGTGCGAATCCCGATGGTTCCATTTAATGCTACAATTGAGCAACAGTAGCTCGCCGTCCTGCTAAGTCGGTTTCCAGAAATGGATATGAGGGTGCAACTCCCTCTTGTAGCGCCATATGCTGTTGAGGCCGATGTAGTGAGGCAGTTCTCTTGTAAAGAACAGGCAATGGGTGCAAGTCCCATCAGCAGCCCCATTCATATGCCTATGTAGCAAAACTGGATTGCAGTTGCCTTGTAAGCATCCGAAAAGCGGGTTCGAATCCCGTCATAGGCTTTTCATGGACTATTGGCCAAGTAGTAAGGCACGTGGCTGCAACCCACGGAACCAGGGTGCAAATCCCTGATAGTCCTCCATTTCTTAAATATATATTATATAGTACATAAAAGTTTAAATATAAGCTCCTCTACATAATACATAAAATGGTAAAAGGTACAGTTAAAACAAATAAGGCAAACGAAACAAAATACATCTATCTACCGAAAGATTGTGGTTTTGTGGACGGACAGGAAGTTGACATCAAAAATTCTGGATTCGGAATTTATCAGGAATCGGACCTGAAAAAGTATTTTGAAGATAATGTGACATTATTTAATAATGTTAAGAACGAGCTTATTAAAATACGTAAGGAATTATGGGAAGATAAATTCTTTGAAATTGCAGAAATTATTGGGGACACTTTAGGGTATGGAAAATTTGAATGGGATGAAGCATTCTATTTTGAAAAAAATAATGATTATACAGCAGAACCATTTGGTGATATCGATGGTGGAGATTTCTATGATTTGACATTTAGAACTGAAGAAATAAAGCAACGTATTAAAGATTCAAATAAAAAACCAGAAGATGTTAAAAAAGATTTAGTTGCATACCTGGCTATAGAATTATTAAAACGTGAAGCTGAAGAATTAGTTGAACAACAACATCAAAGAGAGAAAAATGCATTGTTAGAACTAGGATTTGAGAATGTTAAAGACTCTTTATATGATGCTGAAACAACAATCTATACAAACGGATTAGTGCATATTTGGTACAATGCAGAAGACTTCGCATACAATACAACACTTAATATTACAACTATGCGTGAAGTTAAAATGTTTTCTGAAGAACCAAAAATTGAATATTAATCTTTTTTCTTTTTATTTTTTTTAAATATATATATAAACCTGTAATTCTATAATATATTATGTAATGAAATCAACAAAAACACGTAGAGAAAGTGGACGAAGTTACAACAAATTCTATGACCCTGAACATGGGTTTTATAACCAACAATATTGGGATGATTGGAATGATTATCGTGATGGGTTTAGAGATGTAGCTTCTGACACAACAAGAAAGAAACCAAAACATATTAAAAAAGAACACTGGTCTGATAAAGTTCTTAACAGAAATGAAAAAATTAGAAAGAAGCAAAGAATCAGACAAACAAGAAAAAAGTCTCCTAAATGGAGATAATTTTATTTTATTTATAATATTATATACTATAAAATAGAAAAGTTTATATAGTAGTTATACCGTAACATTGTATTATGAATTACAAAATTCGAAAACAGGATAGAGAACACGGCATAGGGGTAGTCCCAAGACCGTTTATTTATCAGTGGTAATTGTTTTCAATGATTTGTGATTCAGGATTTCTGAAATTTTTAAAAAACAGTAAAACTCAAAGCAAAAATGCTGGGTTGCAAATTCTATAGACAATTATCAATAGTACGTTATTATAGGCTTATGGTGTAACAGTAGCATATTGGTTTTACATGCCAAAGATTTGGGTGCGATTCCCGATAGGCCTATCAAGAGTGCCGTAGGAAATTGTTACTTCGCTCTGGACGAAACGCTGCAGGTTCGAATCCTGTCATCCCCACTATGGGGATGTGGTGTAACTGGATAACATGTTAAAATCTCAATTTCCGTTTGTTGCCTCTTATTATGCAGATGAGGTGTTATTTGGTGGCACTCCTGGCTTCCAAAAATAAAAAAATTTATTTGAAGTGACCAGGCAGTTCGAGTTCGAATCTCGGCATCTGCATTTATCTGCGCTAAGTCACGGAGTGTGACAAACGGCTGTAACCCGTAGGAGACCAGTGCAACTCTGGTAGCGCAGACCATTTAATGGGTTGCGTGCTGAAATAATGCATTAAGGAAATCATGGTCCAAAAGGATAATATTGAGAATGGGATGGTACCGTCCTTAGTATTAATTAAGGTATGTTGAGAGTAAGCTGCTCAAAGCATATTTGCCATGATGATATAGGGTGCAAATCCCTTGTGACCCACCGTTTAATGGGATATTGTTGTAGTGGTATCATCTGTGGTTTGGGACCACAAGACGGGAGTTCAATTCTTCCATATCCCACCATTATAGAGCTGTAGTGTAGTTTAGGCCAATCATCCTAGTCTTTGGAACTAGGGACGGCGGTTCGAATCCGCCCAGCTCTACCATATGCCTGGATAGCTTAATAGGGAGAGCGTTTGGCTGAAGACCATTATGTCCGAGTTCAAGTCTCGGTTCAGGCACCATTTACGCTCCGTTAGTGTAGTCTAGCCAATCATTGTACACTTTCGATGTACAGACGTGGGTGCGAATCCCACACGGAGCATTAATATTAATAAAAAAACGGTATATAATCATATTAAAAAAATACGGGGTTGAAGTGTTATTCGGCTGCATGACTGTCTCCAGAACAGTTGGTCAGGGTTCAAATCCTTGCAACCCCACCATTATGGCTGTGTGGTCCAGGAGAATGGATACCTGCCTGTCTAGCAGGAGACCTGGGTGCAAATCCCAGTTCAGCCGCCATTTTATATATAGTGTAGTTATATATAACACAAACATTTATATATGTATCTAAGCTACCATCATTTATGAAATGCTTAAAATGTAATACACAAATACCAAGTAAATTAGAAATAGACGGAAAGATAAGAAATTTACAACGAAGAAATTATTGTTTAAAATGTTCTCCATTTAATGAACATAACACAAAACAATTACATTCAACTAAATCAATAACCCGAAGACGAAGTAAAAAAGACAACACAAAATGCATATGTAAAATATGTGATAAACATTATATTTATCATCGTATGTCAGGGCATTCATTAAGTATATGTAATAGTTGTGCGTCAAAAAGAAGGAGACTTAAATTAAAATTAAAATTTGTTGAACAATTAGGAGGAAAATGTACAGAATGTGGATATAAGGAACTTCCAGAAATATTAAATTTTCATCATATAGATGAAGGAAAAAAAGGTTTCACTATATCATATAATTACAATTTGTCAGAAAAAAAATTAAATGAAGAAGTGAAAAAATGCAAGTTATTATGCCCAACTTGTCATACAAAACATCATTTAACAAAACGACATTTTGAGATTAAAAAGCATTTAATAATGCACACATAACTCAGTCTGGTCAGAGAGCAGGGCTTATATCTCTGTCGCCACGGGTTCAAATCCCGTTGTGTGCACTTTATGGGCAGGTGGCCAAGTGGTAAGGTACTGGTCCGATGCACCAGTGAGCGTGGGTTCGATTCCCTCTCTGCCCATTTTTTATACCCGTGTCGTCTAATCTGGATTAGGACCTAAGACTTCTAATCTTACAATCTGGGTTCAAATCCCAGCACGGGTATTACTTTCAAACAAGGTGAACAAAATTGATAAGCATACATATACCAAAAGGAAAGACAGCTCCTGATTTAAACAAGGAGCTAAGTAGTGCAAACAATATTAAAGACCGTGCAACACGTAAAAATACTGTTGATGGTTTAAACAAGATTGCGCATTACCTTTAGTGTACACCCTAATATAAGCGGCGTTTCTTTGTATTGGAATGATGAAGAATTAGTCGTAGAACCTTATCATAAGAAACAAAAACAATATTATTGTGGAAAAGAATTATTAAGGTTCAGTGGAAATAGGTCAAAAGTATACACAATATGTATTGTTGATTTGACTGAATGTGTGTTAGCAGATGTTTATAGTGATGCAGAAATTGTCAAGAGAATAGATATTAGCGCAAACATAGACAGGCCTCATAAAACAGGTGGCCAGAGTGCTCAAAGATTTGCAAGAATCAGAGAGAACCAAATAACACAATACTTCAAAAGAATTAATGAACATATGAAAAAAGTTGATGGAGAAATTTATTTAGGAATAAGTTTTGTTTACAAAAAAAGGTTTTTAAATAAATTAAATACATACAATTTAAATAAGATAAAAAGAATAAATAAAACTGAATATGGAGGAATGACAGGAATTTACCAATTCATAAACAAATTAGAAATAGAAAAAGGAAACGTAGAATCATAGGCATGTCGTCTAATCTGGACCAGGACCTCTGGCTTCGAACCAGACAATCTGGGTTCAAATCCCAGCATGCCTATTTTATGAGCATGTAGCACAATCTGTTAGTGCACCTGACTTTTAATCAGGAGGTTGCGAGTTAGAATCTCGTCATGCTCACCATTATGTTGCAGTCGGTGTGATGGTCGCATTTCAGTCTGTGGAACTGAAGGAGTGGGTTCAATTCCCACACTGCAACCCATTATTAAAAAGTGATTAAAAATGGCATATGAAATATATAAAAAACAATTAACAAAAAAAGAATACTTCGACAACTGGGATAGTGACAACTATAAAAGACTTAACGAAGATTTAAGAGAACAAATCTATAACAAATACTTAGTTAAATCTAAAGTGTTTAATAGAGATAACTTTACTTGTCAAAACATTAATTGTAAATTTCCAGATGCGACTTTAACAATGCATCATGTCAAATGGCAAAAAAACGGTGGGGAAGATAAAGAAAGAAATTGTGTAACTCTATGTAGAACTTGTCACAAAGCATACCATAGAGGAAAACAAGAAATCACATTTAGTGAAAACGCTAATCTTCCATCACATATGAAAGGTCAAACTTACAAATTATCAGCAGTAGATGAAATCGATTGGAAAAAAGTTAAAAAAGATATGAAAAATTTAAGAAAAACCATGAAACAATCACATGGAATTAGATTATCTATGAGTCAAGTAGCTTTTTTGATGAAATGGTTAGAATATATTGTTGATTTAGATGACCTTGACGACTAAAAAATAAGGTGGTGATATACTGTGGTATATATTCCTAATTCTGAAGCCAAACGAAAACAACGTTTAGCTAAAGAAGCATACAAAAAAGAAGAAGAAGAAAGAAAAAAAGAAAATACACAAAAGTTTATACAGTGGCAACAAGATAATCCTGGAAAAGGACTATGGGATTACATTATGCAAGGAAATTAAATACTGTTAAGTAATTTTTCTCCTTGCTTATCGTAATCCATTTGGTCCTCAAAATCTCCAGGGTCATAATTGTCCATTGCATATTCATTTTGCTTTTGTTCTTTTTTCATGAATCTTAATTGGTCGGCTAATTCTTTTTTAATTTCTTTTTTATATTGTTCTTCAGATTCTGTCTTAGAATTAAATTTAATGAATCCAAACAAATCAGCCATATAATTAATTTCTTCCATTGGTTGATTTTCAAAATCTTTTATGAATGGTTCAAGTTCTGCAATCTCATCAGAGTAATCCTGAATTGGTTCGAATGCATCATCATAAAGTTTTAATGTTACATCAACTGGCATTCCAATGTTAAATCCAGATTTTTCTAAATGTTCTTTGTTTAAGGAAACTGCGTAGCTTCCGCCTAACTTAAAGATTGTACAATCTTTAATTGTTGTTTGTGCTATTATTTTGTTTGTCATGTGTTTAACAAAATTAAACAACTATTTAAATGTTTCGATTTTGTTTAATTTTATTAAACAAATTTAAAAACCAAAACATTTATATACCATTTAATATAATATAATACAAATGGCTAAGTATAAAGTAGGTGGAATAACAACTGCAGCAGGCATAACATTTGTTGGCCAGAAAGCTAAAGTCACCATTCGAAATGATGATGGTTCTTTTATAGTTAAAAAATGGAATAATCCAAGCACTAATAAATATGCAGAGATTCCATTCATTAGAGGATTCTATAAAATATTTGCTGCTATGAAAATGGCCTTTGGGACGTGGATAGGGAAATTAGCCGTATTCTTTATGGCAGTTTCTTTAATCTCAATGATTATAGGATTTTTCTTACATGAACCAGTTCCAACAACACAACAAGTAAATTCTATGTCTAATATGATTTTTGCAATATCTAATGTTATAATATTATTAGGAATTGTTGGATACACGTTATTCATTAGAAACTTGCATGGTTTAGAACATAAAATAATAACAACCTACAACAAGGGCCTACCATTGACAGTTGATAACGTTAAAGCTCAACGTAAAGAAACTCCTCAATGTGGAGGGACCTTACTTGGTATAATATTATTGATAGATTTGATATGGGTAGGATTACTATCCATGCCGACAACCTTTATATGGATACTCTTTCCTTCTATAGGTTATGAAGCATTCCTTATAGCTCGTGACAATAAATGGTATAGTAAAATTCTTTACTTTCCAGGATGGCTTATTCAACAAATTACTACTGGGAGTCATGTTAAAGATTCAACTGTTGAAAAATATTTAGTAGGGTTTAGAGCCTTTATTGTCCAGGAGGATTCAAAATGAACTTTGATTTTTGGAAAGAAGAATTATCTATTTATCCAGATGAATGCACGTCTGTTGATGAGCAAGAAGTCTTAATGATTTGGCCTTATGGTAAATCATCAGATAACACTTTTGGTTTATTAATTGACCCTGATTATGTCCTGGAGAAAGTTCCAGAAGAAGAGGCGGAAGGACAACAAATGTATCGTGTTGTTCCTAAAGAAAAATGAAAGAAGAATTTGTTGTAGAAAAAACAGGAAATTGTAAAAAGGTTTATATTCCTAAAGGATATTGTACTGTTTATTTTCAGGATTCAAACGAAGACGATTTTTATGTTTCTCAAGTCGGAGCTGATGTTTGTATTGAAAATACTAATTCTGAATTAGATTGTCAAAAGAAATAATTTTTTCTAAATTTAAAAAAGGTGGTGGACAGCTTAGTGCAAGTTCGCTATTGAGTTAATAAACTCAGAAATAACACACTTCACCATCCACCCAGCTTCACGTACTGTTTATGAGTTTTGAAGATAGCAGGTAAAGAGGTGTCAAAACCTTACCATTGCTTCAACAACGCTCATTCATTGTCGCTTGACTTATGAGTATTAATTTTATTTCCACACACCTACAACCATGTTTTTAAAATAAAATATTAATCCTTCCTGATTACTTCTGGTATCACAATCACTGATACAGTATAAATTAAATCCTTCTTTTTTAAATCTTTCATCAATTTTATTGAGTAAATTCATGTTAATGTTTCCAAATTTATAATTTATTGTGAACTCATTCTCCAGGAGGTTTTCCCAAATAATGAATTGTTCTTTAAGCTCATCTATGTTTTTATATTCGTCACAAATTTCTTGTACGTCAAATAATATACTATAGATTATGTTAAGAACTTTATTGTCTACTTCCTGGAGTTCTTTCTTTAGGTCCAGGGCATTTTTTAATGATGTTATTTCTTCACTCATCTTCTATATCCCTCAAAAAAGAAATGTCTTTTAATGTTTCACCTTTAATCAATTGCAATTCTGTTATTGTTAGGACTCCATTTTTGTTTTCAAGCAACCAAGAATATACTGTAGTATATCCAGAGTCATTAACTGATGGAAATTCCTCGTCTTTTACTATGACTTCGAAGTCTTCAACGCATGCAGCAAGTTCATTTAGAAACATTTGTGTAGTGCAATCGTCTGGAGAAAAATGATTAATGTTAGTCTCTAATTCATCAGGATTAGTCTTAAATTTTAATCCTACATCTGCAGTCCAATCTATACGATTTTCTTCAACATTCATTGTTGGTCTTAGATGCAGTAGATGTCTTAGGTCGTGACCATTAATATCTTCCATGTCTTTTAGTTTTTTTATTCTTTCATAATTTGTAACTTTTAAATTATCTAGTCCGTAATAGTCAAAATATCTACTCATTTTTAATCACCTAAATATACTTTTTTTATAAATTCGTCTTTTTTGTATTTTTTGTTATTATATTTTATTGTAATAATTCGTTTATAAATAGTGAATTCTACAGTATGAAAATTATCTCTATTTATTTTTTGTGGACCTATAGCCATGTTATGTAAATTATAATATGGATGTCCATGTAATGATGTTTTGTGTTTGGTGATATAACTTTTTCCATCATAACATATTACTCCAATACCTTCATTTTCAGTATATAATAAGTCTGATGTTTTTGTTTGTAACATTTCATCAAACGATTTTATTTTTTTAAATGTTATAGTCCATTCTTCTTTTTCAAAATTTCTTTTCATTTTAATCTCCAAATGATTGTAAACTTATTTGTTCTGGGTGTGCTGCTGCTTCTTGTAATCTAAGCATTGATTCATGGTGTTCATATTCATCATAATATTTGTCTTCTGCATCGATGTGTTCTTGTTCACATTCTTCTGCTAAAAACATAGTTCCGTGTGTTTTTTCACAGTATTTGCAAACATATAATTTTCTACTTTCTACTTCATTTGGAGTGTCTCTTTCTGATGCTGCACAGTCTGAAGCACAATCGTCTGCTTCCATATATTCATCAAATGTGTCTCCACAATAAGGACATTCGTATTTAATTCCGCCTATTACTTTAACCATTTTTAGTCCACCTTTTCAGCTTCATCAATTAGTTCCTGGACATACTCTTTATTGTGTAATGTTGCATCAATTATTAAACTGTCAAAAACAGCTTTTAGTCTCATTGCATCTTTTAAATGTAACATTACTAAGTCTTCTGATTCTTCTTCTTTTGTCCAGTCTTGTAATACTATTACTGGTGCTCCTAATTCTGTAACTGCTAGTTCTGCATTTAATTTGTCTATTTTTTTGTCGTGAAATAAGTCTATTACTTCTCCGCAAATTTCTTTATATTTCATGTGTTTACACCTCTTATTTAAGTTGCCTTATTTTTCTCAAGTATTCTTCTAGTCTTGCATCAAAACATATTATTGTCACTTCATCTTCTGGATGTCTTAATCCTCTTGCTACTGCTTGAGTTAATTCCCTAAACATTTTATCTTTGTATAGTGTCCAGTATAAATATGTTTTATTTAGACTGGTGTATTTTTTATTAAGCCCGTTCCAGAATGTATCTAGTTGTGGGTATGGTAGTCTTGGGATTATAATGTATCGGCATTCATCATCTGGTAGGTCTACTCCTCTTACACAGTTTGTTGAGAATAATACTTCTCGTTGTCGTTTTTTTAGTTCATCTACAAGTTTTGATTGTGTGGCATTTCTTTGCAATTCTCTAAGTTCATCTCCATATAATATGTATGGATATTTTGTATTGTCAGGGTCTTCTTTTCTTGTTTTGCAATCAGTGTTGTATGATTTAACATGTACTAACGTATTCCCTTTTGTTCTTGTGAATCCTAATGCGCTGTTAAAACTTTTTAAGAATTGTTCTCTGTTTGAATCCAGTGTTTTCTTGTTGTAATCTTTAGCGTCTGGCGACATTAAAAATTTCAGTTTTCCTGATATTGTTCTTTCTGTTTTTATTGTTGGTATTTCTTCAATACCGTACATTTCTTTTAATACTATTTTACTTTTTATGAATGTTCCACTCATGAATAATACGTATTTGAATCCTGCAAATAAGTCTTTCATATATTCTTTAAAGTTTAATAAGTTAAGGTCTACTGCTATTTGTAGTTGTTCTTTGAATTCTTTTCTTTCATAATTAAACACTACGTCTGATGCATACTTTTTCATTGCATCCATCTTCGCTGCAATGTCCACCATATCTTCCATTCCTGCAATGTCTGATTTTAAAAATTCTGTAAATAGTTCGTGTAGTTTTGTATCTCTAAATTCTAATATTTCACTTTTCCCAAACGAATATTTTTGGTTTCTTCCTTCGTTTAATACTTGTTCAAATAGGTATTCTATTGTTTCTTTGTTTTTGTATCTTAACTTTCTTATTGTTGTAAATATTCTGTCTAGATTTAAACTTATACTTTTACTTAAACTGTCTAAGAACTCGTCAGCTTCGTCTATTATTACAATGTCACTCTTTGGCATTCTGCCAATCATTTGTTCAATTTTGAACTTTGCACTGTTGGTTATAATAGTATCTGCATTTAATATTTCATCGTATTGCTTGTAGTAAGGGCATACTTCAGTGTCTTTTGCTCTGTAGTATACTTTGTGTCCTTTCATTGCTTTAAAGGGTATTGGTTCACTACGATTTAATAATTCTATAGCTGTGTCTTTTGGTTTTAATTGTTCTTCAATATCGTTGTATATTGGTGACCAATTTTCACAGTCTATTGCAACGTCTGTACGTGCTTGATTTTTTTCAAGTGCTATGTTGCACGGTAATGTTGGAAAGTCAGCTTTTGCATCTACTAATGCGTTTGTTTTAGAAATACATTTAAAATTGTTCTTTCCTTTTGGTGTACAAATTTTTAATTTTGAGCCGTCAGGTTTGATTATGTCTATTCTTGCATCTTCTCCTGAATAGTCACGTTTATATTGGTCTTGTAATATTTTTGTTGGTACTACAAGTTGTGATTTGTTAAAGAAGCTTGCAACTCCAAGGCCTATAGAACTTTTTCCAGAACCAACTCCGCCTTCTAATAGTAAAAAGGTTGGTTTTAATTCACTGTTTTCGTCATATTCTTCTTTTGCGTTGTTGAAAAATTCAACGCATGATTTTATAACACTTTCTTGTGTTTTTCCTGTTGAATATTTTCTTGGTGTTAGTTCTTCACCTGTCTTTGCAAATTTCTGGTTCCAATATTTCATTCTTCATATTCCTTTAATTTTATTTAATATTTCCAATATGACATCTCGCCATACTTTCCAATATAAAAATCCATGTACAAATTTCATCTTATATTCCTGCTGCTTTTATTTCTAATATTCTTCTTTGATATTCTTTGATAAACTCTAAATAATTATTCTTTTGTAAGTATCTCATTCTTGGTGTTATTGGCACTCCTCCTGGGAATGCTGTTTTTTTCTTTCTCATTATTTATCACCTTTGTATATTCTTCAACATCTTTCATTGATTGTTGTTCCATACTTTCTAGTTCTTTAAAAAATTTTTCAGGATTGTGTGGTTTTTCTTTTGATTGTAATAACCAAGTTGCTCCACAATTTTTACATTTTAAGTCTGGCTCTTGCCAGTTTGTTCTGTCTTCTAGAAATTCTAATTCTCCACCACATTGCCATATCGGGCATATTCCTGCACGGACTTCCATTGCTAATTCTTTTACTTTATTAGCAAAATTATCAAAGTCATCTTCGCTCATTATTATACCTCTTTTTTACATTTTCTACATATGGGTTCGTTAGCGATATGACAATATACAATATTGCCACACTTACATTTTTTCTTTATGTATCGCCACAATTTTTACACCTTTTTAAAAGGGGGTCGGGGAACAAGCGTGAAAAGAGATTTTAGCGCTCTACCAGACTGAGCTACACGGGAACAAGGTCCCGTGGCAGGATTTGAACCTGCGTCCTCTCGATTACAAATCGAAGTATCTTTTCACTACGCCACCATTTGGACTTTATCGTTTTGCCGACAAAATGATTATAAAAAGGGGAACAAACAACCACGGTCTTTTTGGTTTCCTATAAACGAAGTATCCGTGATTTACGCCACCTTTGTTGTTGTTTTTTAAGCAACAATTGTTTGGCTCTTAGACTTTAGCAAGTCCGTAATCATGAAGTGGGGAACAAACGAACAGAGACTGTTATTAGATTGAATTCCATCGAAGTAACTCTGTCCTACGCCACCATGAGTAGGTTTGATAGGGGTACAAACATTAAGCGAACGTTAGTCTCGATTTGTCCGAAGTATCGCTTAATTACGCCACCAATCAATAAAGATTTAAACAGTTGTACTATTTAAATCTTTTGATTTTTAATGGTATCTAATGCTTCTTGTCCTTTATCAATGTTCTCTAGAACATCAAATACTTTTTCAGACCATCCTGCAATTAGATAAACATCTTTTTGTTTTACATCAAGTGGTGTATTACCATATCCTTGTAAGTCAAACAAGTATAGTTTTGCTTCTGGAGCAATTTGTTTATACTTATTCCACATTTGAGGGATTCTTGAATCGTTAGTATAGTAACCATATCCACTTTCACTGTTCCACATTTGGCAGTCAGTAAATATCATTACTTTGTCAACAACTTGTTCTTTTTCAATTAAGTATTGTAATACTTTATAACCGTTAGTGCTGTATCCAACTTCTCCTTCAATTCTTTGTAAATCAATTACATTTTGAAGTATTGAGTCTTTAGGCATTGTTTTAGTCTTAAAAGTATCTCCAAAAATACCAGTTGTCACATACTTACATTTGCTTTGCAGCAGCATGCTAAGTACAAGTCCAATATCATACATTTGTACGCTACTCTTAGGACTAACAGCGCTACACATACTTCCTGACACGTCTGAAGCAATAAGAACTTTAGTATCATAATCAAATCCTTTTAGATTGATTATTGAAGTTTTTATAGCTTCTTCTAATGCATTTAATATGATTCCAGCTTGTGATTTATTTTCAATAGTAGCTTCTTCATCATAATATGAATATCTGCTACTTAAATCTCCAATTGCTTTTTTTAGTTCCTTATACGCAGATAAGAATCTAAATGGTAATTGTCTAGATTTTTTTACAGCTTCTTCATTTGATAATGTTTTAGCTACTTTAATCACATGTTCGTCTGATACATTAACTTGTAAGATATTTCTTAAATTTCTCATTAAAGCCATGTATCCTAGTTTTTTTGAGTCAATTAATTCTTCCCAAACTTGTGTTTTAGTCTTACCTTTTTCTTTAGCTGTTGATAGTTCAACTTCCCAAGTATAAGGTACTTCTAATTTATCTTCTACAAGTTTCTTGAATAATTTAGCTTGTTCTTTATCTTTAGGTTTAGCGTGTGTTAAAAACAATGCATCTTTTAATGAGATTTCTTGTTTTCTATTATACTTAGCAAATTGATATTCATCAAATTTGTTAAATGCTTGCGCTACACCTTTTTGTAAAGCTTTTGATAATTTAGCTAGTTTCTTAGTTTGTCCGCCTACTTCTTTAGCGTTTCCACTATTTGATAGTGCGTAGTATGCTAAGATTTCAGTTAGTTCATCAGCCCGTTTGATAACTTTCTGTGATAGTTTTGTTACAATGCTTCTAGGCTTGTTTACAGCTACTAGATATTTGTTTAGTTCCACAGTTAATACTAATGGAATGCTTCTTAGATACATTGATTCTCTTGCATATAATGCTAGTTTAGCTACGAATTCTGGTTCGCACTTGTGTATCAATGTTCTTAGTCTTTCTAATCTATCATCATTTGATTCATAGAATTTGTTGCTTAATGCGCTAGTAACTACTAATGTGTATAGTTCTGTTTCTGCATCAAGATTGTATGCTTTGCTACCTTCTTTATTTGTTGTAATATTCTTACTTTTTGTATTTTGATTAAACCTACTCATTGGTTTCACCTCATTTGTATTAGTTAGTATAAACGAACTTATATATAAATGTTTCGTTTTTTTAGTCTGGCCTATCATATGTTTCACATTTATATTCAAAACCATATGTATAACAACATCTTATTTTGTTTCCATATGATGATTCTAAATGCGCATAATCATTGTCCAATTGTATTTCACAAAAATCTTTATATTTTTGTTCTTCTTCTGTCATGCATGCTGTCATGCTAACAAGTATCAATATAAAAATTATTGTTAATAGTATTTTTTTCATTAATATTCACTCTTATCTCTTTTCGCCCAACATCCTTGACAAACGGATATATAGTTATGTGAATGTATGTTTCCACAATAACTGCATTTAAATATTTTCTTTCCGTCTACAATTCGCACTGCCATTATTATTCATAATCTCCAATTACTTCACATCCTTTGTAATGTAGGTCTAATAGTTTCATTACATCTTTATGTGTTGGTACTTGTGGTTGTGTTCCGCCTTTACCAGTGTTGTATTGTTTCATCTGTGTTGTGTAATCTTTTTGCAATTCTTTTTCTATTGTAAAATAATCTTTTACACATCTGATGTCTTGTTGTCTAAATTTGTTTGCTATTTGTACTATATCTTCTAAAAATTCTCCCATTATTTTTCACCTTTTATTCTGCCCATTTAGGATTATAATTATGATGTATTTTATAATACCTTGTCACTATTGGCATTGCTTCATCATAATTTTTTTGTGTTGGTGTAACATTATACATTCCACCTTCTCTTTTAGCTAGTTTTATTGATTGATAAGTAAATGTTCTTATCACGTCCATTACATCTATGTCACATCCACAAGCGATGTCTGCTATTTGTTCTAAGTTTTTTCCATTTTGGTTTGTCATTTTTTAATACCTTTTATATTGTTTATTTTAATCCTTTATAGCTTCTACTTCTGAGACCATTCCCCAGTTAAATAAAAAGTTATTATTCATACGTTCTACTTTTCTAGTCTCTATTTTTCTTGTTATCTTTTTTAATGCATGGTTCATTTCTTCCTGATTAAGATTGGTATATTCATCATAACCTAATAGTATATCATTAAAATCAGGGTTTCCACCAATATAAAGCACTATTGAATATGTTGGATTTTGTTTCTTTTCCTTAAATAATGTTTTTATAACTTTATTCATTTTGTTCATCCTCTTCAATATCTTCTCCATTGAGTTGTCTGTCAATTATATCAGCTTCTTCTTTTGTTAATGGTAATGTTGTTGATGCGCCATTAACTCTTATGTCTATTGCTGGACCTCCCATGAAATCGTCATATAAGTGTAATCCAAAAACTTTTGTGTTTGCATATTTTCTTGTACATTTAGTGCTCATTTTTATCCTCTAATAATAATAGTTTTGTGTTGTTAGTTATTTTGTAATCAATATTTTTACTATCTATATCGTTTACAAACTCTTTTACCATTGTTGATAATTTTGATATTTTGTTTTCTATGTCCTGGAAAAAGTCTTCTCTTTCTTGAGTCCATGGTATTTCTTTAAATGTTGTTATCTCACGCCCTGTCAACATCGGTCTTTTTCTTTTATCTCCACTTAAACCATGTTTTATTTCTCTTTGTTTTATAGCCATATATTCTGTAACGACATCTTCATCATCTTCATCAGCTACTTGCCAATATTGTGTTATTAAATTTTTTCTTCTTTTTATTTTATAAGCTACAAAAAATCTAAATCCTAAATCTAATTGGTTTCCTGCTATTCCAAAATTATATGAATCAACTTTTTCTTTATTGGAAAATGTCGAGTTTACAAATATCACTTTATTAAATTTCTCAAGGTCTTCTGATTCTTGAAAATATATTGCATCATTTACTATACTATTAAATTCTCTAACTAATGCTTTAAAATCTTTTTGTTCTATAAAATTTTTGAAGTTATATTTTTCTTCATATTCGTGACTTCCTTCTTGATATGTATATTTTATTCCAATACCATCTTTTGTGTATTGTCTTGTCACGTTTTTAACTTTATCTATGATGAACTTTGGTATGTCTACTCTATAATATAAATCTTCAAATTTAAGTGCTCCTGTTCTTTGTCCACGCATGTAAGTAGCAGAAGTTTCTGATTTATATAATATTTTAACTTTAAGGTCTTTTTCTTCTGTTTTCTTAAAGTCCTTTGTTGGCACATTAAAGGTGTACATGAATTCCGATAAAGTCTTAGTTGTTTTGCTCATTTTTTACCCCATAAAATCATAATCTCTAAATCCACATTTATGACACATTGG
>Ga0102925_1000881_pt1 | contig 16345 bp, 27 predicted proteins | sample SalPonR1_A_D1_MG_FD_78216 | JGI IMG/M metagenome (GOLD analysis project Ga0102925, IMG submission 78216) | Salt pond soil microbial communities from South San Francisco under conditions of wetland restoration - Salt Pond MetaG R1_A_D1_MG | ecosystem: Environmental > Aquatic > Marine > Intertidal...
CCGTTAGCATACATACTGAGTGCCAACCCACCAATCATTATATCCATCGTCTTCCACATTTTTGGGAGTAGCTATTAATATCGCCTTGTTCAAGGTCTTTTGCTATTTTAATAATTTTTTCTCTCATAGCTATTTTTTTGTTCTTTCAAATGTTGTTCATATTCAGGTAGATATTCTGCAAGTTCAAATATTCCTATTTGAGTTATTTCTTTGGTTTCGTGTAACCATTTACATAAGCCTTTTATATCATCTTTTGTTTTTTTAATGGCTTTAAGTTGGTTTGAATTGTTGTTTCTTATTGTTGTTTTATTTCTTTCCGTATAGCGTCTCCATATGGCTTCTTCTTTTCCTCTATGTTTATTAGAGACATAAGCAACGCGGATTAAAAATAAAATGGATAATATAATAAAAATAAGTATTGTTATTTTTAGTATCATGGCATATGGTTATTTTATTTCATATCCATATCCAAGTATTTTTGTATCTGGATAATATATAACAATAACTCTTGAGCTTACTTTATCATTCCCAATAATATATTTACAATTATAATAAAGATCGCTATCACTATCATCTTTTCTAATCCATGTTGTCTCTTGAGTGATTTCAGGATATTCGTCTACGATACTATTAAGCGTCATTTTAAGAAGTGAAAGATTATAGTATGAGTCAAGTTGATAAAGATAAACCATTGTTTCATTATCTTGAATAATTTCTATTCCACTATCATACATGACTGCATCTAAATCTTGAGCAGAAATAAGAATGAATTTTTCTGCATATCGATCCTCTAATGATTCTTGACCGATTGTTGTTGTTGTGAATCCAAGTGCAAATACGAATAAAAGGATTAAATTTTTCATGGGTTTAGATTTTTTGTGATTAATTAAAGAAAGTAAAACAGCCAAAATATGTCTTGACTGTTTTACTTTAAATTTATTGCCTATTAATGCAAAAAGCTTTCAATATCATCTTTTTTGTTTGCAGATGACTTTTCTGGGTCTAACATAGCATTGATAGTAGTAACAGCTAAGTGATTAGGTGTTACCTTTGTCCACGTTCTGCGTGGCTCATATTCTTTTATTTCAATAGTACATCCTGCAACTGAAACAATTTTTATGATATCTCCAATTTCAAAATTGGGATCCGGAATTACAAAGAAGGTTCTTTCAGGTAATTTTCTTGACTCACTGTCATTACCTTTCCCTATATAAAATGAATCCCGTTCTCGATCTTCAATTTCTTCGAGTTCGGATTGGGTGAAATATGGTGGAATAATAAGTACATAATCTGGATCATGATTGATAATTAGATCAGGATCATAAGCTCCTCCTGCGTATTTTACTATCTCTACCTTGTTTTTATTAAGGAGGCTGTTAGTTGCTACTACAAGGTCTGGGTTGGACTGATAGCTTTTTCCCAAATAGACTTTCATTTTCGTTTTTTTTAAATGTTTGTATTATTTCACTGGATGTAATAAAAAGCTTATTGTTCTAGCCTTTCATAAAGTTTTCTTAATGATTTATTAGCAAGAAATGCATCTTTAAGAGAATATACTGTAAATAATTCACCAAGGATTTGTGTTTGCTTATCATCATCTTCTTTAGCTTTTTTAGCAAAGTTATCCCATTTATAGCTTTTGTTAAATACTTTGAATTTTGTTATCTATTTCCTCTATTTTTTCCAGAACACCTATTATCTCATTATCATTGATGTTATTAAGCTTTTGAGTAAGTATTTTCCTTTGTTGTAAGAGTTTTTGTTTATATGTGATATCGATAAGGTAATTTAATTGATATAGTATGTCATCTTCATCTGCATCAATCATAGATATGGTATAATTATATTCAGATATAGCAGTAGCTAATTCACCATTAGATATAGCTTTTTCAAAGTTTTTATATCTATCGGGAAACTCAATATTTTTAGCTTTTTCAATCAATGTTTGATTAGATGGATTACTTACTATAAGAGCAATTATTTTGAGGTAATCGTCACTAATAGCATTAGTGTTATTCTGTACAGCGCTTGTTCTTTTGAATTTTTGTCCATATAGTTTACGCAATAAAGAGTATATGTCATCAATATTAGTATCGGTAATCTGAGCGATTTCTTTAATAATTTCTCCTCTAACAATAGGATCATCATTATACTTAATAGCTTCGAGTACATTATTAATATATTCGTGTTTTTGAGATAATATATTAAGATCATATACTTTTGATAGTGCTTGTAAACCATTTTGTTTGTTTTCTATTAGTCGGATTAATTTTTCAGGATTTGTACTCACAAATGTGTCTGGATCTTCATTTTTAGGAAGGCTAATAACATAGGGGAAAACATTATAAGAATAGGTAATAAGGATTGATCTAAGTACAGCTTTTAAGCCTGCTTCATCACCATCTAATAAGAAGTACAAGTTAGAGGTATAATTCTTAAGAAGCTTAATTTGATGTTGTGTTAAGGAAGTCCCACTAAGTCCTATAACATTTTTGTATCCATTTTCATATAATCGCATACAATCAGTTTGCCCTTCAACAGCGATTACATAGCCTATTTTTTTTATATAGCCTTTAGCTCTATTAAGGTTATAAATTACCTTACTCTTGTCATATAAGCTTGTATCTGGTCCATTAATGTATTTAGCTTGTTTCTTATCATCTTCAATAATACGTCCGGTAAAAGAGACTATTTGGCCTGATGTATTTTCAATAGGAAACATAACCCGGTTTCTAAATCGATCATAATAGTTAACATGATCTTTTTTGATAACGAGTCCAGATTTTACTATATCTTCTTTCCTATATCCTTGTTTAAGGGCATAAGCAAGAAACTTATTATAAGAGCTAGGTGAGAATCCTACATTAAATTCATCAATAGTACTTTGTTTAAAGCCTCTATTTAAAAGATACTGTTCACCTTTTTTGTTGAATTTAAAATAAGACATAGCAAGCTTAAGTATTGCACTTTCGCTTTTAGAGAGTTCATTATGTTCTATTATACCAAGAGAATACTTATCATCAAGCATAATAGCTGCTTCTTTAGGGCTTATATTTTCGTGCTTAGCAATAAATGTAATAACATTGCCAGCAACGCCACACCCAAAGCATTTGAATATTTGTTTCTCTTTGGATACAGTAAACGATGGTGTTTTTTCATCATGAAAAGGGCATAAACCTTTATATACGGAGCCTCTTTTCTTGATGCTAACGTATTGTGATATAACGTCAACTATATCCAAAGAGTTAACAATTTTATTAAAATCTATCATACAATTTCAGTTTGCTTTTTTCTTAACTTGTGTATCTTATTATTGATATAAACAGAAAAGCTATATTTTGAATGAGGAAACCTGGTTGTTTTAAACAAACCGGTTTTAAGCAATTCAGATACACAATTATTGTAAATATCAATATAATCATTTCCATACCCTTGTATAAATACCATGTAGTGGTATTCCTTTGGTAAAGCAATAACCAGGGACTCTACTTTTAGTTTATCTTTAATAAGATTCCTAATAAGTTTTTCATTATCATTTTTCATGTAATATTGATTTAGTATTCTATGGAAATAATCCCATAAGAAAACCTCTTTAGCTTTCTATGTTTACCATCGTTGATATTGAAACGATCAGTAAGACATAGATCAACAGTAAAGTTGATGTTTTCTCGATTATTATGATCATCTTCAACGATGTATCTGTAATTGTCTTTATAGACAAAAACTCTTTTATGGGTTTTAGGGTTAACAATGCATGTTTGTTTCCTGTATGAGTCGTAAAAGATACGATAACCCAATTTTTTTGCATATGACCTAAGTGAAGAGAGGTCATATTTTGTTAATTTTGTAGTCAACATATATTTTATTTTTATTGATGAATATTAATCACATTGATATTGCCAAACAAATCCAAAAAGAACTGAAAGACGAAGGTATAAATATTTCTCAATATACTATTCGAAGGGTTTTACTATCATTTATAAATAATACTGTAAAGTACATGAAATCACATTATATCATAGATTGGATTTATTTTCAATTTCAATATGACATAAGAGGTTTAAGAAGAAATATAGATAGAAACCCAGATAAATATAAGACAAAATATTTTGATTAGTATTTTGCTTATGTATTCTTCTTTTTAATTTCGTTCTTGTACTTATTGACCATGCTGTTTAAAGTAATTATTTTAAGATGCAATAAGTCATGCTTGTATTTAAGGTTAAGAAATTTCCTTTTGGTTATTATATTGTCATAAATAACAACAGATAACAAGGTAATGGCGAAGGCCAATAAAATGATAGCAATAAAGAATAATGTTTTCATACTGTTTTTATATAATATATTAATATACTAAAGAATTAAGGTGTAAATATAATATAAGATATTACAATACCAAGAATAAAACCAGCTATAAATCCAACAAATCTATTGTTTTGGTTGTCATCCCAAAATGCAGGGTCATGGAAATAAGATAAAATAGCATTAATCTTTAATGCCTTCAATATCTTTTCTTTAAAAGGTTTGTTTTTCTTATTGACTTCTTCTTTTATTTCATTAAGAAGATGCCTTGCTGTACCTATTTGGTCTCCTATAAAATCAGGAGCCTGAATTTCAGCAGACAATAGCATTTCATCTAATTTTTTAAACTTGTTTTTCATAATTATTAATTTTGAAAGTGTATTTCTTCAGGATGTTATATAATTTTGTTATAATGACTGTTTTTTTACACAGTCATTATACATCATTGGTCACGTACTTTAATAGTTCCTCTGCCATTTCGGTTCGTCCATAAAAGCAGTTGTCACAAAAACAATTATCTTTCTTATGGTTTCCATAACCTTCTTCTTTTATAGATATCTATATCTCCTTTGTACAGATTATCTTTAGCATAATCATGTACATCTCCTGGGTTAGTAATTTGCATACTATTAATAAAGATCCCAGAAGGTTCCTTAATTATTTTAAGTTCATTTACTTGTCTTAATTCATATTTCATATAAATCATCTTATTATTTGTTATAAATACTAGTTTTTGCTTAATATCGATATTCATTTGCAACCATATATAGGTTCTCGCACCAAATAACATACAACAATAAATCCTTCACAGCAATATAAATTAATTGTACGTACACTACAGCGCGCACATGGTAACATACTAAACATTATTCATCCTATACACTATCAAAACACAACTAAACCCACATACACGTAGCCTTGTAGTCAAACGCTTGTAAGCCGCGTGTATGAGGGGATACAGAGGATTATAAGGTCTCAAAAAATGCTTCTTCTACTGCATCGAAGTGGTATTTGTCGATCTCTTTAGGCATAAAATCGACTACTAAAGCATTCCCTGATACTATTAGGTCATTTACCTCTTCTTCTGTGTAGATAAACCCCAATTGATCTTCGTAACCCTTGCCTATAGGGCTTTTTGTTAATTTTAACGTTATCATTTTATCTTATATTTATATGTTATTGGTACTGTCAATTTCGATGAATGCGCAAAATATGTCGACAAAGCATAAAATATTAATACCTTGATACTCAAGACAAATGTCTCAAATATCCCGGGGTTTTACCAGGGTTTGCTTTTTCGACTAAATGCGCTATTGTTTCGATTAAATTATTTGAAGTATAACCTTACCTATCATGATGGATAGGTACATTGCAGACATTATGAGAAGGACATTGAGAGCCTTGTCTGCGGTGGTAGATAAATCCACAGAACACTTACTGGACGAGTGTTCCATGGCATCAGATATCATCTTATACGCTCGTTTATTGAGCTTATAAAACTTCTCATTATACCGAAGGTACTTGTTTCCTCTATAATCTATAAGTGTCGCTTTATCAATATATATAGTCATGTTTAATGGTGTTTAAAGGCTCTGAGAATTACATATAATAAAAAACCAGTACAGTTATACTGTATACGTAATCCTTAGGGCCTTAAATTGTGAAACAGGTGTTAAATATCTTCCTCTTTAAATAACCATTTAAGAGGATATCCTGCTTCTCTCCATTCTCCCAATATCCTATTATAATAGACATGGTATTTGAGATATGCATTTTTGATATCTCCGGTTGAGTCTTTGCTTGACTCTGTTTTTATATAGACGTATTCATTTAGTGCATTTGGTGGCACTGATACGTGTATTGTGTTTTTGGTTTCAAATAACTCGGATTCACGTGCAATCTCTTCTTCTACGACTATAGAAGGATCCTTTTGTAGGTATGGCTTTGTCATGCTACTTACCCTGTCAAGAGGAAAACTTTTTAAATTAAGTTCCTCTCTTATCTGATTTACTCCGCGTATTCCTATATCCATAGGAATAGCATTAATTGCATGGTGAATTTCACTGTTACGTGATTCACTTATGAATTTGACTGTAAATTCCATAATCTCCTTTTTTTTTGATTAATATTATTGTGTTTTACACCTAAAACTTCATATAGAAGAAACTCGGTGCCCTCAACATCTTGGGAAGAGTTGAGTTTTTTAAATTAATAAAATGGTTGTAACGTTACCAACGTAGCTAATTGTAGAGATGGAGTCTGTGGCACCTAACATCCCGTTAATACGGGTATCCCGTTAATTCGGGCAAATCTATACAATTATTACTGGAATATGATTTATAGCATCCGTGAAGCCGGCTTTCATCCCTATCCGGTGGAGCTGTATGTTTTTGCCCATACAGTAGCATAAAATCTCTACCTAACTTAATATTAAGGTTTGTAGAGTCTCAGATACATTGCTCAGTATCATACAAGCTTGGCTACTTTTATATGCCTGTGCACGCCACCACACAGGTCTTTTCATAACAATAAAATTAAACCTACCTAACTCAATATTAAGGTTTGTAGATGTATTATATTATTGGTTTTGCATAGCTGCCATAGCCGATTCAACTTCGGCTTTTCTTTTCTTTAGCTTATCAACATATTCACCTAGCGTTATGCCTTCAAACAAAGGCTCGAAAGTCATGTCGTTTTCATCCACACCAAATTCACCGAAATGCTCTGTGAAGCTATTATAAGCTATTTGAAAGGCATCTTCTTTTGATGTATGAATACATCTTATATCCTTCCCTTTGAAGGAATATAGCCAGCCAATATGCTGATTAGATTTCTGAAGATACTCTTCGATGTTTTTCATTGGGTTTTTTAAATGTTTAACCCATGTATACATAAACTCTTTTGTTTCTTTTTTCATGGTTTTAGTTTTAGTTAATTAATAATATTGTGGCAACAGAAGGAATCGAACCTTCAAGGCTTATTATTTCACCTTGTACCAACATCTATGTACGAGTACATATTTATTGCCATAAAAAAAATATGCTGCCTGATCTCGCTCAGGCTGGCTATACTTCATTACGTAGGATATCTATGACTTCTGCGCATATCAGACAGAATGTATCCCTTTCGACGTGCTTCGTGACAGCAATGCTTCATAGCTAGACATAGAGTAGAGCACGAGAAGTATCTCTATGAATGAGGCTGATTATTTAAATAGAACCTCTAATACCCATACCTTGTGCCTAATCATTTAACTATACACAAGTGCCGCATAACACGGCTACGTATCTATATCTTTCTCTTGATAGCAAGGACTACGGAATTGTGTTATTATTCGCCATTTTTACAGGGCTAGTCATTGACGTTATTTCACCCATCCTGCCTTCCTATTCTTTCTCAATATACCTATTAGGATTTCAGTATATTACAAAAGACATAAATATTTATCCTGTCTATTCAGGAAGAGGGAGTAGTTTTACATTAGTATACTCCCTAATCTACTAACAACCTGCGTCACGCTTTCGTCATACCACAGGTATATGACTCTCCGGTTTACACATATAATGTGCTTCATTTATTAATCGCAGGGAGTACTGCGATATATCATAAATATATGAGCCCATATATCAGGCAACGCCATACGAGCTCATACATACTCCGGCGCCATCATACGCTGAGTGGCGCCAAAAGGTTCTTAAAAAAAAAGACCGAGCCCGAAGGCCCGGTCATTAAGGCTACTTGAGTCTGATGGAAGCATTGCCCCCATCATTATCAATTACCCATTGACTGAGGCTGTCCGTGTCAACGACAACCTCGCCATCTATTGCTTTGAATATTGGATAAGATGTTGATTCCGACATCCTATCCCATGTAGTCAAGTCTCCCATTGGGAAGACTATGGGAGTATCCACTCCCTCTACATCACAAAGTAACCAGGGATTGCCCTTTTTGGACTTTCCCTTTTCGATTACCTCGACTTTGCGTCCCTCAAAATCAGGGACGTCTTTTAGTAGGGCCTTGACATTCGCCCTACCTTTTTCCCAATCCTCTAAAGGAATGGAAATTTTTCTTGTTTTCGAAGTTTTTGTTTCTTTAACTTCTTTTTGTTCTGTTACCATGTGATTTTAATTTTGGTTAATATTAGTTTTGATTCTCCAAAGGTACGGGGGGTTATAAGAGGATACCTTTGGCATCTACGGACACAACATTATCGTCATAGGGGGGTTACGGTAGGGGGGTGTGTTACGGTGGTGTTGTATTACGCGGAGTAGGTGTAGGGGGGGTATTTGAGTACGGTTGGCATGAGAGGTATTGTGGTGGGGGGTGTTATATTGTTGAGTGGGGGGGGGTTGGTGTTGTTATCTGGAGGGATGTTTAAGGTTTGACGGTGAAAAAAGGCGATAAAATATTTGGAAAGTATGGGTAGGGGTGTTATCTTTGTGCACACAATAACCTTATAAAAAGCTATTATTATGGAATCAATGGAAAAAAGTAAAGTTTATTTAGTATCGTTAATGTTAACTCCGTATGTATATCAGAAGATGACAAAGGAGTCATTGGTGGAGGTATCAGATGAATTGTTAAACGAGCCGGTTGGTAAGAAGACAAAGGATGAGATCATATCAGAGTTGTATGTTCTTCGGGAGAAGTTGATAGAGTACATTTATGGTGGTGACATGCTACTGGATGGTTACCGGAGTTATAAGAAGATCCTGGATGAGTTAAAGATTGACAATGGCTTTGTTAATCGTTTAGGCAAGACAGTGTCTAAGGATAGCGATAACATCAATGACGAGGTCTATGATGTATTGGAGAGTCTTGTTGATGGCACTGTTCAGAAGTACAATGTAGCTAGTCGTTCAGACATACATTTGCTGTTGTCTGCTTTTGCTTCGGCAATAGTGCTAGCTACACCGGATAAGAGGATGGACTTGTTGCCTGAGATTACAAGTGTGGTGAAAGACATTGAAAAGCGCCTGAAGTTCTTGTCCCATGATGGATCGGAGTATCTATCGCATAGCGAGGGGGGGGATACATTTGTACACACAAACCATATTAAAGATGATGTTACTTTCTGGGATTATTTCCTTAAAGAAGTTGTCTTGAATATGAAGGTGTTTATTGATAAAGGCATAAACAGGTTTGACGAAGGATTCGCAGATGCTGTATCGAAGAAAAAAAACATCAAAGGTAAATATTTAAAGGATAGCAGTAATGTTTTAGATCCTACCCTGGTTGTTGCTTTTACAAAAACTATCTTTCGCAATAACTTTACCCTTAAAGAAGTTCATGACAGCTACCGGGATATGGTTGCTCCATTTTCTACAGTCAAAAGGCACTTTGAGCGCACAAAGTATGAGATTGTAGAGATGGGATTAAGTTGAGAAACCCACGTGTAAGTAGTAATAACAGACAGTAATGAAAAAAGAAGTGTTCTCTAATATACAGATAGCTTTAGATGATAAAGGTATTTATACATACATACAAAAGCATGGAGACCAATATATCCTTTATGTAAACTTTGAGGTTCACAGTTGCTCAAAGACGCGGATAACAGCAAAAAGAAGAATCATAGATATAGCAAATATAATTTTTAACATTAAAATTAATCGATACCAATGAAAAGTAAACGCTATCCTATACGTTTGACAGATGTTGAGGCTGATCGATTTCAGGATATGGAAGAGATAGGAATCAAAAGAAGCTTCTATGTACGTGGTTCTATTAAAGCTGTAGTAGATGTTATTGAGGAATGTGAACTTCAGGGTTTATATATTAGGAGTGATGTAGAGTTTTTGGATATTGTAAAGCTTGTATTTAAAGAAGCTGTCCTTGCATCAAAGACAAAATACTACAAAGAATATTATGAGAAACTACGCGCAGTGGTCACAAAGAAAAGAAAAGAAATGTTAAATAACGAAATACCATTTATTGAAGATGAATAATGATCTGTTTTCTTATAGCGGTATAGTATACCATGTTCACGATATCGAAAAAAAAGATAAAGGGTTCGAAATACAAAAAATCGTTCTTCTTAAAACCACTAAATACAATGGTAAGAAGTACAGAAACTATATTACCTTCTCTGCTATCGGGAAAAAGGTCAAAGAGCTATCAGATGTAAAAAAAGGGCACTATCTGGATCTTTTCTTTACCCTTAACGGAAACCGGTGGGACAAAGAAGGTGGTGATCCTGTTTTCTTTAATCAGCTAAGGATACAGCGTGTAATCAATCGTGGACGTGCCTTTGTCCTCGACCCGGGTACTTCTGAAGCTGAAGATATCACAGAAGGAGAAGATACTCCCAATAAAGAGTTTCAGGATCCACTACAAAAGAAAAAACCTAAAAGCAATCCAAAACAAACAAGTATCGATACCTATGATCTAGAAGATGAAAAAGATCAAGATATTGAGGTACCTTTCTAAAAACAAAAAAATATGAAGTATTTTATAGACACGGAATTTTTAGAAGGAAGCCAAAAAGAAAGGTTTCCTGTTAGTCTGTTTAGAAAACATACTAAACCCACCATTGACTTAATATCAATAGGTATTGTAGCAGAAGCATGTAAATTTAATATGTGAGCAATAATATTTTTGTTCACATTTTTTTTGCATATTTGTAAAGTATATAATCAAAACAAAAACAGTAAAAATGGAAGAACAAGCAAAGTATCAAAAGAAAAAAGAAGAAAAGATTGAAGATCAAAAGCCTTTAGTTATTAAGCCTGATCAGTTGTCTTTACCCATTATCATGAAAGCATATACTGCTTTTAAAATAAAAAAAAATATAGAATACCTTGCGTCTTTTAAAGTAAAAGATGATATTATAGAGAAATCTAAATTGGACATGAGGGCAACCAATAGTGGTGTCCACATAGAAAATAAAGACAAAAAAGAATCCTACGATATTAAAATCTTTCTATCTAGAAACTATATCATTGACCGGCTTTTTGAAAATGGCTTACACCTTGAGGCCAATAAATTACTTAATGTAGCAGAAGATATGGCCATCGTTAGCTTTATTAAGCCGGAATTCAAGTCAAATAAAAGCAGTATCGTTTTACCCAATATGTCTAATGAAAACAAAGTTATTGTCCTTAATGATCTTAATGAAGATCCTCATAGGATGTTTGTTGAAAAAGCTTATGAAGGTTCTAATGATGTTGAATTTGGTGATATTGTTTCTATTCATCCAAAGATAACACCGGTTACTATTGTTGTGGAAGGAAAGATTTATATGATCATAAATCTTACAAGAGATATTGTGTATGTTGAAAAAAGATACAAATCAATAGATGTTATGGATACTCTTTGGAAAACGAAATTTCCTGAGCGTGTTTCTGTTGAGCAATATCAAAAGATTCTTCAAAGACAATAAGAAATAAAAACTTGACAATTCATATTTAAATAATTACTTTTATGGCATTAAAAGAGAAATACAAGTTTCAAGAAGGAGAAAAAGTCGCTCATATTTCTAATCTGAAATTACCTTTATTCATAAACAGAATTATCTTTAAGAGCGTTAAGATTCCAGTATTGCTTCAGGATAAAAAGATAACTGAAAAAACAGTATCAAAAATTTATGCAATAGAAGTATCCTATGCAGATCCTCAAACAAGTAGGCTATTGAAAGATCGTTTTCATAGTCGGTTGTTAATACCATGGGCGGTAGCTGTAAAAGGTCAACGAGCAGCTATAAATTGGCTTGAGGATAACAATAATAAATCTGAGAAGAAAAAACAATAAGGTTAAAAAGGTCAGTGTATGTTTTTTATGTTTGTATATTTTTGTTTTTACATACTTCTGGCCTTTTTTTATTTATAATAATAAACATATACTGTTATGAAAAAAATTATGCTAAAGGAAAGTATTGCTCAAACTAATTATCTTTTGGATAAGCTCACAAAACAAAGCTTGACAGAAACAAAAGCTGATCTTATTGATGATACCAATAGTCATAGTGTGGATACATATGCTATCAAGGCCCTAGAAGAGACAGAGTTTGATGTACTAAATTGCAAGCTAAAAAGTGGATTTGTTGACATTGCTCCGTTGACTATGCTTCAGGGTGATGTTTTATACGTAAACGCTAAAGATATTACTTTAGCATCGGGTAGAATCTTATACTATTAATTATGTTAGGACTTGGATTACAACGTGGTAACAATATAGCTGTGTTAAAGAAGCCTGCTGATGTAATTAATTTCTATGTTGCAGGAGAAGACTCTTCTGTCGATGAAGGTGGAATTTATGTTTATGATGAAGATTTTAATTATACCAATGTATTTTATGATTCAAGAGACTTAATTAATTCCGGATCATTGGGAGTAATAATGCCTGTAGATGCTTCTCCATACCCAAGGGATGTTGCAATCGACGATAATGGTAAGATATACTTGTTGGAAGAAGGATATAGTAAAAGAATATTTAGGTTTAATCCGGATTTTACAATTGATGAAACATTTGTTAGTCCGGATCATTATTATATTAGCTTAGTAGATGAGGTTACTAATATTGCTGAATCTATAGAAATAGATGATGACCTGGGAATTATATTAATAGGTGATCGGGACAATTTGATTCATGAATATCAAATGGATGGGACATATAATGGATTTACTGATCTTTCCTCTCTTTTAGAAAATAATTTAATAGGAGGTCTGAGATTATTGAATGATAAGTATTATTTGACAGATAAAGATTATGTTTATGAATTTGATAAGACATGGGTCTTTACGGAAAGATATTGGTCTACTGTGTTTTTTGATGGTTCGTCAAGACATGGTGCAAACAATTATGGATTAGTAAAAACATCAGATGGTTGGATATTACCGGAGATAGAGCGAGATGAGATTAACTTTTATAATATAAATTTCGAGCATGTAAATAGCATACCAGAAGATGTAAATACATGGGGTATTGCAAGAAGTCCACGAATTAAGACCGGTGATTCGCTAGCAATAGCTCAAGATAAATACAATGGTTATTTCATTAGTTTTGGAGAACAAGTTGATATTGGAAAATGGAACAGTATTACTCAACTAGATCAACCTAAAGAACTACTTACGTCAAATGTTGATGTACCAGAAGATGTTTATTTTGAAATGATTAATCCATTTGTCAGCATTGATACCTCCGGTGGATTAGTACTTGATACTTTACCTTTAACCGTTATGGATTCATCATTTGTGCTACGCGGATATGAGTCAACAAATGCTTTAGTTGAATTTTCAGGACTAGATCAGGCAAAATTATATACTGTAAGACTGTATTCAAACCAGGTAACAGATAGTACTTATGTTACGGATTTTTGGATTAACGGCGTAAAGAAGTCAGTAGAAAATGGGCACAATACAAGTGAGGTTGTCGTTTATACAGATTTAACTCCCGATTCAAATGGTAAGCTTCAGGTAGAAGTAAACACAGAGGACAACTATGCACATTTAAATGCTATGATTTTAGAAATGCAATCATAATTAATTAAACTATTAATGTAAATAAAAAACAGTTGTTATGAACACACTTAAAATTCGTAGAGGTAGTTCGACTAGTCTACCTTCTCTAGAAGATGGTGAACCTGGTTTTACCACAGATGACAAAAAGTTCTACATTGGTTATTCAGGAACGAATCATCGATTCTCAATGCATAGTGATTTTGATGTAGAGCATTCAATATTACGTGCAAACTCAGTAGGTTCTCCTCAAGCAATTAAAATAAACTCTGATGAGCTTATTGGTCGTGATGATACGGCAGACGTCAAAGGCATTACTCCTGAGAATGTTTTAGCTATGTTGTCAGGTAAAGCTGATGCATCATTCTCAATGAACAGTCAAAGAATTACTTCAATGTCTGATCCGTCAAATTCACAAGATGGAGCTACTAAAAATTATGTAGATAACCTGACTGCTCACAATCTGACAGCTCACGAGGCTGTTCTGGATAAAGATATCCTTGATCCCTCTGGTCTTACTCCTTCTTTAGGTGATAGGTACTGGATAGCAGGAACCGGAGTAGGTGACTGGTCTGGGCATGATTATGAAATTGCTCAATATAATGGTGGTTCATGGGATTATGAAGATGTAACGGACGGTGACTTTGCCTTTGTAGCTGATGAAAATATTTTCTATTACTATGATGCTGACTCAACTTCAATCAAGAAGTTAAACACCGGTATAGGAACACATGCTGGAACTCATGAAGATGGAGGTAATGATGAGATACATCATGATAATTTAAAAGGATTCGTTTCTAACGAGCATATTAATCATTCAAATGTACATATAACAGGTACTGGCTTGCTTTCAGGTGGTGGAGATATTACAGATGATAGAACAATTGGATTGACTTATGGTGATCTTGATCACAATCAATTAACCAACTATGAAGCCAACAGGCATATTAATCACAGTCTGGTAGATTTGATTGCAGGAATTGGCTTAAGCGGTGGTGGAGATATTACAGATGATGTAACTTTTGATCTTGATCTTCCTTCACTTTCTAATCTTTCTTCTCCTAATGTATTGGATTTTCTCCCAATTATTGACACTAGCGACTCAAGCAATCAAAAGAAAGCACAGATAGTAGATATTATTGATCTGATAGTAGAAGATATTCCTACCGATGGGCATGACACAATTGCTATTTCAAGTAATTGGGCTTATGACCATAAAGAGGCTACTCAGGCGCATGGAACAATTTCAGATATTGTAGGTGTTTCAGATGTGCAAGACTTAACGAATAAGACGATTGATTGTGGAACCTGGTAAAAATTAATAATTAAACAGAGGAAATATTATGAGTAATAAAGAAAAAGAGTGGGACAATGCCAGTATGGGCAAAGAAGAACCACGACAAGAGCAAGAGCAAGTATTAAATCCAAATGACTTTGTAGATGTTGATGATCTTGTATTCGACATAGGAGCAAAACAAACATCTTTGCTAGGTTATAAGAATCTTGTAAAAAGACTTCTTGACAATATGAAAAAGCTGCAGAAATCACTAGAAACAGTAAAGCAGGAAAAAGATGTTGACAAGGATACTTATGCCAGGATGGAGCAAAAGATTAATAATCTTACAATTCAAAACAAAGAATATAGAGACAAGCTAAAGTACTATATTGACAACAGCAAAGAACAAGCAAAGGAAAAAGAAAAGCAAAGCCGATCTGTACAACAAAGTACATCATCTTCTAAGACAGAGAAAAACACTAAAAGTAGTTAATCTATGAGTAATACGCTTCAGATAAAACGAGGAACAAACAAATCCGGTATGCCCTCTCTTACAGAGGGTGAACTCGGGTTTGTAAAAAGTACCAACAAAGTCTATATTGGTAATGGAGTTGTAGAGACACAACTTATTATGGATAGTGATTTTGGGGGTATTGGTTTCTTGAAGCGGAATGGAATAGAAGATTATTCAGTTGCTGTAGATAGTGATATTAGAGACATCATCCAGGGAACAGATCTGGAAATGGATTCCGGGAAGGATATCATTACTCAAACTATAAAAGCAAAAGACTCAACAGGCCTCAGAATAGAAAATGATGCCGGAGGGTTGGGACTAGAGATAAAAGACTCTGGTGTTATTAATACACTGGAAAGATATGAAATAGGTGATAATAATGCTATAAGTCTACCTATTTCAGGATATCACACAGTAGTGGGAAGAGGAGCAGGCTCTAGTTGGACAGACTGGACAGGTAGTCACTCAGCTAATGATCTGGTATATCATAATTCAACATTTTATAGAGCAAAAACATCTACAACTTTAGAACCTGGTGTGGATACAGGCTGGGATACGGAATGGGATGATTTAGGTTCAAACTTAGGCCAGACAGCAACTGGATACTTGGCAGGTTATCTGAACACAGGAGACCTCCAGACAGCAACTGGATATTATGCAGGTAGAGGGAACACAGGAGACCGCCAGACAGTAACTGGATACTTGGCAGGTAGAGGGAACACAGGACATCGTGTTATAGGTATAGGATATGAAGCTACAAGAGGAAATGAAGCAGATGATGTTGTTGCTATAGGTTATCAG
>Ga0102925_1000883_pt1 | contig 16308 bp, 13 predicted proteins | sample SalPonR1_A_D1_MG_FD_78216 | JGI IMG/M metagenome (GOLD analysis project Ga0102925, IMG submission 78216) | Salt pond soil microbial communities from South San Francisco under conditions of wetland restoration - Salt Pond MetaG R1_A_D1_MG | ecosystem: Environmental > Aquatic > Marine > Intertidal...
CCCTGCGGCCGGAAGAGCCGCCCCGGGACACCTTCTTCCTGGAGGTCGACCCGGAGGCCGGCGCCACCGAACAGCAGCGGCGGGAGGAATGGCTTGGCCAGCCCTGATGCCAGTGGGGACCGGGTGGCCGGCGTCGTCCTCTGCGGGGGACGTGGTCAGCGCATGGGCGGACGGGACAAGGGGCTCGTCTCCCTGCGCGGTCGCCCCCTGGCGGAGTGGGCCGCTCGCGCCCTGGCGCCGCAGGTGGAGCAGCTCTGCATCAATGCCAACCGGAATCGAGAGGCCTATGCCGACCTCGGCTGGGCAATCTGCCCCGATACCGTGGCCGACTTCCCGGGGCCACTGGCCGGTTTCCTGGCCGGCCTGGAACAGCCCGGCACCTGGCTGGCCACGATTCCCGGCGACACCCCCCACCCCCCGGCGGATCTGGTTGTGCGCCTCCTTGCGGGAGCCCGGGAGGCCGGCGCACCGGCCGCCCTGGCGCGCACGGGGGAGCGTCGCCAGCCGGTCTTTGCCCTCCTCCACCGCGACCTGCGCCCCCAGCTCGAGGCCGCCCTGGCCGCCGGCAACCCGGCCGCCGGCGCCTGGCTGGACGAGATCGGCGCGGTGGAGGTGCCCTTCCCCTCGGCGGAGCCCTTCGCCGGTATCAATACCGAGGCGGAATGGCGCCGCCGGGAAGCAGAGGGGGCCTGAAACCGTGAACCGGGGCATTCGGATCGGCCATCCTGATCACCGTCGTGCGCTGCCGCGCGCCGGGGAGGAGTAGGTCGCCATGGGGATGGAGAGCTTCCATGTACTGGTGGCGGACGACCTGCGTTCCATGCGTAACGTCATCAAGTCCATCCTGCGCAATATCGGCTTCGCCACCATCTACGATGCCGAGGATGGGCAGCAGTCCCTCCACCTCCTGCGCAACGAGACGATCCATCTGGTGGTCTGCGACTGGAACATGCCCAAGATGACGGGGCTGGAGCTCCTGGAGGCCATGCGCGCGGACAGCCAGCTCGCCGACATCCCCTTCATCATGGTCACCGCCGAGAACAGCAAGGAGCGGATCACCCAGGCCATCCAGGCCGGCACCGACGAATACGTGGTCAAGCCCTTCAACGAAGAGACCCTGCGCAAGAAGATCGCCAACGCCCTGCGACGCCACAGCTCGTAGCCCGGCCCTCACCTCCGCCGGCCGATGGCCCGCCTTCGCCAACGAGGGCTGAAGCTAGGACGAGACCGCCCGGACGGCCACGGGCAGCCGGGCCGGCGGGCCCAGACGGGGCAGATCGGCGAGGTCACTGACCCGGGCGGCGGCCTCGGCCCGCCAGAAGAGTGCGCGGCCGGCAAGGCGGCTCGGGGTCGGGCGGCGGCGGTCCAGCATCGAACCCAGGACCGACAGCCATACGGGAGCGGGCAGGCGGTTGCAGAACCCCCAGGGCGCGGCCTCCGCCCCGGCCAGGACCATGTCTCGCAGGTTTTCCGGCCAGCTCGTCCCGGCAGGCAGGCTCACCAGGACAGCGCCCCAGGCCAGCCGGCCCGCGGCCAACCCGGCCTCCGGCACCACCTGATCCACCAGCGGCGCCCAGGTGGCGGCCGGATCGGGGTGCCACCCGAGCAGCAGGACCTCGTCTCCCCCCTGTCGCCAGGGGGCCAGTGCCATGAGCTGGGGTAGCGGATTGCCCTCGGCCGGGAGCAACCAGGAGATCGCGGGGCGGCCACCGCTCGGCGACACCGGCTCCCAGCGGGGCCGCACCTCACCGGGTTGCCGCGGCCCGACCCGGTCGCGCGGACGGGGCGATATCCGCCGGTGTTCACTGCCCTGCCGCATCCTCCCCTCGCTCTTGCAGGAAGCGCACTACCGCGCCGGGAGCGGCGGTGCCCATCCCTTCGGGCAGGAGCCGGAAGGCCGCCTCCGCCTCACCGGCCGCCCTCTCCAGCCGTCGGCTCCCCCGATGTTCGGGCCCGACCAGGATTGCCGCGCGTCCGGGGAGGTCGCCGATCAGCCGGCTGGTATCCAGGTTGGGTTCGTCGGCGTAATAGCTGAGAAATGCCGCGGCCGTAACATCCACCGCCTCGCAATGGAGAAAGCCGACACCGCGCAGGAGTTCGTCCGCCCGCTCCTGGGTTCGCAGCGACCGGGCCCGCTCCAGCAGGGGCCCCAGCGGCTTCCCGTGCTCCCTCTGATAGCGGTCTGCAGCCTCCTCCGACCGCCAGACCAGCGGGTCCAGCAGGATGGCGGCCCCCAGCGCCGGGTGGCGGCTTCGTGCCAGGAACCAGGCCACCTGGTTGCCGCCGCGCCCCGCCCCCAGGAAGTGGACCCGGGCGATGCCCCGTCGCAGGAGCCAGTCGAACCAGCCGCCCACCTCGGCCATGCCGTCGCGATGGAGTCGGCGCCACGGGCCGTTGCAGCTCGCGCCGCCGCCGTGAGGACGGGCCACCAGCACGCCGAAGCCCGCGCCGGCCAGCGCCTTCTGGAGGGGCTGCCAGACCGCCCCCCCCGGCCGCGAGGCATCGGGATAGAGCAGCACGACCCCACGACCCGGCTGCGTCGGCGCCGTGTAATCGGCCTTCAGGGTCTTGCCATTGAAGGGCCGCTCCACGGGCTCCGCGGCTGCAGCGGGGATCCCCAGCATCAGTACCAGCAATAACCACCCGCGTCTCACGGCACTCCTCCCTCCTTTGGGACCCCGATCCTACCGCCATTGGCCGCCCCGGAGCGAATGCGGTCCCCGCTCCGGGGCTACCGACCGGCGACCGGGACCGCGGGTGCTTGCGTCGCTGCGGGGTGGCGATTACATTCAACAAAACCGTTGAAAGCGAATGGACAATGTCCGAACACCTGCGACAGGAACTCTCCGATCAGTTCGCCCGTATCGGCAAGGCACTGGGTAACGGGCGCCGGCTGGAGCTACTGGAACTGCTCTCCCAGGGTGAGCGCAGCGTCGAGGCGCTGGCCCATACCTCCGGCCTCTCGGTGGCCAACACCTCCCAGCACCTGCAGCAGCTGCGGCAGGCCGGGCTGGTAGAGGGCCACAAGACCGGCCAGCACGTCTACTATTCCCTCGCCGATCCGCGCGTAGTCAGCCTGCTGGAGCTGGTCCACCAGCTCGCGGAATCGCGCCTGGCCGAGGTCTCGCGGCTGGTCCACAACTACCTCGGCGTCCACGACGAGCTGGAGCCGGTTACCCCGGATGACCTCCTGCAACGGGCGCAGGAGGGGCTGGTCACGGTCCTCGATGTCCGCCCGCCGGAGGAGTTCGAGGCCGGCCATCTGCCCGGGGCGGTGAACATCCCGCTGGAGGAGCTGGAGGAGCGCCTGCCCGAGCTGGCCCGGGACCGGGAGGTCATCGCCTACTGCCGCGGCCCCTACTGCCTGATGGCCTACGAGGCGGTGGAACAGCTGCGCTCCGCCGGCTTCAGCGCCCGGCGGCTGCGCGAGGGCTACCCCCAGTGGCGCGAGGGGGGATGGCCGGAGGAGGACCCCGAATCGAGTGAGGACATTCCGGACGATTGATCCACCGCCCTCTTCCCCTTTGCCCCTGGCGCGTTATGATGCCTGTCAGATGCCGCGAGGACGCGGCGCCGCAACCCGTGACAGGCCAACATGACCTCGACGACCTTCTCCCTGGAAGTCCGCCCCAACATCCCCCAACGGCTGGAACGCCTCCACGAACTGGCCGATGACCTCCTCTACTCCTGGGACCGGCAGGTCCGCGGCCTCTTCTTCCGGCTGGATCAGGAGCTCTGGGAGGCCTGCGGACACAATCCCAAGGTCTTCCTGCGCCGGGTCTCCCAGGAGACCCTGGAACAGGCCGAGGCAGACCGGATCTTCATGGAGGACTACAACCGGGTCCTGTCGGTCTACGACACCTACCACCAGGAGGGGATGCGAACGCACATCGAGCCCTACCTGGACCCGGAAAAGGATCTGGTAGCCTACTTCTGCGCCGAGTTCGGCTTTCACGAGAGCTTCCCCATCTATTCGGGCGGTCTGGGCATCCTTGCCGGCGACCACTGCAAGGCCGCCAGCGACATGGGCCTGCCCTTCGTGGCCATGGGCCTGCTCTATCGCCAGGGCTACTTCACCCAGACCATCGACAACCACGGCCACCAGGTCGCCCACTACGCCCCCACCGATTTCGGTACCCTCCCCGTCCATCTCTGTCGGGACGAGGCCGGTGAAGAGCGGCGCGTGAGCGTGGAGCTACCGGGGCGCGAGGTACAGCTGCGGCTCTGGCATGCCAAGGCCGGCCACATCACCCTCTACCTGCTGGACAGCGACCTGCCGGAGAACGACGAGGCCGATCGCGCCATCACCTACCAGCTCTACGGCGGCGACAATCACACCCGGATCCAGCAGGAGATCGTGCTCGGCATCGGCGGGGTCCGCGCCCTGCGCACCCTGGGCCTGCAACCCACCGTCTGGCACATCAACGAGGGCCACTCGGCCTTCCAGATCCTGGAACGCTGCCGGGAACTGGTAGCGGAGGGCCTGACCTTCCGGGCGGCCCTCGAGGCGGTGGCCAGCGGTACGGTCTTCACCACCCACACCCCGGTCCCCGCCGGCCACGACATGTTCGATGCCGGCATGATCGAAGAGTATTTTTCCGGTTTTTACAACGACCTGGGAGTGGATTTTCAGGAATTTTATGAACTCGGGGCGACCGCGACTAAGGACGAGGTCTTCAACATGACCACCCTCGCCCTGCGCGGGTCGCGCTTCAATAACGGCGTCAGCCGCATCCACGGCGGCGTCGCCGCGGAGATGGAGGCCGAGATCTGGCCGGAGGTCCCGCCGGAGGAGAACCCCATCCGCCACGTCACCAATGGCGTGCATGTGCCGACCTTCCTGGCCCGGGAGTGGGGCAACCTCTTCGACATGCGGCTGCGGGAGTGGCGCAACGAACTCCTCAACGAGGACTTCTGGGAGGCCATCGACCAGATCCCCGACCACCGCTACTGGAGCCTGCGCCAGAGCCTGAAGACCGAACTCCTGGAAGAGGTGGTCGCCCGCGCGGAGAACCAGTACCGGCGCAACGGCTACTCCGAGGCGATGATCAAGCGGATCACCCACTACGCGCGGCAGAGCGAGGCCGATACCCTGGTGCTGGGTTTTGCCCGGCGCTTTGCCACCTACAAGCGGGCAACCCTCATCTTCTCCGAGCTGGAGCGGCTCAAGGAGCTCATGAACGACAGCGACCGGCCGGTGATGCTCATCTTCGCCGGCAAGGCGCACCCGTCGGACAAGCCGGGCCAGGAGCTCATCCGCCGGATCCACGAATACGCCCTGCAGCCCGAGTTCATCGGCCGCATCCTGCTGCTGGAGGGCTACGACATGGCCCTGGCGCGGAAGCTGGTCACCGGGGTGGACGTCTGGCTCAATACACCGGAATACCCCATGGAGGCCTCCGGCACCTCGGGCCAGAAGGCCGGCGTGAACGGCGTCCTCAATCTCTCCGTGCTGGATGGCTGGTGGGGCGAGGGCTACAACGGCAACAACGGCTGGGCCATCGTCCCCCACGACCCGGGATTCGACCCCCATTACCGCGATAGCGAAGAGGCGCGCGACCTGGTGGACATCCTCGCCCGCGAGGTCATCCCGCTCTACTACCAGCGCAACAACCACGGCTACTCCGCGGCCTGGGTGCACCGCTCCAAGGCGGCCATGAAGACCACCATCCCGCGCTTCAATGCCCAGCGCATGGTCATGGACTACGTCCGCGACTTCTACAGCCCGGCGCGGGACCAGGATGCCCGCTTCCGGGCCCGCAAACATGCCGCGGCCACCGAGCTGGCGGAGTGGAAGGCCCGGATCCAGGAGTCCTGGGACGGCGTGGAGCTGGAGATGGTGGAGGATCCGCCGCAGGCCCTCCCCCACGGTGACAGCCTCCAGCTGCGCGTCCTCGCCCGGCTCAACGGGCTGACGCCGGATGACGTGACCATGGAGTGCCTGGTGGCCCCGGCGCGCCGGGAGGACAGCCCCTTCAAGCCGGAGGATCGGTTCCATCTGACCCCGGAGGGGGAAGACGGCGATGAACCGGGGTGCTGGCTCTTTACTCTGGACCTCACCCCGCGGCTGGCCGGCCTCCAGCACTACCAGGTGCGGATGTACCCCAGCCATCCCCGCGCCAGCCACCCCTTCGAGACCGGCCGGATGGTCTGGCTCTGAGGCCGAGCAGGGGCCCTCAGCCGGTTCGGCCGTAGAGGGCATTGAGCCGGGCGAGGTCGGCCGCCCGGCCCTCGGGGATCCAGTCCCGCTCCAGCCGCCACTTCCAGTTACCCTCCACCGTGCCAGGCACATTCATGCGGTGCTCGCTCGAAAGGCCCAGCAGGTCCTGCATGGGGATCACGGCCAGGCGCGCCACCGACGCCAGGGCGGACCGTACCAGGGCCTCCGGCAGGCTCTCCTCCGGGTGGCCCAGGTACTCCCGCACGCGGTCGACGACCGCCGGATCCAGCTCCTGTAGCCAGCCGGCCGTAGTGTCGTTGTCGTGGGTCCCGGTGTAGACCACCGAGGCCGTGCGGTGGTTATGGGGAAGGTAGGGATTGGCGGCCCCGCCCTCGAAGGCGAACTGCAGGATCTTCATCCCGGGGAGACCGAAGTCGTCCCGCAGCGCCTCCACATCCGCAGTGATGACGCCCAGATCCTCGGCCACCAGCGGCACATCGCCGAAGCGCTCGGCCACCGCCCGCAGGAAGGCGTGGCCGCTGGCCGGCTCCCAGTGTCCCTCCAGGGCGGTCTCCGCCTCGGCGGGGATGGCCCAGTAGGCCGCGAGGCCGCGGAAGTGGTCGATGCGCAGGAAATCGAAGAGTTCCAGCTGGGTTGCCAGCCGATCCAGCCACCAGTCGAACCCCTCCTCCTCCAGGCGCTCCCAGTTGTAGAGGGGATTGCCCCACCACTGGCCGGTCTCGGAGAAGTAGTCCGGCGGCACCCCGGCCACGCGGCGGGGATGGCCGGCCTCGTCCAGGTCGAAGAGGTCCCGGCGAGCCCAGACATCGGCGGAGTCCAGGGCCACGAAGATGGGCATGTCGCCGAACAGGGCGATCCCGCGTTCGGCCGCATGGTGGCGCAGCGCCCCCCACTGACGGAAGAAGCAGAACTGCTCGAAGACAACGCGCTCCACCGTCGCCTGTAGCCGCTCGGCAGCCGCCTCCATGGCCGCCGGCTCCCGATCCCGCTCGGCGACCGGCCACTCCCACCACGGAGCGCCGGCCTGCTCCTCGCGCAGGGCGCTGTAGAGGGCAAAATCCTCCAGCCAGCCCCGGTGTTTCTGCCGGAACTCGGCCAGCTCGCCCCGCGTCTCCTCGTCCGCCCGCTGCTGAAAGCCCTGAAAGGCCGCGCGCCGGCACTCCTCGCGCCATTGCCCCGCGTACTCGGGAGTGGACGGGCCAGTGGACGGGGGAGAGACACGATCCAGCCACCCCGCCTCCACCAGGGCCTCCACGTCTACCAGTTGCGGGTCCCCGGCATGGACGGAGAGGGTCTGGTAGGGGGAGCCGTCCTCGTGGGTAGGTCCCAGCGGGAGCATCTGCCAGACCGAAAACCCCGCCTCGGCCAGCCAGTCCACGAACCAGCGGGCCGCCGCCCCCAGATCGCCGTGGCCGGGGCTGTCCGGGAGCGAGGTGAGGTGGAGCAGGACTCCGGCCCGGCGTCGTTCCGTCGGGTCGGCGGTCATTGCGAACGGCCCGGCTGCATCGCCCCGCCCCTCGCCTCTGCGCCGCCGCCATGGGCAAAGGCGTGGCCCAGGTGCTCGGGGGGATGCAGCCCCAGGCGCTCGTAGAGGGCGATGAGCTGGAGTCGGTAGAGATGGTCGAACTCGGAGACGATCCCGGCGGGATTGTAGTCACCGAACCACCAGAACCAGTCGGAACTCTCGCAGATGGCCAGTTGCACCTCGGCGCGTTCCCGTGCCTCGGGATCCAGCTTGTCCACGGCGCCATCAAAGGCCTGCTTGGCCTCCACCAGCAACTCCCAGCCGCGATTCTTCTCGCGCTCGCCGATCCAGGTGGAGAAGGTTCCCCAGACCCAGCTACCGGCGACCACCCGGGGCAGGTTGCGCGCCGGCAGCGGTGCCGCTTCGGCGAACGTGGCCAGCTCCAGTTCGGGGTGGTCGGCCAGCCGGCGGTAGAGCGCGGAGAGGAAATACCAGCCGTTGGCCGGGTAGTGCTCCCAGGCATTCTCGCCATCGAGAATGATGGGGATTACCGCCTGCTCGCGATCGGCGCAGTGGGCCACGATGGTCTCCAGATGCCCCACCAGGTTGGCCACTGCATCGTCGCCGTGCCAGTCGGCGTAGTTGAAGCCGATGAGATCCGAGAGACCGTCGTCCCGGAAGAAGCAGCGCATGCGGCCCTCGCCCACGGTATAGGCGCGATGCCATTCCGGATCCGGGTCCACCTTCATTTCCGCTGCCGTCAGGCTGTTGTCCAGCACACTGCCGCCGCTGGCCGCCCAGGTGAATCCGGCCGCCTCCAGTTCTTCCAGGGTCTCGTCGCTCACCGAGCCTTCCGCCGGCCAGCAGCCCGCCGGCCGGAAGCCGAAGGCCTCTTCGAAGACATCCAGCCCGCGCTGGATATGCCAGCGGGCCCGCTCGGCTCCGCCGGGGTAGGCCCTGACGGTGGGCAGCGGTGCATCGGGCCAGGCCTCGGTAACGCTGGTCAGGTCCTGGAGCAGGGGCAGGATGGGATGGGCGTAGGGCGTTACCGAGAGTTCCACGCGCCCCTGCTCGGCCAGGGTCCGATAGCGAGGGATGACGCCATCGAGAAGCTCCCCGATGATCACCAGCAGCTCCCGCCGGTCGTGGACCGTGAACCCCCTTCCCTTCTCCATGAGCCGTTTCACGCGCGCATCATTGCGGCGGACGCTCTCGCCCAGCCAGGCCAGGTGGTACCAGGTGATGAGATCGCCCAGGAAGCGATCGCTGATGTCCAGGCCGCTCCCGGCGTGCTTCTCCACCCAGCGCCCCAGCTCCGCCAGGGTGGCAAAGGGCGGGAAGCGATCGATGAGATGGGTCTCGTTGGCGCGCAGGCACCAGTGGACCAGCCGCTCCCGGTCGCAGGCATCCTCCGGCAGGGTCGGATCGGCCAGAGCGCGCAACAGCGGGTCGTGGATGGGGCGGCCGTCGCGCAGGTGGCCCGCCACCTGCTCGGCATAGTCCCGGAGCTGTTCGATCAGGGTGGGCGAGAAATTCACCACCGCGCGGGCCGCCGGCTGGGACTCCAGGTGGGCCGCCATGTCCACGTAGTCCTTGGTGGCATGGAGGTAGGTCCACGGCAGGCGGTACTCGCCGCTACAGGGGTCCAGATAGCTGGGCTGGTGCATGTGCCAGCCCAGCACGACCTTGACCGGCGTGGACGGTTTTTTCTCTCTAGCGGACATGGTGGACTCCCTGGCCGAGCATCTCCGGCGTTACCAGCACCACGCCGCCGGGACTGACGTGGAAGCGCTCGGCGTCGGCCGCTGCGTCCTCGCCGATGGTCGTCCCCGCCGGGATGCGGCAGTGCTTCTCGATGACGGCATTGCGAATTCGGCATCCCGGCTCGACCCGGACCTCCGGGAGGATGACCGAGGACTCGACCTGGCTGCCCGCCTCCACCATCACGGAGGAGAAGAGCAGCGAGCGCCGGACGTATCCCCCGGAGATGATGCAGCCGCCGGAGACCATGGAATCCACCGCCATCCCGCGCCGATCCTCGTCATCGAAGATGAACTTGGCCGGCGGCAGTTGCTCCTGGTAGGTCCAGATGGGCCACTCGTCGTCGTAGATGTTCAGCTCCGGGGTGATGTCCACCAGCTCCAGATTGGCGCGCCAGAAGGAGTCCACCGTCCCCACGTCGCGCCAGTAGGCCTGGCGGCCGGTGCTCGCCTCGCGGAAGGGATAGGCCATGACCCGGGCGGACTCGAGGATATGCGGGATGATGTCCTTGCCGAAATCGTGGTCGGAGTCGGCATCGGCGTCCCGGATGAGCTCGTTGAACAGGAACTGGCGGTTGAAGATGTAGATCCCCATGGAGACCAGCGCCATGCCGGGATTGCCCGGCGTGGGCGTGGGATTGGCCGGCTTCTCCTCGAAGCGGACCACCTGCCCCGTTTCATCGGTCGCCATGACGCCGAAGGCGCTGGCCTCCTCCACCGGCACCTCCAGGCAACCCACTGTCACGTCCGCCTCGTTCTCGGCGTGGTGCGCCAGCATGGGGCCGTAATCCATCTTGTAGACGTGGTCACCGGCCAGGATCAGGACGTATTCCGGCTGATGCATCTGGATGATGTCCAGATTCTGGTAGATGGCGTCGGCGGTCCCCTTGTACCAGGAGGTCTCGATGCGCTGCTGGGCCGGCAGCAGCTCCACAAACTCGCCGAACTCGCCACGCAGGGAGCCCCAGCCCTGGCGCAGGTGGCGAATGAGGGAGTGTGCCTTGTACTGGGTAATGACGCCGATGCGCCGGATCCCGGAGTTGATGCAGTTGGAGAGCGGAAAATCGATGATCCGGAACTTGCCCCCGAAGGGGACGGCGGGCTTGGCGCGCCACATGGTCAGGTGGCGCAGCCGGGAGCCGCGGCCTCCCGCCAGGACCAGGGCCAGAGTGTCACGAGTCAGGCGGCTGACGAAACGGGGGGAGCGATTGGACAGCATGCACGAATTCCCTTGGTGCGATTGGCTCGCGATTGGCTCCAATTCCCCGCTACCGTGTTCGACGGTGGCGGGGTTCCTGTTTATCCTCTTGTTAACACACGCGGGTTGCCTCCGCCAGCACCACCCCTCGAAAGGAGCCGAACGTGAGCGAAAAGACCCCGCCGCAGAGCACGGAAGAGCAACGTCGGCGCATCGCCGAGGCCCGCCACCCCGACCCCTTCGCCTTCCTCGGCGGCCCCCACGGTGAAAAGCGCCGTGTCCGGGCCTATCTCCCCGGCGCGAAGGAGTGTGCCCTGGATGAGGGCCCCGCGCTGGAGCGCATTCCCGAGACCGATTTTTTCGAGGGTACTCTCCCCGCCGACATCCCCCGCCCCTGGCGGCTCCGGTGGACCGACGCCGACGGCGGCGAGCACGCTCAGTACGACCCCTACGCCTTCGGCCCCCAGCTGGCCGATTTCGACCTCCACCTCTTCGGTGAGGGGCGCCACTGGCATCCGCAGAACTTCCTGGGCGCCCACCCCGCCACTGTGGATGGCGTCGAGGGCACCCTGTTCGCCGTCTGGGCCCCCAATGCCGAGCGGGTCAGCGTGGTGGGCGACTTCAATGGCTGGGACGGCCGTCGCCACCCCATGCGCTTCCGCGGCGGCAGCGGGGCGTGGGAACTCTTCCTGCCCGGTGTGACCGTGGGTGCCCTCTACAAGTTCGAGATCCGGACGCGGGAGGGCGCCGTTGCCACCCGGACCGACCCCTACGGCCGCTGCTTCGAACTCCGCCCGGACACCGCCGCAGTCGTGGCCTCGCCGGACGAATACACCTGGGGGGACGCGGGCTGGATGGCCCGCCGGGCCGAGGTCGACTGGCAGGCGGAGCCCATGAGCATCTACGAGGTCCACCTGGGCTCCTGGCAGCGCGGCGAAGGCGGCGAGATGCTGGACTATCGGGAGCTGGCCCACCGGCTGGTGGACTACGTCACCGCCCGGGGCTTCACCCATATCGAACTCATGCCGGTGACCGAACACCCGCTGGATGCCTCCTGGGGCTACCAGACCACCGGCTATTTCGCCCCCACCCGGCGCCACGGCAATCCCGACGACTTCCGCTACTTCGTCGATCACTGCCACCGCCACGGTGTCGGCGTCCTCCTGGACTGGGTCCCGGCCCACTTCCCGCGCGACACCTGGGCCCTGGCGGAGTTCGATGGTACCGCCCTGTACGAGCACGAGGACCCTCGCCGCGGCGAGCACCGCGACTGGGGGACCCTCATCTTCAACTACGGCCGCAACGAGGTGCGCTGCTTCCTCCTGGGCTCCGCCCTCTACTGGCTGGAGCACTTCCACGTGGACGGCCTGCGCGTGGACGCCGTCGCCTCCATGCTCTACCTCAACTACTCCCGCGAGGACGGGGACTGGCTGCCCAACATCCACGGCGGCCACGAGAACCTGGAGGCCATCGACTTCCTGCGCGAACTCAACACCGTGACCCACGGCGAGCAGCCGGGGACGATGGTCATCGCCGAGGAGTCCACCTCCTGGCCCCAGGTGACCCGGCCCACCTGGCTGGGCGGGCTCGGCTTCTCCATGAAGTGGAACATGGGCTGGATGCACGACACCCTCACCTACATCGGTGAGGACGCCATCCACCGCAAGTACTACCACGACCACCTGACCTTCGGCCTGCTCTACGCCTTTACCGAGAACTTCGTCCTGCCCTTCAGCCACGACGAGGTGGTCCACGGCAAGCGCAGCCTCCTCTACCGCATGCCGGGGGACGAGTGGCAGCGCTTCGCCAACCTGCGGCTGCTCTACACCCTGCAGTACACCTACCCGGGCAAGAAGCTCCAGTTCATGGGCTGCGAGTTCGCCCAGGGGGAGGAGTGGGATGACACCCGCGCCCTGGACTGGTACGTGCTCGACTACCCCCTCCACCAGGGGGTCCAGCGGATCACCGACGACCTCAACCAGCTCTACCGGCAGCGGCCGGCGCTGCACCGCCGCGATTTCACCGAAGACGGCTTCGAGTGGATCGACTGCCACGACGCCGAACAGTCCATACTCAGCTACCTGCGCAAGGACGAACAGGGCCGGATGGCCGTGGTCATCCTCAACTTCACCCCGGTAGCGCGCGAGGGTTATCGCATCGGGCTCCCCGGCGGCGGCGTCTGGCGGGAGTGCCTCAACAGTGATGCCGCCTGCTACGGCGGCTCCGACGTCGGCAACGGGGGGGCCGTGGTGGCCGAGGCCCTGCCCTGGATGGGCCGTCCCCACTCCGCCGCCCTCACCCTGCCGCCCCTGGCCGCCCTGGTGCTGACACCGGAGGGAGACGAACCGGCATGAGGGTCCTCTTCGCCACCTCGGAGGCGTGGCCACTGCTCAAGACCGGCGGGCTCGCCGACGTCGCCTACGGCCTGCCCCGCGCCCTGCACGAGGAAGAGGTGGACATCCGCCTTGTCCTGCCGGCCCACCCCGATGCCGTGGCCCGGCTGGAGGCGCCGGTGGAGCACCGGGAAACGAGCCTGGACGGCCGCCCCCTGACACTCGTCAGCGGGCTGCTACCAGGGACCGGCGTGCCCGTCTGGCTGGTGGACGACCCGCCGCTCTTTGCCCGGGCCGGCAACCCCTACACCACCGAGGACGGCGTGCCGTGGCCGGACAACGCCCGCCGCTACTACCGCCTGAGCCGGGCCGCCGCCGCCCTGGCGGCCGGCGAGCTGGCCCCCGAGTGGCGCGCCGATGTCCTCCACGCCAACGACTGGCAGACCGCCCTCGCCCCGCTCTTCCTCCGCGAATATCCGAACCGGCCGGCGAGCCTCTTTACCATCCACAACCTCGCCTACCGCGGCCTCTTCCCCGCCTCCACCCTGGGCCTTCTGGGCCTTGATACCGGCCTCTGGCAGCCGGAGGGACTGGAGTTCTTCGGCGAACTCGCCTTCATCAAGGGCGGCCTCCACTTCGCCGATGCCGTCACCACCGTGAGCCCCACCTATGCCCGGGAGATCCAGACCGCTCACTTCGGCTGCGGCCTGGATGGCGTACTGCGGGCACGGGCGGCGAACCTCCACGGCATCGTCAACGGCATCGATACCGCCACCTGGAACCCGGCCACCGACCCCCACCTCGCTGCCCGTTACAGCGAGCCGGACGCGACCGCGAAGGCCGCCAATCGCGCCGAACTCGCCCGGCACGTGGGCCTGGCCGACGGCCAGGGGCCGGTAATCGGCTTCATCGGCCGCCTGGTGGAACAGAAAGGGATCGATCTCCTGCTGCCGGCGCTCGCGCGCCTGGTGGAGCAGGGAGCCCGGTTCGCCTTCCTCGGCTCCGGCGAGCCGCACCTGGAGGCCGGCCTGCGGACCGCCGCCGAGCGCCACCCCGGCGCCGTGGGTGTCTTCCTCGGCTACGACGAGGGACTGGCCCATCTGGTCGAGGCGGGCAGCGACCTCTTCCTCATGCCCTCGCGCTTCGAGCCCTGCGGGCTCAACCAGCTCTACAGCCTGCGCTACGGTACCCCGCCCATCGTCACCCCCACCGGCGGCCTGGCCGACACCGTCATCGACGTCGGCGTCGATCCGAAGGCCGGCAACGGCTTCCACATCCCCCACCTGGACGCCGCCGCCCTGGCCGCGACAGTGGAACGGGCTCTACTACACTGGGAAGAGGATCGTGACTGGCGGGGCCTGCAGGCCCGGGGCATGGCCGGCGATTATTCATGGAATAAATCGGCCGCCCAGTACGTCTCCCTTTATCAGAGTCTGGTGAACTCCTGATTCGCGACGGTTAGCGTCGGCGGCCACGCCGCGCGGGATACGGCGGATCCAGGGGGATCTCGCCCGGCTCTCCAGCGAACCATTCAGGAGCCGAACCATGCACTTTTCCCATCGCCTGAAGACCCTCTCGGGTCTCCTGCTGACAGCGCTGGTCCCGGCCACGGCCGCGGCCAGCGACCTCGGCGAGAAGCTGGCCCAGCAGGGCAACGACAGCGGCGCGGTGGCCTGCGTCACCTGCCACGGCGCCGACGGCGGCGGCAATGGCCCCGCGGGCTGGCCGCGCCTGGCCGGCATGAATGCCGACTACCTCGCCAAGCAGCTCGACGACCTCGCCAGCGAAGAGCGCGAGAATGCCACCATGTACCCCATCGCCAGCGGCCTCTCCGCCGAGGAACGCCAGGCCGTGGCCGAGTACTACGCGGACATGACGCCGCCGGAAGAGGCGCCGGGCACGGACGCCAGCGAGACCATGATGGAGCGCGGCCAGGCCATCGCCGAGAACGGCCTTTGGCGCAAGGGCGTGCCCTCCTGCGTCGCCTGCCACGGTCCGGGCGGTCATGGCGTGGGCGCCGATTTCCCGGCCCTTTCCGGCCAGCACTCCGGCTACATCGCGAACCAGATCAAGGCGTGGCAGGACGGCAGCCGCCACAACGATCCCAATGAACTCATGGCCTCGGTGGCGGACCGCCTGACCGAGAACGAGATCAAGGCCGTGGCCGCGTGGTTCGCCGCGCAGCCCGCCCGTCCGTCCGCCGAATAGCTATTGGAGGCCATCGTGAAGACGACGAATCAGCACAACCCCCGGCGCCACACCGCCCTGGCCTTGGCCCTGGCCGCCACCCTCCTCGTCCCGACCGCCGCCCTGGCGCAGCAGGACGAGACCCTCACCGAGCAGGTGGAGCTGGAAGAGGCCCCCGAGGCCGGGGAAGAGGGCTACTTCGACTACCCCGGGATGGACGAACTCCCCGACGGCGAGTTCGGCGAGGCCGTGCGCAGCGGCATGGAGGCCTTCGTGAATACCCGGCAGCACCCGGAGGCCCGGCGCCACGTGGGCAACGGCCAGAACTGCGCCAACTGCCACCTGGGCGGCGGCATGGCGGCGAACTCCGCCCCCGTCTGGGGTGCCTGGGGGATCTACCCCAAGTACCGCGGCAAGAACGACCACGTGAATACCATGGATGAGCGCATCCGCGGCTGCTTCACCTACTCCATGAACGCCAAGGGCTCCGAGGCCGGCGCCCCGCCGGAGCCGGACAGCCAGCTCCTCAAGGACATGCAGTCGTTCATGTTCTGGGCCGCCCAGGGGGCCCCCGTCGGCGAGAACCTCCCCGGCCGCGGCTATCGCAGCGTGCCGGAGCCGGAGGATGGCTATTCCATCAGCCGGGGCGAGTCCATCTACGAGGCGCAGTGCGCCATCTGTCACGCCGAGGACGGCAGCGGCAAGTTCACCGCCGACGGCGAGCAGATCTTCCCGCCGCTGTGGGGCGAGAAGGCCTACAACTGGGGCGCCGGCATGCACCGCATCAACACCGCGGCCGGCTTCATCAAGTACAACATGCCCCTGGGCAAGGCCAACCCCGTGGAGAAGCACGCCGCCCTCTCCGACCAGGAGGCGTGGGACGTCTCGGCCTACATCAACAGCCACGAGCGGCCCCAGGATCCGCGCTGGGAGGGCGACAAGGCCACCACCGCGGAGAAGTGGCATACCCACAAGTGCCTCTACAACCACGAGGCCCACGGCCACACCCTGGGTGAGGGTACCGAGTAACCCCCTGCCCCTGTGACCGCGTTCGGGGCGCCTGCGGGCGCCCCATCTGATCCCGGGCCCCGAACCGGGACCCCGAACATCCGCGAGGAATCCGACATGAACCGTATCCACGCGCGCACCGCGCTGGCCACGGGGCTTGCGCTGGCCGCTGCCCC
>Ga0102925_1000890_pt1 | contig 16262 bp, 15 predicted proteins | sample SalPonR1_A_D1_MG_FD_78216 | JGI IMG/M metagenome (GOLD analysis project Ga0102925, IMG submission 78216) | Salt pond soil microbial communities from South San Francisco under conditions of wetland restoration - Salt Pond MetaG R1_A_D1_MG | ecosystem: Environmental > Aquatic > Marine > Intertidal...
CGAGCGCATGCCGCTGTACCAGGCCGCGGTCGAGCGCCTGCTCGACGAGGGCAAGGCGTATCGCTGCTATTGCTCGCGCGAGCGTCTGGAGAAACTGCGCGAGGAGGCCATGGCGCGCGGCGAAAAGCCGCGCTACGACGGCCACTGCCGACACCTGGACGAGGCGCCGAAGGGCGTAGAGCCGGTGATCCGCTTTCGCAATCCCGACAGCGGCATCGTGGCTTTCAACGACCGGGTGCGCGGGCCGATCGAGTTCGACAACCGTGAACTCGACGACCTGGTGATCCAGCGCACCGACCAGACGCCGACCTACAACTTCGCCGTGGTGGTCGACGACCTGGACATGCGGATCAACCTGGTCATCCGCGGCGACGACCACATCAACAATACCCCGCGCCAGGTCAACCTGTATCACGCGCTGGGCTCGAAGCCGCCGGAATTCGCCCATGTGCCGATGATCCTGGGCGACGACGGTGCGCGGCTGTCCAAGCGCCACGGCGCGGTCGGCGTGCTGGCGTGGCGCCAACTCGGCTACCTGCCCGACGCGATGGTCAACTATCTGGCTCGGCTGGGCTGGTCGCACGGCGACCGCGAACATTTCAGCCGCGACGACCTGGTCGAGCTGTTCCGCATCGAGGACGTCAACCGCAAGGCGTCGCGCTTCGATACCGAAAAGCTGAACTGGTTGAACCAGCATTACCTGAGAACGGCGCCGACCGCGCGGGTGGCGCCGGAACTGGACTGGCACCTGCGGCGGATCGGCCTGGACCCTTCCGGTGGCCCTTCGGCGGCCGACCTGGTGCGCGTGCAGGCCGACCGCTGCGAGACGCTGGTCGAGATCGTCGAACAAAGCCGGCCGTTCTACACCGACTTCGACGGGTTCGAGCCGGGCGCGGCCAAAAAGCATCTGCGTCCCGTTGCCGCCGAGCCGTTGGAAGCGTTGCGCGATCGGCTGGTTGACGTGGACTGGACGCCAGAGGCGCTGGGCCAGGCGGTACACGCCACGGTCGAGCTGCTGGAGATCGGCATGGGCAAGCTGGGCCAGCCGCTGCGCGTGGCGCTGATGGGGCACGGGCAGTCGCCGTCCATCGATCAGACCCTGTGGCTGGTCGGACGCGAGCGCGCGCTGAAACGCATCGACAAGGCGCTGGAATTCATCGCCGAACGCGCCGCCGCGAGCGGCTGATCGTCGCCGCCGGCAGCAAGGGCCCTCGGCGGCTTTGGGTTAGACTATCGGCATGCAGACCGGCCGCGTTATCCAGGAAGTCGAACAGCGTTGCGCGCGCGATCAACTGCGGCTGACGCCGACGCGCCGACGCGTACTCGAACTGGTGCTCGAGGCCGACGGTCCGGTCAAGGCCTACGACCTGCTCGACCAGCTCAAATCGGAACAGCCCAACGCCGCGCCGCCGACCGTGTATCGCGCGCTTGAATTCCTGCTCGAGCATCATTTCATTCACCGGCTGGAGACGCTCAACGCGTTCGTCAGCTGCTTTCATCCCAAGCACCAGCACCACGGCCAGTTCCTGATCTGCGAGGAATGCGGCACAGTTCAGGAGGTGGCCGAGAATCGGCTTTCCGACGACCTGGAGCGGCTTGCCAGCGACGCGGATTTCACGCCCACGCGCCAGGTGCTGGAGGTCTACGGAACCTGCGGCAAGTGCAGGCGGCGGCACGAGGTCGGCTGATCTGCCATGTCGCGGCGAGAGAAGCTCTATCACCTGCACGACATCCTGCGCCAGCGGCGTACGCCTGTGTCCAGGCAGCACCTGATGGAAGAACTCGGCTGCAGCCAGGCCACGCTGTACCGGCTGATAGCCGAACTGCGCGACGTGCTGGGCGCGCCGCTGGAGCAGGACCCTGAAACCCGTCACTATTTCTACGACCGCAGCCTGGCCGGCAATTTCGAGCTGCCGGGGCTATGGATCAGTCCGGAGGAATTGCAGGCGCTGCTGACCGCACGCCAGATTCTGTCCAACGTGCAGCCCGGCCTGCTGCAGGACGAACTCGACCAGCTCCAGCAGCGCATGTCCCAGCTGATCGATGCCGAGGGGATCGACTTCTCGGCGCACCCCGAGCGCGTGCATATCCGCCACGACGCCGGCCGACCGGTGCCCGGGCGGCTGTTCGAGGACCTGCTGCGCACGCTGTTCGCCGGGCGCCAGCTGCGCATCCGCTACCACGGGCGACGGCGCGACGCGGTCAGCGACCGCGAAATCTCGCCCCAACGATTGACGTCATATCGAGACCGCTGGTACCTGGACGCCTGGTGCCACCAGGCCGAGGGGCTGCGCAGCTTCGCCGTCGAACGGATCACCGAACTTACGCCGCTGGAGGACGCCAGCGAGCCGATTCCGCCCGAGGCGCTGCACGGGCATTTCGACCAGGCCTACGGGATATTTTCGGGCCCGGCCGAGCACACCGCCGAAATCCGGTTTTCGGCCGAAGCCGCGCGCTGGGCGGCCGAGGAGCACTGGCATCCGGAGCAGCAGAAGTCGTTCGAGCCCGACGGTTCGCTCAGGCTTGCCCTGCCGTTCGGTTCCAGCCGCGAATTGGTCATGGACATTCTTCGCTACGGTGCCGATGCCGAGGTACTTGCGCCGGATTTCCTTCGCGAGCGACTGGCAGCCGAAATCGCGCGAATGCAGAAGGCCTACGAGGCTTCCGTCTAGAACGGTTCAAGGTAACTGTCATGGATCGGTCATATGACATTGTTGTAATTCCACGGGCCGAAATCGCATGAGCAAGCCAATGGAAAAGACGATCCTGGTGGTCGAAGACGATGCCGCCATTCGCGACATGATCAGTTTCAATCTGAGGCGATCGGGTTTCGGCGTCATCGAAGCCGGTGACTGCCAGCAGGCCCGTATCCAGGTGACCGACCGCATGCCGGATCTCATCCTGCTCGACTGGATGCTTCCCGATACGAGTGGCGTCGAATTCGCGCGCAGTCTCGGGCGCGAGGAGCTCACCGCCAACATTCCGATCATCATGCTGACCGCCCGCAGCGCCGAGGACGACAAGGTGCGTGGACTCGACAGCGGGGTGGACGACTACATCACCAAGCCGTTTTCGGCGCGCGAGCTGATGGCGCGGATTCGCGCGGTGCTTCGCCGGGCCGCACCCGAGGGCGGCGGCGAGCAGGTCGATGCCGGAAAGCTGGTGCTCAACCTGGCCTCGCACCGGGTAATGGCTGGCGACCAACCCGTAGAACTGGGCCCGACCGAATACCGTATGCTCAAGTTCTTCATGACCCACCAGGATCGTGTCTACAGCCGGTCGCAGCTGCTTGATCACGTCTGGGGCGGCGGCGTCTACGTCGAGGAGCGCACCGTGGATGTCCACGTGCTCCGATTGCGCAAGGCGCTGGCGCCGTTCGGCTGCGAGGGATTCATTCAGACCGTGCGCGGCGCCGGCTACCGGTTTTCGCCGGAAGGTGGTCATTAGATGCGAACCGGTTGGCTGGCCGAATTCATGCTGGCGGCCTTCTGGGTTGCCCTGGCCGGCCTGTTCTGGCTGATCTTCGGCGGCGCGCTGGGCTGGTGGATCGTGCTGGCGCTGGTTGCGTCCGGACTTCGCCACATCATCCAGATGCATCGCCTGGAATCCTGGCTGCGCGACGGTCGCCGGTCGCAGCCGCCCCAGTCCTGGGGTGTCTGGGGCGAGGTGTTCGAGCACTACTACCGCATGCAACGGCGCTATACCAAGCGCAAGAAGCGGCTGGCCCGGGTGATTCGTGAATTCCGCGAGTCCACTGCGGCCATGCCCGACGGCACCATCGTGCTGGACGCCGACCGCCGCATCACCTGGTTCAACAGTGCCGCAGTGCGCCTGCTGGGGCTGGTCGGCAATCGTGATATCGGCCAGCCGGTCACCAGTCTGCTGCGCGCGCCCGCCTTCGAGCGCTTCATGCGTGAAGGCGATTTCAGCCGGCCGGTGGATGTCGACTCGCCGATAGACCTGGGCGGACGGCTTTCGATCCGGGGAGTGCCCTATGGCCGCGGACAATACCTGATGCTGATTCGCGACGTCACCCGGCTGCAGCGCCTGGAAAACATGCGCCGGGATTTCGTCGCGAATGCTTCGCACGAGCTTCGTTCACCGCTGACGGTGCTTGGCGGCTACCTGGAAAACATGGCCGACGACGAGGCGATTCCAAAAATCTGGGAAGAGCCGCTGGGCGAGATGCAGGCCCAGACCGGCCGGATGACGACCCTGGTCAACGACCTGCTGGAGCTTTCCCGGCTGGAGACCGACGCACCTGGCGAGCCGGATGAGCGACCGGTGGACGTGCCCGAGGTCGTGCGCAGGGTGCGCAGCGAGGCGCTGGCGCAGGCCGGGGGCGCGCGCACCATCGAGGTGGACCTGGACGACTCGCTGGGCCTGGCCGGCATCGAGAACGAACTCTACAGCGCGTTCTCGAACCTGGTGTTCAACGCTGTCCGGTACACCGACCCGGGCGGGCGCATCCGAATCCGCTGGCGCCGCGATGCCGAGGGCAGCGCAAGCTTCTGCGTGTCCGACGACGGCATCGGCATCGACGCCAGGCATCTGCCGTTCATTACCCAGAGGTTCTATCGCGTCGATCCTTCGCGCAGCCGCTCACAGGGCGGTACCGGCCTGGGGCTGGCGATCGTCAAGCACGTGCTGCAGCGCCACGAGGCGCGTCTTCGGGTGCATTCCGAACCGGCCGAAGGCAGCGAATTCTGCTGCATCTTTCCAAGCGCCCGATTGCGCGGTCTGCAGCCCGTGCCGGCCGGCGCTTGATCTGCGCAAACATCGTCATCGGCGTGTAACATTTGTGTCACATCATCTCAGGCGCTTGCTGGAGTGGCCTCGGCGTCATGAATCCGTAACCCGGGGCGGCTACCGTCTTCAATCGCACACGAAAGGTCCAGTCATGATGAAATTCAGGCAATTCTGCGCCGGCGTGCTGCTGGCCGCCACCACCCTTCCAGCCATTTCACAGATGGAAGTCGATCCCAACCTGCCCGAATACGAGCCGGTTTCCGGCGTATCCGGCAATCTGTCGTCGATCGGTTCCGACTCGCTCAACAACCTGATGACGCTGTGGGCGGAGGAATTCGCCAAGTTCTATCCAAACGTCAAGATCCAGATCCAGGGCGCCGGTTCGTCCACCGCGCCGCCGGCGCTGACCGAGGGCACCGCCAATTTCGGCCCGATGAGCCGAATGATGCGCTCCAGCGAAATCCAGGCCTTCGAGGATCGCCACGGTTATCCGCCGACGCCGGTGGGCACCTCGATCGACGCGCTGGCCGTGATGGTCAACAAGGACAACCCGCTGGAATGCATCTCGATTCCCGAAGTCGACGCGATCTTCTCGGTCGGGCGGCGTTGCGGTGCAGCCGCGAACATCGATCGCTGGGGCGACCTGGGGCTGGAAGGCGCCTGGGTCAATCGCGATTTCACGCTCTACAGCCGCAACGCGGTCTCGGGCACGTACGGATTCTTCAAGGACAACGCGCTGTGCGGCGGCGATTTCAAGCCGGGCATCAACGAGCAGCCCGGCTCGGCATCGGTCGTTCAGGGCGTGAGCGAATCGTTGAACGGTATCGGCTACTCGGGGATCGGCTATCTGACGTCCGGCATCAAGGCGCTCGAGCTATCGCGCGAGCAGGGCGGCGAGTGCGTCGCGCCGACCGGCGAAACGGCCGCCAGCGGCGAATACCCGCTTGCCCGGCTGCTCTACGTTTACGTGAACAAGCGTCCGAACCAGCCGCTGGCGCCGCTCGAGCGCGAGTTCTTCCGCCTGGTGCTTTCGAAGCAGGGCCAGGAAGTGGTCGTGCGCGACGGCTACATTCCGTTGCCGGCGCCCGTGGCCCAGCGCATGCGCGACCAACTCGACATTTAGTTTCACCAATCCCGACTGGAAACTGGACCTGCTACCGAAACCGATGGACGTCGAGACATGAACGCTGCCGGAAGAGCCGGAATGCCGGCGGGGCAAGAAAGCTACCTGCCCAGTGCCGATGCGATGGCGCGCCGGCGCCGCATGCGCTACCTGTCGGATTCCGCGGCCAAGTGGATGGTGCGCGCCGGCGGCGGCGGCGTGGTCGTGGCGCTGGCGCTGATCTTCGTCTACCTGTTCAGCGAAGTCGCGCCCCTTCTGCGCGGCGCCTCGGTGGAGCAGGTCGGCCAGTTCCAGGCGCCGGGTTACGCCGGCGCCGATCGATCGCTGCTGGTGCTCGAGCGTTACGATACGCTGGGCATGCGCCATTCCAGCGATGGACGGTTGACCTACTTCATGCTGGAAGACGGGCGTGTGCTCGAGGAACTGCGCCTGGATGTGCCCGAGGGCGTGACCGTGGAATCGGTTTCCATCGGCGAACCACGCAGCCGCCGTGTCGCTTATGGCCTGTCCGACGGCACCGCAATCGTCGTCGATCACGAAACCCGGCTGGAGTTCAACGACGGCGCGCGCAGCGTGCTGCCCGAGCCGGCCTTTCCGCTCGGTCGCACGCCGGTACGGGTCGATGAGCAAGGGCAACCACTGCGCGCGCTGGCCGTGCAGAAGACCCGTGACGGCGGAACCGGGCTGGCCGCTCGCACGGCGGATGGCCGGCTGGTTCTGACCCGCTTTCGCGCGAACACGTCCTTTCTTACCGGCGAAACCGAAATCGAGCGTCGCGCCTGGACCCTGCCGCAACCGCCGGGCGAGGTTCGGGAACTTCAGCTCACATCCAATCTCTGGTCGCTGATCGGTGTCGATGATGCCGGCACGCTGCTCTACTGGGACATCGCCAATCCGGCCGCGGCGGTTCTTCGCGATCAGGCCAGCGCCGTCGAAGACGGGGAGCGCGTTACCGAACTCAAGATGCTCAACGGGACCTTCTCGATGGTTGTGGGCACGGATCGCGGCAACCTGAGTCAGTGGTTCCTGGTGCGCGACGAACGGGCCGCGGCTGGCGACAACATCTTTCGCCTGACCCGGGTGCGCGACTTCGAAAGCCATCCGGGCGCCATCACGCGCATCCAGCCGGAGTACACCCGCAAGGGTTTCGCCGTGGTCGACGACGCCGGCGGCCTCGGGCTGCACTTCGGCACGTCGGCCCGCACGCTTTACCTCGAGCAGGTCAGCGACACGCCGCTTCGCTCGGTCGGAATATCCCCGGTCGACGACGTCGTGATCGCCGAAGACGACTCGGGGCGGATTCTTCGCTTTGACGTCTGGAACAAGCACCCGGAGGTGTCGCTGAAGGCGCTGTGGGGCAAGATCTGGTACGAAGGGCGCCAGGATCCGGCATACGTGTGGCAGGCCTCCAGCGGCGCCGACAGCTTCGAGCCCAAGTATTCGATGATTCCGCTGACGGTCGGCACGCTGAAGGCGGCATTCTTCGCGATGCTGTTCGCCATGCCGCTGGCGATCGCCGGCGCCATCTACACCGCTTACTTCATGGCGCCCAGGCTCAGGGGCTACGTCAAGCCCACCATCGAGGTGATGGAGGCGCTGCCGACGGTGATTCTCGGGTTCCTGGCCGGTCTCTGGCTGGCGCCCTTCCTGGAAAATCACATTCCGGCGGTGTTCACGGTGCTGATCGGCTTGCCGCTGTCGTTCCTCGGCGTCGCGTGGGTCTTCAGCCGCCTGCCACAGTCGCTGCGCGCGTCGGTCCCGCCGGGCTGGGAGGCGGTGATCCTGTTGCCGGTCATCGCGCTGGTGGTCTGGGGGCTGGTGTCGCTGTCGCCGTTGGTCGAAATCTGGTTCTTCGACGGCTCGATGCGGCAGTGGTTTACCGATATCGGCATTACCTACGATCAGCGCAACGCGCTGGTGGTCGGGATTGCGATGGGGTTTGCGGTGATTCCGACGATCTTTTCCATCGCCGAGGATGCGGTATTCACGGTACCGAGGCACCTGACCCAGGGTTCGCTGGCACTCGGCGCGACCTCGTGGCAGACGGTCACGCGCGTGGTGCTGCTGACCGCCAGCCCGGGCATATTCTCGGCCGTCATGATCGGCTTCGGTCGCGCGGTGGGTGAAACCATGATCGTGCTGATGGCCACCGGCAACAGTCCGGTGGTCAACTTCAACATCTTCGAGGGCATGCGCACGCTTTCGGCCAATATCGCGGTTGAACTGCCCGAGACCGCCGTCGATTCCACGCATTTCCGCATTCTTTTTCTCGCTGGCCTGGTGCTGTTCGCCATCACTTTCACGGTCAACACCATCGCCGAGGTGGTTCGCCAGCGCCTGCGCGAACGGTATAGCAGCCTATGAGCAGCAGAATGTCTCTTCGTCTGTGGTTCAAGTCCGGCGATCCGTGGATCTGGATGATCGGCGGCGGACTGGCGATTTCGCTGATCATGGTCGTCGGCCTTCTGCTGTTGATCGCGGTGCGCGGCTTCGGTCATTTCTGGCCTTCGCCCATAATGGCCACGACCGTGACCACGGCCGCAGGCGAAAGCGAATCCATCATGGGCATCATGGTGCGTTCGGAGACGTTGCCGGCTCAGCGGATTCGTGAATCCGGTCAGCCGATTCCCGAAGACCAACTGCTGGTCACGCGTCACCTGATCAAGGTCGGCAACCGGGACCTGACCGGGCGCGATTTCGTCTGGTACCTGGACTCGGCGCTGGGTGAGATGCGCTATCCGGAGGACGCGCTGCGCATCGAGCGGCGCGAGTGGGGAAATTTCTACGGCTTTGCAATGGCGCTGGAGCGTGCCGGCGAGGTGGTCGCGCGTGACGATGCGCTGTGGTCGGAGCTGCAGCAGGCCATCGATCGGGCGAACGAGCTGCATCAGCGCATTCAGGCTCTCGAGCGGGTCGAGATCGGTCGCATCAACCGCAAGATGGAGGATCTGAGGCTGGAGCGGAGGGCGCTGGAGCTGCAAGGCGTTTCGGGCGCTGAGCTGGCCGCCGCGGAGGCCGATTTTGCCGCCCGTCAGGCCGAGCTGGATCGCCGGTTCGAAGACGTTCAGGCCCAGCGGCGCGAGTTGATCGCTCAGGGCGAGCGCGACGTGCTGGTGGCCGAGACCGCCTCGGGCCGGGAAGTGCGGATCCAGCTCAACAATATCGTGATGGCTTCGCGCAACAACGCCATGGGGTTGTTCGGCAAGATCGGTTTCTACGGACACAGAATCGGCGATTTCCTGTCGGGCTATCCGCGCGAGGCGAATACCGAGGGCGGCATCTTCCCGGCCATCTTCGGTACGGTCACCATGGTGCTGATCATGTCGGTTCTGGTGACGCCGTTCGGTGTGCTGGCCGCGATCTATCTTCGCGAATACGCGCGCCAGGGCGTGATATTGAAGTTGATCCGCGTTTCGGTATACAACCTTGCCGGCGTGCCGTCGATCGTCTTCGGGGTTTTCGGCCTGGGCTTCTTCGTCTACCTGCTGGGCGGCAGCATCGATGAGTTGTTCTACCCCGAGCGACTGCCGGCGCCGACCTTCGGCACGCCCGGCCTTTTCTGGGCCTCGTTGACGCTTGCGCTGCTGACGCTCCCGGTGGTGATCGTATCCACCGAGGAAGGCCTGGCGCGCATTCCACGGACCATCCGTGAAGGCTCGCTGGCGCTGGGTGCCACCAAGTGGGAAACCCTGTGGAAGGTGGTGGTGCCGTTGTCGGCGCCGGCCATGATGACCGGGCTGATCCTGGCGGTGGCGCGCGCGGCCGGCGAAGTCGCGCCGCTGATGCTGGTGGGCGTGGTGAAGCTTGCGCCCAGCCTGCCGGTGGACGGCGAGTTTCCCTACGTGCACCTGGAGCGCAAGATCATGCACCTGGGCTTTCACATCTACGACGTCGGCTTCCAGAGTCCCAACGTTGAAGCGGCCAGACCGCTGGTATACGCTACGGCGCTGACGCTGGTGCTGTTGATCCTGATCCTCAACCTTTCGGCCATCGCGATCCGCAATCGTCTGCGCGAGAAGTACCGCGCCGAAGGCGATTGAGGTCACCACGACATGGAAAACGCTGCAATGAACGATCAAGCCACCGCCGCGCCGGTTTCTTCCGGGATATTCGACGACGATCGCCAGCCGCTGGAGATCGCGCGTGAGAAGGTCAGCATCGAGGTGCGCGACCTGGACCTGTACTACGGCAACGACCAGGCGCTCAAGAGCGTCAATCTGAAGATTGCGCATAACCGCGTGACCGCTTTCATTGGCCCCAGCGGCTGCGGCAAGTCGACGTTGCTCAGATGCTTCAACCGGATGAACGACCTTATCGACATCTGCCGTATCGACGGCGAAATCCTGATCGACGGCAAGAATATCCACGACAAGGACGTGGACGTCGCCGAGCATCGCAGGCGTGTCGGCATGGTATTCCAGAAGCCGAATCCGTTTCCCAAGTCGATCTTCGAAAACGTCGCCTATGGTCTCCGCTTGCAAGGTGTCAACGACAAGCGCAAACTGGCCGAGGTGGTCGAGCGGGCGCTGCGTGCCGCCGCGCTCTGGGACGAAGTGAAGGACAGGCTGGACGACAACGCGTTCGGCCTTTCCGGCGGCCAGCAGCAGCGTCTGGTGATTGCCCGGGCGATCGCGATCGAGCCGGAGGTGATCCTGCTCGACGAACCCTGCTCGGCGCTCGATCCGATCTCGACGGCCAAGGTCGAAGAGTTGATCGCCGAATTGAAGAACGATTACACGATCGTGATTGTCACGCACAACATGCAGCAGGCTGCGCGCGTCTCGGATTTCACCGCCTACATGTACATGGGTGAGATGATCGAGTTCGACGATACCGCCAGGCTGTTCACCAATCCGCGCCGCAAGGCGACGGAAGACTACATTACCGGGCGCTACGGCTGACCGCGAAGACTGGACAGACAGTCGGACCCGAATGCCGGACCCCAGGATAACGATTCCCCGGAGCAACACGATGGAACATTTCGATCAGCACATTTCGCACCAGTTCAACCAGGAACTGGAGAACCTGCGACAGAAGATGATGGCCATGGGCGGGATGGTCGAGGAGATGCTCAAAAACGCGGTTCAGGCCGTGGTCACCGGCGACACCGAGCTGGCCGTCACGGTGATCGAGGCCGACGACCAGGTCAACCGGATGGAAAAGCGTCTCGACGAGGAATGCAACCTGATCATCGCCCGGCGCCAGCCGGCCGCCAGCGACCTGCGTCTGGTATTTGCCATCATCAAGGCCATTTCGGACCTGGAGCGGATCGGCGACGAGGCCGAGAAGATCGCGCGCTGGGCCATCGCGCTGGCCGACTATCACCGGCCGCGCAACGACTACCGTGAAATTGAACGCATGGGGCACATGGTGCTGGAAATGCTGCGCAAGAGCCTCGACGGCTTCACCCGGATGGCGCCGGAGGTGGCGCTGGAGATCCTCGAGCAGGACAAGAAGGTCGACCAGGACTACGAATCGATCTTCCGGCAGTATTACTCCTACATGATGGAGGACGCGCGCAACGTGCGACGGGTGCTCGATGCGCTGCTGGTGGCCAAGTCGCTGGAACGCATCGGGGACCACTGCAAGAACGTCGGCGAATACATTGTCTACCTGGTCGAGGGCCGGGATCTCAGGCACGAGTCGAAGAAAGCGCTGAAGGCCTTCCAGAAGGAAATCAGCGACGAATCGTGATTGGTCTCGTTTGCTCATTCGGCTGCCGCCGCACAACGTCGGCCGACCTGCGCGAAGAACGGACACCGAACGATGCAGGTTGACGTCTTCGGCATACAGTCCTGCGACACCTGTCGCAAGGCGCGCAAGTGGCTGGCCGGAGAAGGGCTGGAATTCCGTTGGGTGGACCTGCGCGAATGTCCGCCCGCGCGGTCAGACATCGAGCGCTGGCTGGGGGCGGTCGGCGCCGAGACGCTGGTCAACCGCCGGTCCGCGACCTGGCGCGGCCTGGACGAGGTCCAGCGGCCTGCGCTGGATTCGCCCGCGGTCGTCGACCTGCTTGTGAAGTACCCGACGCTGATCAAGCGGCCGCTGTTCGAGCGCGGTGGTGAATTGCGCGCCGGCTTCGACGACGCCGGGCGGCAGTGGCTGCAGCAGCAGTGACCTCGGAAGTCTTCAGACTGGCTTCGGCGCTGATCGAGCGTGCCTCGGTGACTCCGGACGATGCCGGCTGTCAGTCCTTGCTGGCGCGACGGTTCGAAAATGTCGGTATGCAGGTCGAATCGCTGCGTTTCGGCGCGGTCGACAACCTGTTTGCCACGATCGGGGCGGGCAAGCCCCATCTTCTGCTGCTCGGCCACACCGACGTGGTGCCCACGGGGCCGGAGAGCGAGTGGACCTCGCCGCCGTTCAGTCCCGAAGTGCGCGACGGCATGCTGTTCGGGCGCGGTGCGGCGGACATGAAATCCTCGGTGGCCGCTTTTGCCCTGGCCGCCGAGAGTTTTGCCGCGTCGGCCGCCGAAACCACCGGTCGACTGTCGATTCTGCTGACGTCCGACGAGGAGGGCGTGGCCGCCGACGGCGTCCGCCGCGTGGTGCCCTGGCTGAAAGCGCGCGACCTGCTGCCCGATCACGTGCTGGTCGGCGAACCCTCCAGCAGCGAACGCCTGGGCGATGTCATTCGCATCGGCCGCCGGGGCAGCATCCAGGCGCGTCTGACCATCGTGGGCGAACAGGGGCATACCGCTTACGCGCGTCCGGAGGACAACCCGGTCCACCGTGCCGCGCCGTTGCTGGCGGCATTGACCGCGCTGGAATTCGACGACGGCGACGCTGCGTTTCCGCCGACTCGCCTGCAGGTGTCCAACGTGCGTGCCGGCACCGGGGCCGATAACGTAACGCCCGGCCGGCTGGAAATCATGTTCAACCTGAGGCACAACCCGAATTCCACGGCAGAAGATCTGAAGGCGCGTATCGACGCCCTGCTGGCTGACCATGCGCTGCCCGACTGCCGGCTGGATTGGCGCATATCCGGTGCACCGTTCGGGCCGGCCGACGGGAAGCTGCTGGCAGCCGTGACCGCAGCGGTCCACGACCGGCTGGGGCTGGCGACCCGCCCGGATACCGGTGGTGGCACGTCCGACGGTCGATTCTTCGGGCCGCTGGGTATCGAGACCGTGGAACTGGGCCCGGTCAATCGCAGCATCCACAAGATCGACGAGTCGATCGCCGTCGACGATCTGGAGCAACTCCCGAGCCTCTACCTGGACATCATCGAGCGCGTGCTCGGCTGACCGCTTCGCCGTCCCGTCATCGGGCAGCCGGGGCAAAGCGCGCTACACTTGGAATCTCCTCTGAGCGGTAAGAGCCGGTGCGAACAATCATCGTAATCCTGGTCGTTTTGCTGGTGATGCTGCAGATCCAGGTCTGGCGCCAGTACGGACGAGTCGCCGAGCTCGAGCGGCGCGTCGAGACCCAGCGCGTCGAAAATCGGCAGCTGGCGGCGCGCAACGATGCGCTGGACGCTGAAGTAAACGATCTCAAGTCGGGCCTCGATGCCGTCGAGGAGCGTGCCCGCTCCGAACTCGGCCTGATCCGCGAAGGCGAGGAGTTCTACCTGGTCGTCGAACCCGAAGATCTGGATCCCGAGGACGCCCGTGCGCTGCGTGATTTCGAGCCGCCGCAGGACCCAGATGCGGCGAGCGGCGAAGGCCGGCCGCCGGACGATCCGGCTTCCGGTTCCGTCAAGCCTCCGGATTCCGCTGAAGATGGCTGAATTCGCTCACGGTGGGCCGGCCGGAAGCGGTGCGATTCGAACCAGGCCCGAGGACTTTCAGGTCGTCGAGGACATCGGCTACGCCCCGTCCGGCGACGGCGAGCACCTGTGGCTGGAGATCGAAAAGCGCGGAATGAATACCGTGGACGTGGCCGCTCGACTGGCGCGCCTGGCCGAAGTGACGCCGCGATCGGTGGGCTTTGGGGGTTTGAAGGACCGTAACGCCGTCACCCGCCAGCCGTTTTCCATCCAGATGCCGGGCCGCGAAGATCCCGACTGGTCGGACTGGAGCGACGAGGGCATGCGCATCGTCCACGCGGCCCGGCACCACCGCAAGATTCAGCGCGGCCGGTTGGCCGGCAATCGTTTCGAACTGGTCGTGCGCGAACTGGAAGGCGACCGGCGCGAGCTGGAGGAGCGGCTTCGGCGCATCGCCGAGCTTGGCGTGCCAAATGGTTTTGGCGAGCAGCGCTTCGGCGGCAACAACATCGCCCGGGCGCATCGTCTTTTTCGCGGCGAGCTCAGGCGCAAGCCCTCGAAATCCAAGCGTGGTTTCTACCTCTCGGCGGCGCGCAGCCTGATCTTCAACCAGGTGCTTGAGCGACGGATACTTTCCGGCACCTGGAATCGGGTGCTGGACGGCGAGATCGTGATGCTCGACGGCAGCCGCTCGACTTTCGCCGCCGATGCCGCGGATCCGCAGATCCAGGCGCGCTGCAAGGCCCAGGACCTGCACCCGACCGGTCCGCTGGTGGGCGAGGGCGACGCGGGGGTCACCGCCGAGGTCGCGGCGCTGGAAGCCGAAATCATCGCCGGCCAGCAGGAACTGGCCGACGGGCTGGCGAAATTCCGCCTCAAGGCCGACCGTCGGCCGCTGCGCATGCGGGTGATCGACCTGGACTGGGCGTTCGACGACGATGCAGCACTGGTGCTGAAGTTTGCGCTGCGCTCGGGCTGTTATGCGACGGCGGTTTTGCGCGAACTGCTTGAATACCGCGACGCCAGTCACGATACTTGACCCCCATGCAATACCGACTCAAATCCGCGTCCGGTCCGTTGACCGGCCAGACTTTCAACCTGGGCGACTCCACGCTGCTGGGTTCGGCCGAAGATGCCGATGTGCGGCTGGAGGCGCTCGATCCCCGGCACGCGAGAATATTGCGCCGGGACGGCGGGCTGGTGCTGGAGGCCTCCGGCGAGGCCAGGGTCAACGGTGAGCCGGCGCGAGCAATCGCGCTGCAGTCCGGGGACGAGATCCAGTTTGGTACGTCCCGATTCGTGCTGCAGGCACCGGGCCTCAAGCCGGCACGTGTGCTCGACCAGGTCCCGGCCCGGCGCTCATCGGCCTGGAAATGGCTGGCAGCCGCTGGACTGGCGGTAGCGGCCGGCGCGGCTGGCTGGTGGTTTCTGATCGGACCGGGTGCGGGCGCATGACCGCTGCACCGGCGTTGCTCGATCATCGAGCGCAGCCGTCCTGGCGCATCTGCGTGGCGCCCATGATGGACTGGACCGATCGCCACTGCCGCTATTTTCACCGCCTGCTGGCGCCGTCGGCGCGGCTTTACACCGAAATGGTGACTACCGGCGCGGTGATCCACGGCGACCGCAAGCGCCTGCTGGGCTTCGACCCGGCCGAGCACCCGGTGGCGCTGCAGCTGGGCGGCAGCGAGCCGGTCGAGCTGGCGGAGGCGGCGCGAATCGGCGCCGAATTCGGCTACGACGAGATCAACCTCAACTGCGGCTGCCCCTCGGACCGGGTTCAGAAAGGGCGTTTCGGCGCCTGCCTGATGAACGAGCCCGAGCGGGTGCGGGATTGTCTGGCCGCGATGGCCCAGGCGGTTCAGGTGCCGGTGACGGTCAAGACGCGGATCGGCGTGGACGACAACGATAGCGAGGCATTCCTGCACCGGTTCGTCGAAATCGTGGCCCAGAGCGGCGTGCAGACTTTCATTATTCACGCCCGCAAGGCCTGGTTGAGCGGCCTGAGCCCGAAGCAGAACCGGGAAGTGCCGCCGCTCGACCATGCCCGGGTTCGACGTCTGGCCGAGCACTTTCCCGATTTGCGCTTCGTGATGAACGGCGGTATCGAGCAATCGGGCCAGGCGCTGGCCGAGCTCGCGCACGTCGACGGCGTGATGCTGGGGCGTGCGGCCTACCAGAATCCCTGGGTGCTGGCCGAGCTCGAGAACAGTCTCGGGGCCGGCGGCGTACCGACGCGCGCCGACGCGGTTGCGGCCATGATCGAATACGCTTCCGGGCAGCACGAACGCGGTGTGCGCGTGGCCTCGATCGGCCGCCACATGCTGGGCCTGTTCCACGGCCAGCCCGGCGCGCGGGCCTGGCGGCGACTCCTGAGCCAGCGAATGCACGCGGACGGGGCCGGCCCGGAGCTGTTGGGAGAGGCGCTGGCGCGGGTTTCCGCTCGGCCGGATGGCGGGGGCGGATCGGGGACGCCTGGCCCGGCACAAAATCGCAAGATGCTGTTGACATAAGCCGCCAAACCATCTAACATTCTCGTTCTTCGGCAGACCGGAATTAATCGGTCTGTCGTTTGTTTTCTAAAGGTTTGGAAAAATGTCGACGATCAATCAGCTGGTCCGCAAGCCGCGGCGCCCGAAACAGTACAAGTCGAACGTGCCCGCGCTCGAGGCTTCTCCGCAG